>OGYC01002320.1_pt1 | contig 13416 bp, 9 predicted proteins | sample 1576461 | NCBI WGS metagenome assembly OGYC01 (sample SAMEA3541569, study PRJEB24748) | human gut metagenome | biome: human gut; feature: human-associated habitat; material: faeces | place: China | collected 2012 | reverse complement strand
GGCTTCGCCGAACTGTGGCTTATGAAGAAGGTTTTCGGAAGGGCTGCTTATCAGGCAGGCTGTGCCTTGTTGGCGTTCTTCTTGCCCGTCATGAAGCAGTAAGCCATGATGAGCACGCATCCAGCAATGCCGATAATATCAGACATGGAGCTGGGCAGGATGAAGATGAAGGCCACAACATAGCAGGCGATGCGCTCCCACATCTTCAGGGGACGGAACAGGTAGCCAGCGATGCCGCAGGCCAGCAGATAGGTGGCTGCAATGACGATGCAGTATGCAATGATGATCTCCACCATCGTGCCTTCCAGCAGGATAGCGGGACGATACACGAATGCAAAGGGGACGATGAAAGCGGTGATGGCGAAGGAGAATGCCTTCCAGCCGGTCTTCCATGCGCTTGCACCCGCGATGCCTGCCGCAGTAAAGGATGCCAGACAGACGGGAGGAGTGATCTGAGCCACGACACCGAAGTAGAAGATGAACATATTGGTGACCAGAGCGGAGATGCCCAGACCCTGGATAGCCGATGCGAACAGAGTGACAGCGATCAGGTAAGCGGCCACGGTAGGCAGTGCCATGCCCAGCAGCAGGCAGCCCAGAGCAGCGATGAGCAGTGCGATGAACAGGCTGCCCTCACCAGAGGTACCGATGAGCTTTGCGATCTTGACGGCAACGCCGGAGTTGACCACGATGCCGATCATGATGCCGCAGGCAGCGGTGGGGATCGCAATGTTTGCGGCCTGACGGACGCCGTCCATCAGGGTCTGGAGCAGCTTGCGGGGACTCATGCGGGTCTCAGGAGAGATCGCTGCGATGATGATGGAGAAGATGGTGCAGTAGATCGCGGAACGGGGCAGAGAGTAGCCCATGATGATCATGATGACCAGAACGATGATGGGCAGCAGACGGTACACGCGGGGCAGGATGGGCTTGCCTTCGTAATGTACGCCGGAGTCTTTGCCCAGACCCTTCTTCTTTGCGATCATGTGGACAAGGATGAAGACGGCGAGGAAGTAGGCCACAGCGGGCAGGACGGCTGCTGCTGCGATCTGCGCATACTGCACACCGATGATCTCGGCCATGATGAATGCGCCAGCGCCCATGATGGGGGGCATGATCTGGCCGCCGGTGGAAGCAACAGACTCGACTGCTGCTGCCTCTTCGGGGTCATAACCGGTCTTTTTCATCAGGGGGATGGTCAGAACGCCGGTGGTGGAAACATTTGCGATCGCAGAACCGGAAACCATGCCCAGCAGGCCGGAAGAGATGACAGCTGCCTTTGCGGGGCCGCCGACCGTCTTATCGCTGAGCTTCATGCCGCCGTCGATCAGGACACCGCCGCCGCCGCAGTTGGAGAAGAAGGTGCCGAAAACGAGGAAGTAGAACAGGGTGCCCAGAGAAGTGACCAGCGGAGAGCCGAAGATGCCATTCTCGCCGTACATCAGGACTTCCATCAGTTTGGGGAAGCTGATGCCGGAGAAGCGGAACAGGCCGGGGATATACTGGCCGAACCATGCATAAGCAAGGAAGAAGCAGATGACCCAGAACAGGGACATACTGACCACGCGGCGGACAGCCTCCATGACATTGATGACCAGAAGCACCGCCACGATGACCTCAGTGGTGGTCATAACGTCAACATTGAAGATGCGGTAGTTGAGCTGTTCTGCGTGGCTCAGGAAGAACCAGCAGATGAAGCAGCTGGACGCGATGAGGAAGATGTCGTAGATCCACCACAGCTTATTGTGGCTCTTGGATTTCTCGACCATCGGATTGTACAGCCACACCACGACCAGTGCAAGGCACATATGGAGCGGCAGCTGGAACCACGGGTCGAGGGGCTTGACCAGCTTGATGTAGAGCTGGAACACCGTCCAGATAACGGTAAGAACTGCCAGCGAATAGAAGCGCCATTTCGGCATATTCTTCAGCAGCTTGGCGATTTTGGTATCTTCGTCCTCTTCGTTTGCCAGAGCCTTGGCCTTGGCGTCGAGAGCCGATACCTTGGTTTCTTTTTCGTTGCTCATATTTCCCTCCGTATTATCCCTTGTGAAAGCAGAGGCCGGACACCGCAAAGCGTCCGGCCTCTGCCTACGGTCAAAGGATAGATCTGATGTCGTGCGGAGCGCCTCCGCCGAAAGCTTTCACAGCCGGAACTTACTTCATGTAGCCTGCTTCCTTGTAGTACTTCTCAGCACCGGGATGCAGCGGGCAGCCGCCGCGCTTCATCTCTTCCCAAGCGGTCTCAGGCTCCCACGGAGACAGGGAATTGTACTCGGCCACCAGAGCGTCGCGGTTCTCGCTCAGGCTCTTGGTGATGGCGTAGACGACATCCTCGCTCAGGCTCTCTTTGCAGAAGACGCAGTCGGGAGTGCCGGGCAGCGTCAGCTCCTTATCCTGACCCTTGAAGGAGTTGGCCGGGATGGTGATGAGGTCGAAGCCCTTTTCGCTGACGAACCAGCTGCACAGGTCATCGCCCCACTGCAGGAAGGTGACATCCACGCTGGTAGCGATCTGAGCCATGGTGGAAGAAGCAGAAGAGGTGTGGTCGATGTAGAAGTCGATCTGGCCGTCCGAGATGGCGTCTGCGTTGGCATCGCCGCCCTGGTTGGTGATGGAGCCGCCCCAGCTCTTCAGGTCGTCCTCGGTCACGCCGAAGTACTCGAGCAGCAGGTAAGCGCCCTCAGCATCCATGGAGCCCTTTGCGGAGCAGCCGATGCGCAGGGGCAGCTTCTGCTCGAAGATCTCCTCGATGGTGGAGACATTGTACTTCTGCAGGAATGCGTTGGACACGCAGTTGATGTAGCAGACAGCAGTCAGGCCGCCGATGATCGCTGCATAGCCGCTGGTAGCAGGCTTGCCCAGAGTGCCTTCCTCCATTGCCCACTTTGCAGGAGCACCGTTGATGAAGGCCAGATCGGTGTTGCCGGAAGCAAACAGATAAGGAGCACCCATACCGCCAGGAGAGTCAGGGTTGACGTTGACAGTCTGGAAGCCGCCAGCCTTCTCCAGCACCTTGGACATTGCAACGATCATATTGTAAGAGCCAGAACCGACCTTATCGGAGCTGAAGTTCAGAGTCTCTTTGCTCATATCGGGCAGACCGTCCACAGCCTTTGCCTCAACGGAAGGAGCTGCCTCACTGGAAGCTGCGGTGCTGGTGGAGGAAGAGCCGCCGCAGGCTGCCAGAGCACCAGCCGCTGCCATAGTACCAGAAACCTTCAGAAAGCTGCGACGAGAAATCTTTTTCATAATCTTGTTCTCCTTTTCTCTTGGGGTTCTCGTGTAGCGAACCGGACTGTGTACTTCATGCCTTCTTCTGCGGCGTCGCCGCTTTTCACAGTCTTTGTTCGTTTTTGTTGTCTAAATTATATTCAAAATGGCAGACCCTTACAACGGCTAAACCACCTTGTTTCCGTTTCATTCTGAAACATTTCCATGATATTTCATGAATGTTCTATTAAAACCGTAACATTTTAGAACGTTTTAACAGTCTTGCTCAAATTCACACGTTTCAGGATAGAACTTTTCTTTCCGTCCGTTAAGTTAAAAAACGCCCGCCTTTGCAACAGGAACTGCAAAAGCGGGCGTGCAGGGAGCGATTGGAAGCTTTACGCCTCGCGGCCGGTCATCTTGACGGCATACTTGATGGCGTTGACAAGGCTCAGCTCATTGCCGTTGCCCTTCCCTGCATGGTAGAAGTCGGTGCCATGGTCCACGCTGGCGCGGATGATGGGCAGGCCCAGCGTGACGTTGACGCCCTCCACAGCCTTCCACTCCTGCTTCTCACGGTCGTAGACGAAGCCGACGGTCTTGAGGGGGATATGGCCCTGATCGTGGTACATGCAGACCACGATGTCGTACCAGCCGCCGATGGCCTGAGAGAAAACGCTGTCCGGCGGGCAGGGGCCGACAACGCCGGTGATGCCCTCGGCCTTAGCAGCCTCGATGGCCGGGGTGATCTCCTCGATCTCCTCCCGGCCGAACAGGCCGTTCTCGCCGCAGTGGGGGTTCAGGCCGGCCACGGCGATGCGGGGGTTCTCGATGCCCATATCCTTGCAGGCTTTATTGGCGATCTCGATGACTTCCAGCACACGCTCTTTCTTGACCCGGTCGCAGGCTTCGCGCAGGGAGACGTGGGTAGAGACGTGGACCACGCGCAGGTCGTGGTGGGCCAGCATCATGGTGTACTTCTTGGTGTGGGTGTAGGTGGCGTAAATTTCGGTATGGCCGTCGAAATGGGTGTAGCCGTCCGACTTCTCGCCGTGATAGTATTCCAGAGCCTTGTTCATGGCTTCCTTGTTCAGGGCGTTGGTGCAGGTAGCGTCCACCTCGCCGGCCATGGCCAGCTCGATGACCTTCTTGACGCACTGGAAAGCGGCGTTGCCTCCCTCCACGCTCACCTTTGCCATCTCGAACTTGTTGATGTCCTCGATGAGGTCGAGGTGCAGCACGTCGATGGTCCCGGGGGTGAACAGGGCATCCGACACCTTGTCGCAGCGGTGGATGACGATGTCCTCACGGCCAACGAACTTTCTGGCCTGCTCGAACACCTTCACGTCGCCCACAACGATGGGGCGGCAGTAGGTATACTGCTCCGGATCTGCCAGAGCCTTGATGGTGATCTCCGGGCCGGAGCCGGCGGGATCGCCCATCGTAATGCCAACGATCGGTTTATTCATAGCAGTGCTCTCCTTGCTCTTCTCAGTTCAGGCCCTTGGCAGCGTTCTCGGCCAGAACCTTCTTGATGGCTTCCAGACCCTCTTCGGGGACGTAGTTGAAGGGAGCGCGGCACTTGCCGACGTTGTGGCCCTGCAGAGCCACAGCGGTCTTGATGATGGTGTTGGGGTTGCCGTACTTGAAGGTCTGCTGCAGGATGGCGATCGCGTCCTGAGCGGCCTGTGCGCCCTCGAGGTCGCCAGCCTTGAAGCAGTCGTAGATCTTTGCAACAGTGGCAGGCCAGATGTTGGCGCGGCCTGCAATGCCGCCTGCGCCGCCCTCTTTCAGGCAGGTCAGGATCGCGCCGTCGTTGCCGGCGAGGATGGCCACATCCTTGTCCAGCTCACGGGTCAGGCGGATGTAAGCTTTCAGGTTCTCGATGTCGCCGCTGGAATCCTTTGCGCCCACAATGTTCTCCACATCGCGGCACAATGCCTGCACGGTCTCGGGCAGGAGCTTGTTGCCGGTGCGGGCCGGGATGTTGTAGAGGATGATGGGGATGTTGACCTGCTTTGCCACGGCCACATAGTGGTCGTACAGCTCCTTCTGGGAGGCCAGTGCGAAGCTGGGGGTGATGATGGACAGTGCATCTGCGCCCAGCTCCTCGGCGCGCTTGCTCAGGCGGATGGTCTCGGCGGTGGTGATGCAGCCGGTGCCTGCGTAAACGGGGACGCGGCCCTTGACCTGGTCGATGACAGTGGCAAGGATTTCCTCCTTCTCCTGGAAGGACAGGGCGTAGGCTTCGCCGTTGGTGCCCATGGGGAAGATGCCATGCACGCCGCCTGCCAGCAGGCGCTCGACCTGCTGACGCAGAGCCTCGTGGTTGACGGTCTGCTCGTCATCGTTGTTCATGGGGGTGATTACCGGAGGGATAATGCCTTTGATGTCGCTGGTCTTCATAACGTGTTCTCCTTTTCTATTACATGATCTCCTGATACAGTTTGCGGGCGTCGTCAGCGGTGACGGGGCGCATATTGTTCACCAGCAGACGCTGCACCTGCATACCGGACTCGACCAGACCCTCGAGGTCCTCAGCGGGGACGCCGAACTCCTTCAGGCTGGTGGGGATGTCCAGATGCTTGACGATCGCTTCGAGGCGGGCGATCATCCATGCAGCCTTCTCCTCCACGGTGGTGCAGGTCTTGTTCTCGTGGCAGCAGCGGTCATAAGCCACAGCCAGACGCTCCTTGACAGCCGGATGCTCGCTGTTGAAGCGCATGACAGGAGCCAGCAGGATGGCGTTGGAGACGCCGTGTGCGATGTGGTACTTGCCGCCCAGAGGATAGCTCAGAGCGTGGACTGCGGTGGTGCCGGAAGCGGTGATGGCCAGACCGCCGTAGTAAGCTGCGATCTGCATCCGGTTCTTCTCGGCCATGGCATCGGGGTCATCGCAGGCTTTCTCAATGTTGTTCAGGATGAGGTCGAGGCCCTCCAGAGCGTACAGATCGCTGAAGGGGTTGGCCTTGTTGCTGGTGAAGCACTCGATGCAGTGTGCCAGAGCATCAACGCCGGTAGCAGCTGCGATCTTGCGGGGCAGGTTCTTGATCATGCGGGCGTCGAGGATGACATAGTCCGCGATCATGTTCTCGTTGACGATGCCGACCTTCAGCTCCTTCTCGGGGACAGCGACGATGGCGTTGGGAGTGACCTCAGCGCCGGTGCCGGCGGTGGTGGGAATCAGGACGATGGGGACGCACTTCTGAGCCATACCGGGGTTGTCCAGCAGCTCCTTGACGCCGTAGTCATCGGTCACCAGCACGCTTGCCAGCTTGGCTGCGTCCATGACGGAGCCGCCGCCGCAGGCCACGATGAGGTCAGCGCCGGAAGCCTTGAACTCATCCACCAGCTTCTGGACAGCCATGTAGCTGGGTTCGGGAGGCAGCTCGTCCAGAACATAATACTCTGCGCCGGAAGCCTTCACAGCCTCCTCGGGCAGGGCGAACAGGCCGGCGCCCTCGATGCCCTTGTCGGTGAACATTGCCACCTTCTTTGCACCACGGGCCTTGATGATGGCGGTGATGTTGTCCATTGCGTTCTCGCCGCCGTAAACTGCGTGCGGCATCTTCAGATTGTACTGGGTCAGCATAACAAATTTCCTCCTTCAAAAAATCAGCGGGTCTGGACACTGGTGGGCAGCAGAGCTTCCAGTGTATCCATCTCTTCGTTTTTGTAGATCGTACCGTCTCAGGGCAGGCTGGGAAGTTTCTGATAGGCCATGGTTTTCTCCGAATCCATCGTCTATCTCAAGTTTGCTCTGCTGCAATGCGGTCTGCAAGGTCGAGCAGCAGTTTCTCGTGGCCGAAGCCACCCGACTTGGTGATAACGTAGCGGGTGCAGCCGCAGTAGGTGAAGCGGGCCAGCACGACGCCCTTTTCCATCTCGCACACCGGCTCAAGCTCCTTGATGCCCACGCAGTTCATGCACTGTAACAGCGTGTCGCCGCCGGTGAGCAGCAGGGTCCCAAGCGCGGGGCTGGTGAACAGTTTGCCCAGCATATGGCCGATGCTGCTGGCGATGCCGACCCGCAGGCCCTCGAGGTCGAGGCCCCGGGCGGCGGCGTAATCCGCCGTGGGCTGGTTGCCGCCCTCGTCGTTGGTCTCGATGATGCAGCGGGGGTTCGCGGCCAGCATCTCGTTGATGCCCTGCAGGGCCTCTTTGCCGTTCTCGCTCTCCCAGTAGCCGGGGTCGAGCTTCTGGCGGGGGGTCAGGCGCAGGCGGGAGAAGCCGTTCTGTTCGGCCACATCCAGCTGGCGCAGGGTGATGGAGTTGACGCTTCCGCAGACCACCAGCAGACGGGGATCCAGCTTCGGCATGGTGACCGTCCTGCGCTCGGTCATCTTCATCAGGTCGGGCAGCAGCGCTGCAAAGCCGGCACAGCCTGCCATCAGGCGGGGCTTGCCATTCCGGAACAGGGCGCGGCCCGTGGACGCAAGGTCGTCGAGGCTCCCGGCGTCAAAGACCAGGATACCCTCCTGCTCCGGCACAGCCTCACCCTCTTTCAGGGTCGGGAAGCTGTGGGCAGGCATATCGGTCTGCTCCCCGATGAGCTCCGTCACCCTGGCGTGGCGCACCGGCTCGAAGGGGTCGATGCCGAAGGGGCTCTCGGTCACAGGCACGCCGCTGATATAATGTACTCCGTCCCGGGTCACACGGTCGATCTGGGGGAAGGCCGGCAGGAACGGCAGCCGGCGCTCCCCGCTGGTTTTGAGCAGGGCCGAAAGCTCTGCGCCGATGTTTCCGCGCAGAGCGGAGTCTGTCTTTTTATAGATGCTGAAAACGCCCGCACTCATCGCCTCCCGGGTCAGTTTTGCAATGACGGCGTAGGCCTCTGCAGCGGGCAGATGGCGTGTCTCGGTGTCCACCACCAGCACAGCGGCATCATTGGCTGCAAAATCCACCTGCTCTCCGACCACGACGCGGGTGGGGATGCCGCAGGCGGCGAACTGGACGCCCGTGTCCAGCGCACCTGTAAAGTCATCTGCAAGGATCAGCAGAAGCAGCATAGGTTGCTCCTCCTCTCATGATTTATTCTCTTGATACCATTATGCCTTATTTTGACACGGCGTGCATGGAAACGAGCGGTCTTTTCCGTTTTAATTTGAAACATCGATTAAGTTTTTTGGTTATAAAGTCTTAAACCGTTTCAAATCAGAACAGTCTTTGTTTGATTTTCGGGCGTTTATTTGCTAGAATAGTAGCAAATATGAACGGAGGTGTCTGTTGTGATAGAGACTCACACCCGTATTCTGGGCATCGCCCCCTACGACGGAATGCGCACTGCGATGGAGCAGGCGGCACAGGCTTATCCCAATGTTGAAATGGACATTTACACCGGCGACCTGGAAGACGGGCAGGCCATCGTGCAGCAGATGCCCCCCAACTCCTACGACTGCATCATCTCCCGCGGCGGCACCGCCGCCCTCATCCGGCAGGTGACCGACCTGCCGGTGGTGGACATCCACATCTCGGTGTACGACGTGCTGCGCACCATGAAGCTGGCCGAGAATTATTCCAGCCTCTACGCCATCGTGGGCTTTCCCTCCATCACCGAGCCGGCCCACACCCTGTGCAGCCTGCTGGACTTCAACCTCGACATCCTCACCGTGAACAACGCCGCTGAGGTGCGCCACACTCTGGAGCGCCTGCAGCAGGGCGGCTACCGGATGGTGGTCTGTGACATGGTCACCCACACCATCGCCCGGGAGATGGGCTTTGACGCCTTCCTCATCACCTCCGGCGTCGAAAGCCTCCACGCCGCCATCGACCAGGCCGTGAACATCAGCTCCTGGTTCGGCCAGCTGCGGCAGGAGAACCTGTTCCTCCGCAGCATCACCCAGGGCCAGAATGGCCGCGTCATCGTCATGGAGTCCAACGGCGACCTCTTCTACAGCAGCATCTCCGAAGTCCCGGCGGAGCTGAGCAGCGTCCTTCAGTCCCACATCCGGGAGATCCCGGCCAGCGGCAACCTCCGCTTTTACTACACCGATCGGGACCAGCTCTACAGCATCACCGCCCAGCAGCTGCTGATGAACAACGTCCAGCGGTGTCTGTTCTACTGTGTTCCGGCCCGCATCCCGCTCCATTCCAGCCGTCCCGGCCTGCGCACCCTGAACAAGGGCGAGTGCGAATACCTCTTCGCCAACAGTTTCTACAGCCTCAGCGGCGCGATGGGTACCCAGGCGGCCGAGATACGCTCCCTCGCCCTGCTGCGCCAGCCGGTATTCATCTACGGCGAGCCCGGCACCGGCAAAGAGCAGATCGCACGCTATCTCTATCTGCACAGCTCCCTTGCAAACCACCCCTTTATCGTGGTGAACTGTGCGCTGCTGAATGAGAAGACCTGGGATTTCCTGCTCAACCACTACAACTCCCCTCTCAGCGCCACCGGAAACACCATCTACTTCCAGAATTTCGAGTCCATCCCGCCCCAGTGGAGCTCAGAGCTTCTTGCCGCCATTGAAGAAACCGGTCTTGCCCGCCGGGTGCGGCTCATCTTCTCCTGCTCCGTCGTCGAGGGGGAGCCGGTGCCGGAAGTGCTGCGGCATTTCAGTGAGCGGCTTGGCTCACTGGCCCTTCCCCTGCCCTCCCTGCGCAGCCGTTCCGACGAGATCCCGTCTCTGTCCAGCCTCTACCTCAACAGCCTGAACCTCGAGCTGGGCAAGCAGCTCTCGGGCTTCGAGCCCCGGGCCATCGAGATGCTCCGCCAGTACCCCTGGCCCAACAATTACACCCAGTTCAAGAACGTCCTGCGCGCCCTCGCCGCCCTGTCGGACGGCCCCTACATCCGGGCCGGGACGGTGGCCGATATGCTCTCCAAAGAGCGGACCCTGCGGGCCGTGCCGCAGCCGGCTTCTGCCCGCAAGCCCAGTGAGCAGACCCTCGAAGAGGTCATCCGCGATGTCGTCCAGCAGACCGTCGCCGCCCACGGCGGCAACCGCGCCGCCGCTGCCCGTCAGCTGGGCATCAGCCGCACGACCCTCTGGCGCTATATGGAAAAGATCGAGCAGAAACAACAGAATGTAGAAAAAGAGTCCTGAAAAGCACAAAAAAGCTCCGGCTTTCGTACGAAAGCCGGAGCTTTTTCTTGTGTTTTTACACGCCCGAATAGGCGGAGAAGCCGCCATCGATGGGCAGGCAGATGCCGGTGATGAAACCGGCAGCGTCATTGTTCAGCAGGAACAGCAGTGCGCCCACAAGGTCCTTTTCGCTGTCGCCGAAGCGGCCCATGGGGGTCGCGGCGAGGATCTTGTTGGTACGGGCCGTCGGGGTGCCGTCCTCATTGTAGAGGAGGCTGGCGTTCTGCTCGCTGGCGAAGAAGCCCGGAGCGATGGCGTTCACCCGGATGCCGACCTTGCTGAAATGGACGGCCAGCCACTGGGTGAAGTTGGTCACAGCGGCCTTGGAGCCGGAGTAGGCCGGTATCTTGGTCAGGGGCAGGTAAGCATTCATGCTGGAGATGTTGAGGATGCTGCAGCCCGGGCGGCCCACCATCTGCCGGGCGAAGGCCTGGGTGGGCAGCAGGGTGCCGATGAAGTTCAGGTCGAACACCATCTCTACACCGCTCTCGTCGAGGTCGAAGAAGGTCACGGTATCGTCCTCGAGGTCGGCCATCTCGAAATACTCTTTGTCGGTGTTGGCGCGGGCGTTGTTGCCGCCGGCACCGTTCACCAGAATATCGCAGGGGCCAAGCTCTGCCATCACGTCCTCAGCCACCTGCAGGCAGTTGGCCTTGTTCATGACGTTGCAGGTGTAGCCCCTGGCGATGCCGCCCTCGGCCTCGATCTCGTCGGCCAGAGCCTTGAGCTTCTCCATATTCCGGCCCAGCAGGGCGACTTTTGCGCCCGCCCGGGCCAGCGCCTTGGCGAAAATGGAGCACAGGGTGCCGCTTGCGCCCGTGACGACGGCCACCTTGCCGGTCAGGTCAGTGTTCAGTACATTCTGTTCCATGTTCTTCCTCTTTACCGGCTCAGCTGCGGTACTCGGCGGGCAGCTGGTCCATGCTCTGCCACTTGGTCATGGCCTCTTCCAGCTTCATGCCGTTGGCCACAGCGTCGCGGCGGCAGGCGTTGACCGCCTGGATCTCCTTCATCTTCTCGCCGGTCAGGGTGTAGCCCTTCATGGCGATAAGGGTAGCGGCCCAGGCCACCATCGGGATAATGCAGAACAGCACGATGACCACCCAGTTCATACCGGGGGTGTAGGAGTCGTACTGGGTGGGCAGGCTCTCGAGGCCGATGAAGCTCACAGCGATGCCGACGACGGTAGCGGACAGGCTGGACACCAGCTTGTCCACCAGGCTGAACAGCGTACCCATGATGCCGGGGATGTAGTTGCCGCTGCGGTAAGTCTCGTAGTCGGAGCAGTCGGCGACCATGGGGATGGGCATATCGGCGGTGGCGTAGTATGCGCCGTAGCCGATGCCGAAGAATGCGATGAAGAGGATGGTGTAGAGGTTGATGGACAGGCCGTTGTCCCCCATGATGGACAGGGTGAAGGCGTCGCTGCGGCCCCAGAACAGCAGCAGCACCAGCACGCCGATGTAGCAGATGAATGCCACGCTGACGTACTTCATCAGGCTGGCCTTCTGGCCCTCCTTCTGGCTGGTGCGGACGGTGAGCAGGAAGAAGGGTACGCTGAAGACGTAGCCCAGCACCATCATGGGCAGGTACAGGCCGTCATAGTTGCCCATCATGCAGCCGTACAGCATACACAGGACGGTGGTGTTGGTGGCGATGGAGAGAGCCAGCTTGCAGCCGGCACCAGCCACCATCAGACGCTGCATGGGGTTATTGTTCTTGATGATCTGGACGTACTCGTGCAGCTTGACCTTCTCGCTGACCTCGCCGCCGATGCCGAAGTACTTGGGCTGGTCCTTCTCCCAGATGCCGATGATGGCCAGAATGGTGAGGAGGATGGAGATGACGATGCCCACAGGAGCCAGGGTGCGGAAGAAACCGGCGGAGGCGTAGCCGCCCTCATAGTTTTTGGCGAGGATGGGGGCGAAGAACTGCATCGCACCCATGCCCAGCAGAGAGCCGACGGTGTTGAAGATGGTGAACAGGGGGCGCTGCTTGGGGTCGTTGGTCAGAACGGTCTGACCGGCGCGGGTGCAGCTGGTCTGGAAGGTGTAGCCGATGACCCAGACAGCATAAACCAGAGTGAAGACGATGTAACGCATGGCCTTCATGGAGGCGGGGATCAGGGGGGTCAGACAGTACAGGCACACCACGGAGATTGCCATAATCACGCTGCCGATGACCATGAAGGGACGGAATTTGCCGAACTTGGTGCTGGTGCGATCCATCAGCGCGCCGATGATGGGGTCAGTGATGGCGTCAAACACACGCATGACGGTCACCATGACGGATGCGTACAGACCCAGCTCCAGAATGCTGGAACCGAACTGCGCCACATAGGACAGAATCAGAACGAAATAGACATTGGTTGCGCCGTTATTCAGGGGAAACAATGCCAGCTGATAGAGCTTGGCACGGTTCACGCCGTCCTTCGCGGCTTCGGGTTTGTTTGCCATGGAAATTTCCTCCTTCATATTTAAGCATCCACCCAATTGGATGCCTGTTGATTTTTGGACTTCTTCAGCTTGTAGTCAGGGTTGGGGGTGTCCACATGGGTGAACACGGCCTTGTCGCGGCACTTTCCGGCCACGGCTTACACCTTGACCTCCCCCTCCAGGGGCACGCGGAAGGTGAACACATGGTCCCTGCCCTGGCTGGTTGCCAGCTCCTTGCCATTGACCTTCAGGGTCACGGAGGGCTGGTTGCTGTAGACCTTCACGGTGATGGTCTTCTTTGCCCGCTGCTGGAAGCGCTTGGAGCAGATGTGAACGAAGGGATCGCTGCTCCACCAGGCCTTGTACAGATAGAAGCTGTCCTTCTTGGTCTTGCGGTCGAAGGTCACAAGACCCTTGTGGTTCATGCCCGGCTCGCCGTCACGGGCATCGGCAGCGAAGTCGAACATATTCCACACATGGGTGGACCACATATAGGGATGACGGCGGAAGCAGCGGAGCATGAACTCGTGATACTTGGCCTGGTATTCCTCGGTGTGGTCGTTCCGGCGGGGATGCTCGGAATGGAGGTTGGGCATACCCTCTGCGCCGTATTCGCTGTAGCCCAGGGGACGCTTGGGGAAGCACAGATGGAAGAAGCCAATCCACAGGTCATTCAGGAAGCGACC
>OGYC01002304.1_pt1 | contig 13542 bp, 9 predicted proteins | sample 1576461 | NCBI WGS metagenome assembly OGYC01 (sample SAMEA3541569, study PRJEB24748) | human gut metagenome | biome: human gut; feature: human-associated habitat; material: faeces | place: China | collected 2012 | reverse complement strand
TGAAATTGCTATCCCTCTTCAAAGAATAACGCTTCCCGTAGAAGTCACACCAGGAACCAACCGGAATTTCAAGATATCCGGGATAATCGAAATATAAAGTTAATGAGCACTCCTCCATGATAGCTTCATAAGAGTAGCTTTCATCCTTTACTTCGATTTTTATTTCCTTATCATCATTATATAAAGTTACCATGTCCTTAGAATTATATCCTAAAATATAAATGTCAAATAGAAATGTATTGAATAATAGGCATAAAAGTAAGGAAATGATAGACGAATCATTGATAAAATAATATATTACACACAACATCAACTGCATTGTCACGAAATAAATCCAAATGAAAAATATTTAAAAGAAATCACTCAAAATGTAGTTTAATTCACCTAAGTTCTCTCGGAACAAATTGTGCGTTAAAAGATTTTTCCAATGTTACGACACAGAACCTCGGACAGAATGGTTACTGTAAGTTTCCAAATGGACTGTTAATCCAATGGGGAAAAGTTTCAGGTTCTTCAGTTGTTAGCTACACCATAACTATGTCTACATCATTTTTTGATAAAAGTTATAAGATATTTGCAACAGTTTACAAGCCTTCATCTGACAGTGGTGTTTATTCCGCATCACCTATTGATGATTCAACTAAAACAGTTAGCCGATTTTGTATTAATAGAAATTACGCCTCTGGAGGGAGTACTGGATTATCACAAGAAACTTTTGATTGGTTTGCTATTGGGCGTTGGAAATTATGAAATAAATTATAACATTGAAATAAGAATGTATAACTTTAGTAGAAAATTGGTAGTCTTTTTTATAATCTTTTTTGCGCAAAGTTCTCTCGGGACAAATTGTGCGTTAAAAGATTTTTCCAATGTTACGACAAAGGACCTCGGACAAAATGGATATTATAAGCTACCAGATGGTCTATTGATTCAGTGGGGATATGGTGGTGGGTATTCAGGGGCTACTAATTATTTTTTTTCTACGTCTTTTTTAAACACTTACTATTCAATATCAATGTGTGCAGAATATGCCGTTACTGCTGAATCCGTCGTTTTATGCCCTTATATTAACACTAAAGCTACTACTTATTTCAAAGGCGGTATGACATATACAAGTGGTAATGTAGTATATCCTACTTCTTGGAAATTCTTTTGGATAGCTATAGGTCGTTGGAAATAGAAATATTATAACATAAATTTGATTATGGATAGATTTAGTAGAAAATTGGTATTACTTTTATTGCTTGTAATTTGGCAAAGTTCTCTCGGAACTAATGCAATTCAATCATCTGGTCAAAGTTTCGGACAAAATTCATATATTAAGTTCAATAATGGTCTATTAATCCAGTGGGGAGTAAAGGCTGGAGCTGTAGGATTCTCCTCATTATATCTACCTACAAGTTTCTATGATACGAATTATATCGTACAACTAACGGGAGTATCAGCTAATACAACAGAGATTATAGTGTATGCTCCAACAATATATACTAAAACAGTTTCTTCATTTAAAGTAGGTACAAGGTATATAGCAAGCGGAGGAGAAATAGCTTGGACAGGTTGGCAGTTTACTTGGTTTGCAATAGGTAAATGGAAATAATTTAAAAACAAATATCATGAAATATTGGAAAAATGGATTCTATGACGAACCGGTAGACGGTTCGGTAGAAATTACGGATGAATATTATCAAGAGTTACTGGCTGGTCAATCTACCGGCTTGATAATAACTGAAAGCAAAAAAGGATATCCTATTTTAGTTGTGCACGAGGCTACTATCGAAGAAACCAGAGCGCAAAAACTTGATGAATTACGATTGTTCGATTCATCTGAAGCAGTGAATCAATTCAGTATAAACGGAGTATTTGGATGGCTGAATAAGAATACTCGTGTAGGGCTTATGAACTCAATTAGTATTGAAAGAGAAACTGGACGATCTGAAACAAGTATTTGGCTAGGTGATACGCAGTTTATTCTCTCTATCGAGAAGGCCGTTAATATGCTGCAACAACTAGAATTATATGCCCTTGCGTGCTATGACACAACACAAAGGCATATCAACGCTATCAATCAATTAGAAACAAAAGAAGAAATTGAAGCATACAACTTCAAAACTGGTTATCCCGGAAAGCTCAACTTTGCCGGATAACCTATCGTATAATCGTAGTTTTCGATTTCCTCAATAGTCTGCAATGATCTGACTGCTGCGATGTGCGATTGTGTCACATTGTAGCAGTTGAGCGCATACAGTTCTAAGGCATTCAACATTGCTAAAGCGTCAGGTATAGGGATAACATACTTCACTGCATCATACCACAGGATTGTATGCGTTTTCCCTGCATTTTTCTCAATCGAAATTGAGTTAAATAATCCAACACGTGTGGATTTGTCTAACCACATACTTTCCCCTTCAATTTTAAAAGAATTGACATCGGTCGATTTGTCAAATATCTGTATTTCAGATATTTTCATTTTTCGCACTTCTTCGATGTCGTACTCATATTCTACCAATATTGGGTAGCAATTCTTGCTTTCAACTATAAGCAACCCAGCTGATTGCCCTGCTAATAACTCTTGATAATACTCTTCTGTTATTTCTACGGAACCGTCTATAGGTTCGTCATAGAATCCTTGTTTCCAATACTTCATAATTTATAATTTAGTTATTTCCAACGTCCTATTGCTATCCAACTATACTTTGCCCTGGAAACTCCTGTTCCTGAACTTGAACCAAAATTTCTATCCATTTTAAAACTACTAATAGTTGGATTAATTAATGGTGTAGCAGTATATACATTTCCATCATAAGCATCTTTAATAATACAGCCTTGGATAATGTAATCAGTATTACAAAAAGAAAGAGGCATGTAAATTGTAACCGTGGTAGCCGTTGAACCAAGTTGCTTCCCCCATTGGATCAACAACCCATTACTTAGTTTTACATATCCATTTTGTGCTTTTTCATTCCATAGATTTTGTGATTCTAATTGTATAGCATTAGTCCCGAGAGAACTTAGTAAAGTTTTCTCCGTATCCGTCATGAATTTTCTTGTAGTACTTTCTTCAATCATTGATGCTGGATGAGAAGCCGGATGAGAGTAATTATTAGCTCCGGAGGCTATTCCACTAAGTTTTGTACGCTCTGCATCCGTCATAAAACGATGAGTCGAATCTTCTTCAACGTCCGTCGCTGTATGTTTATGAGAACTTGCAGCATAACTGCCCTTGGGTTGGTATGCTGAATCGTGGTTGTGATTTCCTGCCGCCTTACTATTCCAAGTAGATCTTTCCGAATCTGTGACAAATCTATGTGTAGAATCGTCCGTAATGTCAGTTGCTGCATGTTTATGAGAAGACGGTGCATAGCTACCTTTAGGTTGATATACTGAATCGTGATTATGGTTTCCCGTAGCTTTACTGTTCCAAGTGCTTTTTTCTGCATCAGTAACAAAGCGGTGAGTACTATCCGGAGTAATATCCGTTGCTTCGTGTTTATGCGAACTCGCTGCATAACTTCCTGCTGGCTGATAGACCCCTGTATGAGTATGATTCGACGGAGACGCACCAACTTCGGAAGCTGTATAGGATGGTTTACTTGCAGCCTTTGCCCATGCAGGCACATCGCTTGCTGGCATCGAGGTTGGAAAATCACTTATTTCAGACTTCTTGTGAGTATGTGCTTTCGGTACACGGGCATCACTTAACCGGGCATCATTTCCCTCGCATACGGTTCCTTCTGCACTACCAAAATTCTTATTAAAGGCCGAATTCTTGGTAAATGCAGGTTCGTATGTACCTGCATGATTGTGATTAGATGGAGATGCACCTACTTCGCTTGCTGTATAGGCTGGCTTAGAAGCTGCTTTCGCCCATGCAGCCACATCACTTGCCGGCATTGAGGTTGGGAAGTCGCTAATATCCGCTTTCTTATGCGTGTGGGCTAACGGAGTTCTTGCATTGCTTAACCGGGCGTCGTTACCCTCGCACACGGTCCCAGCACTAGTCCCAAAATTCTTATTAAAGGCTGTAAGTTTAGTGATAATCAGTTCATATCTACTATCATGGTTATGGGAGTCCAAAGCTGCTTTCAATGCCTTTCCTTGTTCGGCAGAAAGCACTTTATTAGTCCCTCCACTTGTCAGATTATTAACAATATCAGAAATATTAAGTTTCTTTCCCAGCTCTGTTGCCATCGTCGTGGCAAAGTTAGGATCATTGTTAAGTGCGTTCGCTAACTCAATCAATGTATCAAGAGCGTCTGGAGCACCGGCAACAAGCGCATCGACTGCAGCTTTCACTTTTGCGTCAACTCCTGAAATCGCATTGTTAGCCGCCAGTGCAGCAGCGTTCGCATCGTCAGTCGCTTTTTTGGCTAGACCTGTCTGTGTTACAGATGCATTTTTAGCCGCATTTGCTTCATCTGTCGCTTTTTTCGCTAAGGCGGTTTGAGCTTCTGATTCAGCTTTGGCAGCACTGGCCCCTGCAGCCGCAGTAGTTGCAGCATCTTTAGCTGCATTAACACTACCAGCCGCAGTATTAGCCGCATCTGTAGCTTTCTTTGCAAGAGCCGTCTGCTCAACAGATGCATTCTTAGCTGCATTCGCATCATCTGTTAATTGCTTGACAAGAGCAATCTGTCCGGTGGCTTCTTCTGTTGCTTGCGTCATTTCCTGCACAATACCGGCATACTCTGACTTGCGTTGAGACTCTGCTTCGACACGCTCCGTTTCGGCATTTACACGCTTAGTCTCATTTGATCCGCGAGTATCTTCAGCAGTTTTACGCTCATCTTCATTCTGCTTTCTCTTATCTTCTTCTGACGAACGGGAAGTTTCAGCCGTAACGCGGGAAGTTTCAGCAGCCTTTCTCTTGTTTTCTTCTGATACCCGGTCTGTCTCCGCTGACTTGCGGGCTGCTTCGGCAGATACACGTTCGGATTCGACGGTAACACGGTTAGATTCGGCAGCCACACGCGAGGTTTCATTTGTTTCTCTTGTCGCTTCATCTGTTTTCCGCTTATCCTCGGCAGAAACACGGGTAGATTCAGCGGTAGAACGACCTGTTTCAGCGGTTTTCCGTTTATCTTCTTCCTTCACACGTTCCGATTCAGCAGAAGAACGACCTGTTTCAGCGGTCTTACGTGCATCTTCATTGCTTTTACGTGTTTGTTCATCCGAGACACGTTTATTTTCTGTATCAACACGTCCGGATTCAGCAATTACCCGTTTACCTTCAGCAGTTACGCGGGCCGCTTCTTCCGACTTACGTGCATCTTCGTTTTGCTTTCTTATATTCTCGGCAGAGGAACGTCCGGTTTCAGCCGTAACGCGTTCTGTTTCGGAAGTCTTTCTTTTATCTTCTTCGGACACACGGGAAGTTTCGGCAGATTTGCGTGCATTCTCATTAGTCACACGTTCGGATTCGGCATTGCCTCTCGCTGTTTCAGCATTCTTTCTAACCTGCTCGTTAGCTTCTCGTGTACCTTCGTCAGTTGCACGTTTCTTTTCTGCATTATCCCGTGCAGTTTCAGCAGTAGATCGTCCTGTTTCAGCGGTCTTACGTGCATTCTCATTAGTGATACGTACTGATTCTGCAGCTTCCCGGGCTTGTTCTTCACGGGAACGATTTGTTTCGGCTGTCTGCCTGGATTGTTCGGAAGCATTACGACGGGATTCGGCTGTTTCACGGGCTGATTCATTGCTTTCAACAGTTGCTTCTAATTGCCGCATATCGGTAGTAGCTGTTTTTGCATCACTCGTAGCCTTGAGCATATTATCCAAGGCAGTCTGAATCTTCTCTAAACCAAATTTAAGGCTAGTCTTAATTCCGTTGATTACTCGGTAGCCGATAGTGAAGAAGCCTTTCATGTCGCTGGCTTCGTTCAGTTCTGATATTTTTTTCTTCTTTAATGGCATAGCAAATCAATTTAAATCTATATAAAACTCTCCGTCCTCTGTTATGATAAATTCGCCCGCTTCGGATGAAAGCAAGAACTCCGTTTCTCCGATCCGGAAGCTGGTAAATACGAGTTTCAAAGTGAACTCCCACCATACACCGTTATTTAGCATGAAATCATTCGTTTGACAACTCTTATAATAGCAGGGATAGCTTTCACTCCATTCATCACAATAAAATATACGTTCCGCATCGGAATACTCATATCCTTCATTATCTGTCTTAGCAGACAGTTTTGTGAGATCATAGAGTAGGGCATCGCGATTACGCCAGAACGTTTCAATCGTCCCGGCCCGCATCAGGCATTTGAGAGATACTTCTTTGGTTTGGAATTTCACAACTTCACCGTCATAGATTGCTCCATCTTGACGTTTGAAATTCTGCAATAGGTTCTTTTTTACTGCCGGAGTTTTCAATATCTCGGCATTACTACCTGGAAGAACTATTACGCCATAATCGGACAAATCTTTATTGTCTATTTCATAACCCTTTGGCATAGCGATAGAATTAACAGGGTCCTGATATTCATAATTTGCTTCATGAGGAAAATCGTTTGCAAAAACTATCTTCGCTATTTCAAGTCTAGGATAAATTGTATAGCTATTCTGTGATAACAAACGTAAACGATATGTTTTACCAAGAATCGGAAAACGGAAATTATGGTATCCCATATCGGAAAGGAGCGCTATTAATCCACCAAATCCCAAGTCATCTCTAAAGCCAAATTCTATACTAATTTCGCTTGTGTCGAGGGCAACCACAGAAAGATCAAATTCTTGTCCGTCTTCCTCCGGCCAGTCGTTTTTCTCCGGATCTTTCAAAGTAGGGAAGGCAACAAGATTATTGTAGCTCCCCTTTATAATTGAAATACCGTGTTTGGTATACATATCTAATTCATCTATTAGTAATTGTCCTTTCATCGCTTCAGTATTATGCCTTTTGTGTTTAATGTATCAATACCCAGCTTTATAGACTCTATGGCTTTTTCAATCGCTTCAAGCCGTGCTGTATGGCTGCTTATATCAGATAGATAAGTGATAACAATATCATTGTATTTCATTATTTCTCCCATATATTTATCCAAATTTGAAAGATATGCGAGTTTTTCCGCTATTTTATCCGAATTAGACTGGAGATGCTTTACACCTTCATTAATTGAATATGTATGAGAGATCATAACAGCAAAACTACCGTCTAGCTTATCTGCAGAGTCTTGCGACATAGAAGCAAATCCTTTCTTTGATGCCTCACGTTCTTCATCATCATCTTTGCCAAAACCATATATTTCTGATAATGCATCGCGTTTAGCTTTCATTTCATTGGCAATCTGTTGGCCTTCGGCTTTCAATGCATTATATTCATCCTCGGTCATACCATCATCCATTGCATTATATAGCTTTTCCCTCCATTCAATCAACCGGTCCATATAATCCTCCTTAAGCATGGAATTAAGAATGGCATTTCTCATATATTCTTCGAAGTTGTCTGCAAAATCAGCACTATCGGCGTCCATATCAGTAAGCAAGTCTTGGAAGTCAGAGCGGAGAGAACTGTAATCAATAAGAGTCGTATCAGCAATTTGTTGTTCTAATACTTCCGCAACCTTTGCGACACCATTTGCTATTTGATCGGCAAATTTTTGTGTATCGGAATCTAGTTGTGACCAAAATATGCCTGCATTCTCCTGAAGCTTTGCAAGTTGATCATCTGTCAAATCAAATAGACCGGTCATACGTCCGCCCATTTTCTTTTTGAAATCATCAATAGACATTCCTAGTGTGTCCGCTGCTTGTTTCCAACCTTCCCAGGACATATCTTCAACTTCACTATATCCCTTCGAGTGTGATTTTCCAGAAGCACCAGAATTTAGATACTGTTGTCCTAAAACCCTAGCATTTTCACTTTGCAATTTTACCATTTTAAGCGCTTTTTCATAGGCTGCATTGGCATTATCTCCTGTAAGAGTTTCAGCTAATTCCAGTTGCTTTTCGATTACTCTATCAAGAATACTGATATAAGACTCATACGTTTCTTTCGCTTTCTCGTATTTCTCCGTTGTATCGTCTTTTCCGAACAAATCAAAGATTTTCATTGCTACCTGCATTGCTGCGCCAATGATCGCAAGAATAACAGACGCTTTTTCAACTGTACTAATAGCGTTCGCTGATGTATTTGCTGCTGATTCAACGCCAGACATAGCAGTCATTGTAAATGCTCCGATATTACCAATCAAAGAGATAATTTCTCCAGCAGGTCCACCGATCGTTTTTCCAAGTTCATCTATTGTGTCCGCTAGTTCTGATATCTGTGCTCTGACTTCTTTCTCTGCCTTTTTAACTTGGTTGTCTTTCTTGACAACCTTATCTTTTGCTGCGTTGTAGTTTTCAGTTTTCTTTTTAACTTGCTCCAAGGCCTGCGCTTCGGATAAATAGGCTTTAGTCGATTCTATTTTACCTGTTTCCGGATTGTATTTAGAGGATTTGATCCCATTCTCAAATTTAGCACCTCCTTTCACAGCCTCGGCTTTTATCCGAGCATTTTCTAACTCGATTTGCGCATTGGCTAGCTCTTCTTCAGCTTCCGCTAGTTCTTTCTTCTTATCAGATAATGACTGAAACGGATTACGGGAATCCAATTCGTCCATGATGGATTGAATTGTACTCGTATATTCGCGAAGTTGATCAGGAGATAGAACTTGTGCCGCTGTACTCTTTGCATTCTCTAATTGCGTTAAAAGGGAATTAAGAGTTTCGGAAGAAGTTTCTTTCAAGTTTTCGAAGGCGCGAACATATTCTGGGGATTCTTTCAACTTATCGTAGTCCAGTTTCATTAACTCCATTCCCTTATTTTTCGTTGCTTGAGCAATGGAACGGTCTATCTGTTCTACCTGATTTGTATCTCCATTCTTCGTAGCTTGTTTACGCTGTTCCTGTAACGTTGCAATATCCTCATTAAATTTTCGTTCAATCGCAAGACGCTGGTCTGTATAATCCTGATACTGATTCAACAGGTCAGATAAATCATCTCCGCGATCAAACTTTGTATTGGTAGCGATTGTAGCTTCTTTTGCTATATTATCGAATGAAGCAAACAGTTTTTTCGTAGATTCTGAATTGATGAAAACATCTGCATTAAAAACCTTCTTTTTATTTTGAGGATTGATTTCAAAAGCAGCTCGTGCATCTTCTATTACTTTCCGTTTCTTATCCTCGGTTTCGCGCTTAATAGCCTGTAATTCTAGCCGATGATTGAGTGCTCTTTGCCTTAGAACCTTTTCACTGCTTTCTTTAAGTTTATTGATTTCAATCTGTTCAAGTTCATTTGCTGAATCTTCTTTCATTCGTTCCTGGTCAAACTTCTGTTTCTCTAACAGGAGTTTATATTTTTCTTGTTCTTCACGTAATTTTTGTGCCTTATCATCTTGCTTGGAAAATGAATCATAAACTTTTAACTCTTTCTCTGCTTCTTTTAGCTTTTTGATGTTTTCTTTGTAGGCAGTAACGACAGTAGCATCAATCCCTTTGAAATTTCCAGCATCCATCAATTTCTTTTGAGCCGAAGCTATTGAATCTAGTGCTTTCGTTGCATCATCTTTTTGCTTGGTCCAAAAGGCTTTATTTTGAATCTCCGACTTTTCCTTTTCTTTTTCATCTTCTTCTTTCGCTTGTTTTTGAATCTTTGCAATATTATCTACAACCTTTTGAGCTGCATCAACTTCTATTTTAGCCCTGCCAAGTTGTATGTCATATTGTCCGGAATAAGTTCCACGTTTTGAATCTTCAGCAATTAAAGCCTGAATTGAGTCATAATTACGTTGAGCCATAATCAATTTGGTTTGTGCTCCAATTCGTGCACGTCTCTGAACTTCTTCTGCGATCATCTTATTTAAAGAAAGGATATCCATCAATTTAAGTTTTTCAATATCCATATTCTTAAAAATATTTGGCATAATGCTTTGAAGCTTATTATATGCTATAACTTTCTCATAATTTGCAGAAGTCTCATCGCGTATCGTTGAAAGTAAATCTGTAGCACTTTTTTTCAAATTATCAGCTTGTTCGGTATATGCTTTGCATGCTTCATTATATTTTCTCTGTACTTTTTCAGCTTCTGTCTCAACCGTTACCACATGGTATATTGCGTAACCAAGCGTTGCAAATGCAGCGGCAGCCAGCACATAAGGGTTGGTTAACATCGCTGCTGCATTTTTTAATTGTGCAATCGTTTGGGCTTTGAGAGCTTTTGTCAATAAAACACGTGCAGATGTGTTTTTGGCAATCATTGCAGCTTCAACGGCATACATGCCTTTAGTCAATACCAAGTTAGCCGCTTCAATAGTCCGCTGCTTGTTAACAATAGCTGTAACTGTTGCATGTACTTGTTTAGCGGTACTTACAGCCAAAATACTTCCTTTATATCCAGCGAGAGCCGTAGTAACGGTAACTATTAGGGCACCAATAGTTTTTAATGATTCCTGTGCATTTCCATTATCAAATGCCTTGTTTATTGATTGTGCGGCACTTGATATTTGTTTTAAAATCTCTTTTCCAAGGGGACGAAGGGTAGCTGTTATATTATTGCCAAGTAGTTTCATTTGATTTTCGGCAGATGAAGCCATTTCTTTAAAGGCTGCTTCTGCTGCACCGGCAGAATTATTAACTTCGTCTAGATCGGAAGCTGCTTCCTTGGCCTTTTCACCAGTAAGCATTAAAGCAGCTTGGAGTGCTTCATCGGTACCCAACAATTCTTTCATTTTGGTTGATGAACCGCCTGCTTTGTCATAAATAAGTTGTAATGCTTCTTGGAAAGTACGTCCTTTGAATGCAGCGTCTCCCAACTGGTTGGCTGTACCTAAGATAGCAGCACGTATTTTCGTCATTGCTTCCGAAGTGGGAACACCTTGTTTGGTGATTGATGCTACTGCGCCCAGGACTTCTTTTATATCAATGCCAAATGATGCAGCAATAGGTGCTGCTTGGGCTATACTTTTGCCTAGTTGACCGAAATCAGTCTTACCTAATCGAACGGTGGTAAATAACTGGTCCGAAACTTCCTGGGCTTTAGAAGCATCCAATTTATAAGCATTTAGAACTGTAGTAATAGCATCAGCTGCAGTAGCAGTATCGGTTACTCCACCAACAGCAGCTTTTGCGGATGCTTCCAACACTTTCATTCCGTTGGCTCCGTCATGTCCGGCAGATACGATCTGATAGAGAGCTTTGGCTGCTTCGTTTGCTTCAACGGGGATAGTACGAGTTATCTCCATAACTTGATTCATGTAATCCGTTAAGCTGCCTTTAATTCCATTTGAAAGAGTAGCAACTTCTTTCATGCTTTGTTGAAACTGTTTTTCAAAGTCGTATGCACCTTTGGCAGCTCTGGCAAATGCGATACCTGCACTAATGCCGATCCCACCGAATACATCGAAAGCGGTAATTTCACTGGCCATTGCCTTAATGATTCCCATCGCTTCCTGACGCCCGGAATATAGTCCTGAATTATCTATGCCTGTTGCGAAATACAACGCTCCATCTTTGTTTTGAATACCCATATAGCATTTATTCTTAAAATATAAAGAGGAGCCAAAATTTGGCTATTTCAGGAAGAATGAGCATCTTTGCAGTGTTCTAAGACCAAGGAACAGTTTTTAATTTACTCTAGGGAGTTGACAAGCCTACAATATCACAATATAGGCTATCAATTCCCTTTGCTGCATAGTCCCTAGTGTAAATGAAAGATTATGTTCCTTGGTCGGAATAAAAGGGGAGAGATAGCCTTTTTCTATAATATATAAATCACTATTCATTAGCGCCATGACCAAGGAAAATGAAAACGTATCCATAGCGAATAAAAGTAGCTATACGGAAGAAGAGATTAAAGCTGCCTACGAGAAAGGGAAGAGTGAAGGAAGAATTGAAGGGATGCTCTCTTATCAGAAAAGATTGATTAAAAATCTACAGCAGGATAATGCTTCTCTCAATCAGATGCTTCAAGAAATGAAAAAATAATCCCCTGTATCTTCACAGACACAAGGGACCAAAAACAACTCTAAATCAATTTAATAAAAAAACAGTTAACCTAATATATAAACACAATGGCAAATTACTTTATCTTTTGACTTTCCCGTTAATATCATAATATCTTTTCATCCGGATCTTCTCGTTTGGATTATCAAAACTTGGTAGCTCTATCCATTCATAGTCTCGTCCTTCGACTTCTCCGTCTTCATCAGTCGTTTTATTTCGCTCCCTCATTACAAAGGAGTACTCCTGAAGCAATATCTCTATTAATCCATAGCTACTATCCAGCGTCTCATTAAAAGTCAATCCTAGAGCTTCTTTTACAATAACTAAGAATCTACTTTGGTTGTATCCTTCCAGCTTTGTAGATTTTTCCGAGCGGCTATTATCTCCGTCTCTCGCAATGGGCTCACGTTCCGAAGCATCGTGATAGAGGTACAAAAAGGGTGATATCCTATTCGATATATAATTGCATTGAATAATATGCGTATATCTTCCCATGTGGAATTGTCTGCAAGAGCTTGTTTAAACCATTTTGGCGGATCACTTGGCTTATTATGAATACCTAAGCATACGATATCAAGAAGCAGTTCTCCGTACTTATCCATAATTTTGGGAAAATCTTCTGGCAGCTCTCCCTTTTTTACAATCATCCTATCAATATCTTCTTTTTCAATTTCAAGAAGAAGCGGACGAATTCTAAACCATGTCCGGACGGTAATTGGTTTTATTACAATACTATTACCTGGGTCCTTTCCATTAGGAATAGAATCTCGGTTAGAGAAATCAAATGGGATTCTTACAGGTTGTTCTGTAACAGAATCAGATTCTTGTTGGAATAAGTTTTTTATACTCATAAATTTCATCAAGGAGCCTAGTCAGTTGTACTTCCTGACAATATGTCCAGTTATTCGCGACTAACCTTTAATACTTTCGGCTCCATCCTTCAAATAGTTTGTTCCTGTGAGTGGATTCGAACCACCGGTTTCTACTAATGTAGTGCTTTAACCAACTAAGCTACACAGGAAACCATTTTTTACTCTACTACTTCTTCGCCTTCGGGATTTGCTGGATTTTCCGGGGCTTCTCCGCCTTCAGACACGCTTATAACTTCACGCATAAAAGCAGCCTTTTTTTCTCCGGAAGCTGTAATAGCTGCCTGCATATATACACGTACAAGTAACAACTCCGCTTGCTCGGAACCGGGAGCTTGTGAGATCTTAGAAGTAATCTTACCATTAACTACGGTATAAACTACCTTTTTACCGTTTTTGGGTAATGTTTCACACTGGAATGTCTTTGAGATAGAAGGAACGTTGATTGGTTTCTTCCAGATGTTTCTTCCGTCAGCTGTATCAATCTCACCACCTGCTAACTCTTTAAGTACTTCGTTAGAAGGAGTAGGAATAGAGAGCTCGATGTAATCTGTTGTATCTTTTACAAATTCAACATACAAAGGTTCATCGCTTCCTTCCGTTTCGACTTTTACTTCTTTAGGATCCGCAAAGTTGAATACTACACTTCCTTTTGTCGGAAGAGGAAAATCTTTGAGGTCCGCTCCTGGAACACCGT
>OGYC01002301.1_pt1 | contig 13567 bp, 10 predicted proteins | sample 1576461 | NCBI WGS metagenome assembly OGYC01 (sample SAMEA3541569, study PRJEB24748) | human gut metagenome | biome: human gut; feature: human-associated habitat; material: faeces | place: China | collected 2012 | reverse complement strand
GGGCGATGGGCACACGGAAGGGAGAGCAGGACACATAGTCCAGACCGGTGCGGTGGCAGAACTCCACGGAGGAGGGATCACCGCCGTGCTCGCCGCAGATACCCAGATGCAGGTCGGGGTTCACGCTGCGGCCCAGTTTGCAGGCCATATCCACCAGCTTGCCGACGCCCTTCTGATCCAGCTTGGCGAAGGGATCGTTCTCGTAGATCTTCTTATCATAGTAAGCGCCCAGGAACTTGCCGGCGTCGTCACGGCTGAAGCCGAAGGTCATCTGAGTCAGGTCGTTGGTTCCGAAGGAGAAGAAGGCAGCTTCCTTGGCGATCTCATCGGCGGTCAGAGCGGCGCGGGGGATCTCGATCATGGTACCAACCAGGTATTTCATGTCGGAACCGGCAGCCTTGATCAGCTCGTCAGCAGTCTTGACAACAATGTCCTTGACATACTTCAGCTCCTTGGCCTCGCCCACCAGGGGGATCATGATCTCGGGGACCATGGTCCACTCGGGATGATGGGCCTGAACAGCCAGAGCGGCCTTGATGACGGCGCGGGTCTGCATGGCGGCGATCTCCGGATAGGTGACAGCCAGACGGCAGCCGCGGTGACCCATCATGGGGTTGAACTCGTGGAGGCCGGCGATGATGTTCTTGATCTCGGCAACGGTCTTACCCATGTCGCTGGCCAGCTTCTCAATGTCGGCCTCCTCGGTGGGAACGAACTCGTGCAGAGGGGGATCCAGGAAGCGGATGGTCATCGGACGGCCCTTGAGCTCGCGGTACATGGCCTCGAAGTCGCCCTGCTGATACGGCAGGATCTTGGCCAGAGCTTCCTTGCGGGCCTCGACCGTCTTGGCGACGATCATCTCGCGCATGGCCTTGATACGGGTGGACTCGAAGAACATGTGCTCCGTGCGGCACAGGCCGATGCCTTCGGCGCCGAACTTCACAGCCTGCGCGGTGTCGCGGGGGTTATCGGCGTTCGTGCGGACGCGCAGAACGCGGAAGCTGTCGGCCCACTTCATGAAGCGGTCAAAGTTGCCGCTGATGGTGGCCTCGACGGTCTTGACGGCGCAGCCGTAGATGTTGCCGGTGGAGCCGTCGATGGAGATCCAGTCGCCCTCGTGGTAATCCTTGCCGGCGAGGGTGAAGTACTTCTCTTCCTCGTGCATGGTGATCTCACCGCAGCCGGAGACGCAGCAGGTGCCCATGCCGCGCGCGACGACGGCAGCGTGGGACGTCATGCCGCCGCGGACGGTCAGGATGCCCTGTGCGGCAGCCATGCCCTCGATGTCCTCGGGGCTGGTCTCAAGACGGACGAGGACGACCTTTTCGCCGTTGGCGGCCCAGGACTTTGCGTCCTCGGCGGAGAAGACAACACGGCCGCAGGCAGCGCCCGGAGAGGCGGCCAGGCCCTTGCCGACGACCTCGGCGGCCTTCAGCGCGGCGGCGTCGAACTGCGGGTGCAGCAGGGTATCGAGCTGCTTCGGCTCCACGCGCATGACGGCCTCTTCGCGGGAGATCATGCCCTCGTCGACGAGGTCGCAGGCGATCTTCAGCGCGGCGGCAGCGGTGCGCTTGCCGTTACGGGTCTGCAGCATGTAGAGCTTGCCGTTCTCGATGGTGAACTCCATATCCTGCATGTCGCGGTAGTGGTTCTCGAGGCGGTTGGCAATGTCGGCGAACTGGTCGTAGACAGCGGGCATCTCCTCATGCAGCTTGGAGATCTTGCTCGGCGTGCGGATACCGGCGACGACATCCTCGCCCTGGGCGTTGATGAGGTATTCGCCGAACAGCGCCTTCTCACCGGTGGCCGGATCGCGCGTGAAGGCGACGCCGGTGCCGGACTTGTCGTTCAGATTGCCGAAGACCATCGGCTGCACGTTGACGGCGGTGCCCCAGGAGTAGGGGATGTCGTTCATGCGGCGATAGACGTTGGCGCGGGGGTTATCCCAGGAGCGGAAGACGGCCTTGATGGCCTCCATGAGCTGGACCGCCGGATCGGTCGGGAAGTCCTCGCCCTTTTCTTCCTTATAGTGAGCCTTGAACAGGTCAACGAGCTTCTTCATGTCGTCGGCGTCGAGGTCGATGTCGTTCTTGACGCCCTTGGCGGCCTTGACTTCGTCGATGATGACCTCGAATGTCTTCTTGGACAGCTCCATGACGACGTCGGAGAACATCTGGATAAAGCGGCGATAGGAATCGTAAACAAAGCGGGTAAACGCAGGCGTGGGGTTACCGGCGATGAGACCGGCGGCGACCTCGTCGTTCAGGCCGAGGTTCAGGATGGTGTCCATCATGCCGGGCATGGAGGCGCGGGCGCCGGAACGGACGGAGACGAGCAGCGGGTTCTTGGCGTCGCCGAACTTCTTGCCGTTGATCTTCTCGATGCGGGCGAGAGCCTCGTAGACCTGCGCCTTGATCTCGTCGTTGATGTTGCGGTCGTCCTCATAATACTTCGTGCAGGCTTCCGTGGAGATGGTGAAGCCCTGCGGGACAGGCATGCCGAGATTCGTCATCTCTGCCAGGTTTGCGCCCTTGCCGCCGAGCAGCTCACGCATGGAGCCGTTACCCTCGGAGAACAGGTAAACATATTTGTGCATACTGTTGATAAACCCCTTTCGTGTCTTGGAAACGGTCACTCGCAGCCGTTTCGAATCGTTTTTCTAGTTCTATTCATTCGGATACTGAAACAATATAACACAATTCGCAGGGTTTTTCAATGAATTTCAAAAGAAAAAACCGAAAAAGGCCAATGTAAATATTTTCAGACAGAAAAATGGCGCAAAACCGTCATTTTGCCAGAAAAAACCCGCCGCGCTCCTCCCAAAACGCAGCGGGTTTGAAATTGGTTTTTCAGGAACGGGACATGGGGCAAGCTGAAAATGGAGAGTGGAAAGCTACGCGAGGCCGCCGACCATGTGTTGTAGTTGCGGGGGAGCGGACAGCCGTGCCCGGCACTGCACCGGCGAAACGAACGGACCATCGTTGAAATGGCAAATGCCCCCGAATTGTCATTGCGAGGAGCGAAGCGACGTGGCAATCTCGGGAAGGCACTCGCAGATCGTACAGGCTGCCGTGAAAACGTACAGACCGATTGCGTCTGTAGCGGCGCTCACTGAGCGCCTTGTACAGGGATATTCAACCGCACAAGGGCACTGGTGCACTGCGCGCCACCCTGACGTGTCATTGCGAGGAGCGAAGCGACGTGGCAATCTCGCAGTACCCGGCCGCATCGTGGGGAAGCCTTCGGCGAAATCGCAGCTGCCTTCCCGAGATTGCCACGTCGGCCTTTGGCCTCCTCGCAATAACAAGCTTGGGAGCCTTACACATTCGCCGGAAATATCTCCAGATTTGCAGCTGCCAAAGGCGCTCACTGAGCGCCGCTACAGACGCAATTGGTGCATACCGTTTTCACGGTGGCCTGTACAAATCGGCAGTGCCTTCCCGAGATTGCACCCCAAGGGCACTTTCTCGCGCTTCGCGCTCAGGGCGCCACGTCGGCCTTTGGCCTCCTCGCAATGACAAATCGGGGACCGTTATTATTTTATCGTTACCCAATACGAATCGGCAGCATTGCGCCGGGCCCGGCTGTCCCCTCCCCTACAGCGCATTGCGGGAAGCTATGGGAAAAACTCCACTTTCCACTCTCAATTTTCTCCGTCCGGCGGGAGGTTATCCCCGAACAGGTATCTCCAGTAATCCTGGTCGAGCACCCATGCCGAGGCGCGGAAGCGATTGCTCACGTCCTGATTGCGCTCCTCAACCTCCTCGGGCGTCAGCTCGTCGCCCTGCAGCATGATCAGCTCGTCCGACGGGGCATAATACATCGCGTTTTCCGTGATCCAGCTATGGTCGCGCAGGAGGACGAACGGTTCCGCGTCCGAGAACACGTCCCGGCCCATATACAGCCGCGAGTCAAAGTCCAGCCCGAACAGGTTCGACAGCGTCGGCAGAATGTCGAGCGTGCAGCACAGGCTGTCCACCCGCTCCGGCTTCATGCCCTTTTTATAAAGGATAAAGGCGTTGCGGTAGCGCTCGAACCGCGTGTCGATCTCGTGCCCGGCAAGCTCGCTCTGCTCCTCGTCCGTCAGACCATAGGGATAGTGGTCGCCCGTCAGGGCGATGACGGTGTTCTCCGCCACGCCAGCCTCGTCCAGCCGCTGCAGCAGCAGCTCCAGCGCACGGTCCAGCTCGATCTGGCAGGCGAGATAGGCCCGGACGGAATCGCTGTAGGGCAGGTCCTTCACAAGGTCCTGATTCTTTTTCGCCATGGCGTTGCCGTTGAAATTATACTCCAGATGGCCGGAGACAGTCATGTAATACGCATGAAACGGCTCGCTCCCCATATAGTCTGCCGTCGTCTTGTCGATCATCTCGATGTCGGATTCCGGCCACGTCGCCTCGACGTCCAGCCCGTTTCCGAGCGCACGGTAGACATAGCCGAGGTTCGGATGCGACAGATTGCGGTCATAATAGGTATAGGTGTGGTCGTGATAGGCATAGGCGCTGTAGCCGAGGCGCTTGAGCTGCTGAGCCATCGTCAGCGGCATGGCGTTCTCCGCGCTGTCACGGAACGACCACGTTCCCGGCTTCGGGATCGTGCCGGTCAAGGCGGCATACTCGCCGTCCGAGGTCGAAACGTCCCAGTACGGCGTGTAGAAGTTCGTGAAATTGAAGCCCTCCGTCTGCAGCTTATAGAGCGTCGGCGTCAGCTCCGGGTCGATGGCGAGGTACGAAAAGCTCTCCGCCGTAATGAGGATGAGGTTGCAGCCCTTGAACATGCCGGTCTTTTCGTTCTTGTTCGTCGGCGTGCGCGAGGAGAAGTAGGCGTTCAGCTCCGAAAGCACGTCGTTTCCCTCCGTGGGCACGGCGTCAAAATCCAGCTCCAGCACGTTCGGACTGGTGTCGACCACCGGCTCCGGAAGAACGGTCGGCTCCGTGGCGTCCGGGAGCGCCGGCTCCGTCGGGGCCTCCGTCGGGGCCTCCATCGGTGCTTTCGTCTCCGTCGCCAGCTCGATCTCGCCGCCCTCAAAGCCGAACAGCAGCCGGTGCACGTCCAGCCGGAACGCGGGCATCAGGCCGAGATGCGCCGTCGTCTGCTTCATGTCGTTCGTGCTGTGATAGAGGTCATAGGCCGAAAGCGGCTGCGTGCCGAAGACCGGCAGCAGGGCCATCAGGCCGAAATGCACGGCGACGGCCAGCGCCGCAAACGCCGGAAGATACGGAAGGCGCAGCCGCGCCGCCGAAAAGCGCTTTCCGAGCACGGCGTGGCCCACGGGCGGCAGGAGCATCAGGCTCAGCGGCAGCCAGTTTTTGCGGATGGCGTGCAGCGTGACCTTCCAGAACTGCATGACCTGCCCGCCGTTTCCCATGGAATAGGCAGAGTAGAAGCAGTGGAAGATCGAGTAATATACGAGCTGCGAGGCAAAGAAGATGTAGCAAAGCCCGCTGCACACCGGCCCGAGCACGCGGTTCGCGCGCGGCGGGAACAGGCGGCACAGCGCAAACAGCAGCACCGCCGGAACGAGCGGATAGAGCATCAGCAGCACGAGCTCCGGCTGCCAGAACTGCGGGGCCGTGGCCGCATGGACGACCAGCTCCATAAAGCACAGCTCCGCCCAGAAAAACAGCAGGAGCCACCACGGCCCGAATTTACGTTTGTTCATGTTTGTTTTCCCTCCGGGATCAAATAAATTGTATGGGAACTTCCTTGCGCTGCGGGACTTGGCTCTCCCTTTGGGAGAGCTGGCGGCGCAGCCGCCTGAGAGGGAAATCGACCCTCCCCTTGCTTGCTATTGCCATTCAAAGGTGCCCGCGAGGCCCTCTCATTCACCTTCGGTGACAGCTCTCCCAGAGGGAGAGCCAAGGGCGCTTCGCGCCTCGCAATGGCGCAAATGGAAGCCTCCCCGGCGAAAGGGGCGCGGAAATCCGTCCCTTACTTACTTATGATATTTCGTCCCTGCCAGGATGCTCTCCGCGCGGTAGAGCTGCTCGAGCGCCATGACGCGCATAAGGTGGTGCGGGAACGTCATTTTGCTGAACGACAGGCGGAAATCCGCCATGCGCTTGATGCGCGCGTCGATGCCGAACGACGAGCCGATCAGGAAGCACGCCGCGCTGCGGCCGTTGAGCTTTTCCGCCTGCAGACGCTCGGCCAGACCCTCGGACGAAAGCTCCGTCCCCTCCGGCGTGAGCACGCAGAACCACGCGCCGCGCGGGAGCTTTGCCTCGATCTGCTCCGCCTCGCGCGCAAGGCCCGCTGCGATCTGCGTCCCGTTCGGATCGTCCGGCAGGCGGCACTCCGGCAGCTCGATCAGCTCGAATTTGCAGTAGGCCCCGAGCCTGCGGATATACTCGTCCGCCGCTGCCGCGTAATAGCGCTCCTTGAGCTTGCCGACCGTGATGAGCGTGATGTGGAACATCGCGTTACCCTCCGTCATTCCGATTTTCCGGGCAGCACCGCGCGATTCAGCGAAACCCTTCCGCTGTGCGGGCTGCTTTTGATTTTGCTGATCATTATAGCACCTTCGAGCCGGTTTGACAACCTTCGACCGGTACCTTCCAAAAGAACGTTAAGAATCTCCGCCATTGGATGTCCTTTTTATATAATGTGTCTACTTGCATAACGACCGCTTTTGTGGTAAAATTAGAAGGAATAACTATGCAGGAAAGGAGCCCTCTATGTATTCCAACGCCTATGTATGGTCACGCGTTCTTTCCTATCTGGAGCAGCATTCCCCGGCCATTGCGATCGCCTCGTATTTTGACGATGCCGAGGTCATCGAGCTGACGGAAAGCAAGCTCGTCATCTACTCGCCGTCGCCGTTCCGCAAGGACGTGATCGTCAAGCGCTATATCGATCAGATCCGCGAGGCCATGCGCGACCAGTTCCAGACGGAGGTCGAGGTCGTCGTCCTCGACGAGACCGAGCTGCCGCAGTACTCCAAAAACAAGAAAAACCGCAATTTCGTCGAGTTCAACTCGCAGTATACGTTCGATAAATTCGTCGTCGGTTCTTCGAACCAGCACGCGTTTTCCGCCGCCCGCGCCGTCGCGGACAACCCCGCGGACGCCTATAATCCCCTTTTCATCTACGGCGAGTCCGGCCTCGGCAAGACGCACCTGCTCTATGCCATCGCCAACCAGATCCAGCGCGAGCACCCGGACTATAACATCGTCTACATCAAGGGCGACCAGTTCACAAACGAGCTGATCGACGCCGTCCGCAGCGGCAAGAACTTTGAGTTCCGCGACAAATACCGCAATGCCGACCTCTTCCTCATGGACGATATCCAGTTCATCGCAGGCAAGGACGCCACGCAGGAGGAATTTTTCCATACGTTCAACTCGCTCTACGAGAACAAGCGCCAGATCGTCCTGACGTCCGACCGCGTCCCCGGCGACATGGTCCGTCTGGAGGACCGGCTGCGCACCCGCTTCGAGTGGGGCCTCATCGTGGATGTCCAGCCGCCCGATTACGAGACGCGCTTCATCATCACGCGCGAAAAGGCGCTGGAGCTGGGCATCGAGCTGCCGCAGGACGTCGTGGATTACATCTCTGAGAATATCACGAACAACGTCCGTCAGATTGAGGGCACCGTCAAGAAGATCAAGGCCTATCACGACCTGACCGGCATGCCGCTGGACATCACGAACGTCTCGCGCGCCATCAAGGATATGTATAAGGGCAAAACGCAGGCCATCCCCACGCCGGACCTCATCATCAGCGAGGTCTGCCGCTTCTACTCCATCGACGAGAGCACCCTGCGCAGCACCCTGAAGAACAAGGGCACGGCCGAGGCCCGCCAGGTCGCCATGTACCTCATCCGCAAGCTGACGAACCTGTCGCTGCCCGATATCGCCAAGGAATTCGGCAAGAACCATACCACCGTCCTCTATGCCCTGAAAAAGGTCGAGCAGGAGCTGCCGAATTCCTCCAACGGCCTGCAGGATAATATCCGCGATATCACGTCGAATATCAACTCCCGGCTATAAAAGCCCGGATGCGGCAGGTTCCCAGACCTGTCATTGCGCAGCTTGGCTCTCCCTTTGGGAGAGCTAGCGGCGCAGCCGCCTGAGAGGGAAAAACAGCCCTCCCCTTGATTGCTATTGCCATTCAAAAGTGCCTGCAAGGCCCTCTCAGTCACCTTCGGTGACAGCTCTCCCAGTGGGAGAGCCAAGGACGCTTCGCTCCTCGCAATGACACGAAAAGGCGGCGCTTGCCATTCTGGCGATGGCCTGAGCTTATCGGCAGCACCTTTCCTGCCCTTTTCTGCCCAAATTTTTCTGCACACCCCCTGTGCAATGTGCAGAAGTTTCCTGTTCACAGCTTTTCACCCGATTTTTCCGCACAAGCCCTGTTCAGAACGCTCTCTTTTTTCCACAGCCCCATGTGCATGGCCGCGCGTTGGTATCTCTGGGCTTGCGGGACTTTTGCACATAAGTTTTGCCTACGGACTACGAATACTAAAAATTATCCTACCTATCTTCTCAGATAGAGAAAGCGAGTGTTGTTATGAAGTTTACCTGTGAAAAAGCGCTGCTGGTCTCTGCCCTGTCCGTTGCGAGCCGCACCGTCGCACAGAAGAGCACCATTCCCTGTCTCGAGGGCGTGCTTCTCCGGGCGGGCGTCGCGCTGCAGCTCACGGGCTACAATCTGGAAACGGGCATCACCGTCCACGTCGGCGCCCAGATCCAGGAGGCAGGCTCGTGCGTCATGCCCGCTCGCCTGTTCTTTGATATCGTCCGGAAGCTGCCGGACGAAATGGTCTCCATCACCGTCGACCACAAGCAGCAGGTCTCCATCCGTGCGGGCGCGGCCTTTTTCCAGATCACGGCCATGGATTCCGAGGACTATCCCGAGCTGCCGGACGTCAACGGCAAGAGCGGCGTGACCATGCCGCAGTCCGCGCTGAAGGCCATGATCTCCGGCACGATCTTCTCCGTGTCCGAAAATCAGGCCCGCCCCATCCAGACCGGCTGCCTGATGGAGGTCACGGAGGATTCCGTCACCATGGTCGCCGTGGACAGCTTCCGGCTGGCCCGCCGCACCTGGCACACGCAGAATGCCGCGAACCATACCCTGAAATTCGTCGTCCCCGCCGCCGGCCTCAAGGAGATCGAGCGCATTCTCGAGGATTCCGACGAGCCCGTTACGTTCACGCTCGGCGATAAGCACATCCTTTTCTCCATCGGCGATGCCCTGCTCGTCAGCCGCGTGCTTGAGGGCGAATTCATCGATTGGCGCCGCGTTGTCCCCACAAACTGCGGCACCGTCCTCACCGCGAACGTCGCGGAGCTGACGTCCTCCATCGAGCGCGTGAGCCTCATCATTTCCGAAAAGGTCAAAAGCCCCGTCCGCTGCGTCTTCGGCGACAATATGGCCGATTTCCGCACGGCGAACACCATCGGCTCCGCGCACGACACCTGCTCCATCGCCGGGAACGGCGGCGAGCTGGAGATCGGCTTCAACAGCCGCTACCTCCTCGATGCGCTGCGCGTTATCCCGAGCGAGGAGGTCACGCTGGAGCTGCAGAACGGGCTGAGCCCCATCGTCTTCACGCCGTGTGACGACAAATATGACTTTGCCTATATGGTCCTGCCGGTCCGCCTGCGCAGCAACAGCTAAGACCGGATGAACGTTCCTTTTCTTGTCAGCAATATTCTCTCCGGCGTGGGTATGCTCGCCATGCTTGCCAGCACGGCCCTGCGCAGCCGGAGAAAGATCCTCGCGGTCCAGTCCGTGAACCACGCCCTTTCCATGGCGGCCTGCTCGCTTTTGCGCGGCTGGAGCGGCGCGGTGCAGGAGGCCGTGAACCTCGTGCGTGACCTCGCCATTCTGCAGTTCGGCAAATTGAACCGCTTCTGGCAGATCTCTTTTGTGGCGGCGGCGCTGGGACTCGGCGCGGCGGTCACGTTTGAGGGAGGCTTTCAGTGGTACGGCCTGCTTCCCGTTCTGGCCACGGCCCTCTATTCCGCCGTCGTCGTCCACCCGCGGTGCAATGCCCGCTGGATCAAGGCCTCTACGGCCGTGTGCACGATGATGTGGGCGGTCTACAGCCTCTTTATCCGCAATTACGTCTACGTTCTGACGAACGTCATCACCTCGGCCTCCGCCGTCCTTTTTCTGCTGCGGAGCCGAAAGCAAGGAGAAACCGTATGAAAGTTCGTGTCCGGCGGGTGTCCGCCGAGGATGTCCCCGTGGCCATCACCACGGAATTTATCAAGCTGGAGAGCTTTTTGAAGCTGGCAAACGCCGTCCCGTCCGGCGGCATGGCGAAAAACTTCATCCAGAACGGCGAGGTGCTCGTCAACGGCGAGCCGTGCACCATGCGCGGCAAAAAGCTCCGTCCCGGCGACGACGTCCGGTTTGACGGCGTGACGTACTGCGTCCGCGCCGCGCATGCAGATTGACCGCCTCAGCCTGCGCGGCTTCCGGAATTATGAGGATGCGCAGGCGCAGTTCGTCCCCGGCGTGAATCTCCTCGTCGGTGGGAACGCCAACGGCAAGACGAACCTGCTCGAGGCCGTCAGCTATCTCTCCACGGGCCGCTCGTTCCGCACCCGCCGCGAGGCGGAGCTCATCCGCTTCGGCGCGGACTTTGCGGAGCTGCGCGCGCAGGTGCAGTCGCAGGAGCGCACGCGTGAGCTGCGCGCCGTGCTGTTTTCCGGCAGGCGGCCGCGCCAGCTGTGGCTCGCCGGGGTAAAGCAGCGCAGCCGCGCCGCCCTGTCCGGCGTGCTTACGAGCGTGCTGTTCTGCCCGGAGGACCTTATGATCCTCAAAAAGGGCGCGGCCGGCCGCCGCAGACTGATGGACGGCGTCATCTGCCAGCTCCGCCCGAATTATGAAGCGGCCCTTGCGGAATACGGCCGCCTGCTCGACCAGAAGTCCGCCCTGCTGCGCGAGCGCTATGACAACCCTTCCCTCCTGCAGGTCCTGCCGGAGTATGACCTCCGCATGGCCCAGACGGGCGCGCTCGTCATTTCGTACCGCGCCCGCTATGTCAAGGCGCTGGCGCAGGAGGCCGCGCGCTATCACCGCGAATTTTCCGGCGACAGCGAGTCGCTCGAGCTGACCTACCGCACGGTTTCGACCGTGACGGACCCCTTTGCCCCGCCCGAGACGCTCTGCGCCCAGCTGCAGGAGCATCAGCGCAGCCACGCCCGCGCCGAGCTCGAGAGCGCGCAGTGCCTGTCCGGCCCGCATAAGGACGATTTCGAGGCCGTCATCAACGGCCTGCCCGTGGCGCAGTTTGCCTCGCAGGGGCAGACGCGCACGGCCGTCATCTCCCTCAAGCTCGCCGAGCGCGCCCTGCTGCGGCAGGGAACGGGCGAAACGCCCGTGCTGCTGCTCGACGACGTGCTGTCCGAGCTGGATGCCGGGCGGCAGGACTTTGTTTTGAACCAGCTCCGCGAGGGGCAGGTCTTTATCACCTGCTGCGAAACGGACCGCCTGACCAGCCTTGGTCAGGTGCTGTCCATCCGCAGCGGCACCATCGGAGGGGCGCAGTAATGTATCTATCCATCGGCGGCGATATGGCCGTGCGGGACCGCACCCTCATCGGGATCTTTGATCTGGACAATACGACCTGCTCCCGCGACACGCGCGCGTTTTTAACGGCCGCGGAGCAGGGCGGTCAGGTGGTCGACGTCTCCGGCGCATTGCCGAAGAGCTTCGTCCTGACCGAGGAATTCGGCATGGACCGCGTGTATCTCACGCAGTTCAACGCCGCAATTCTGGAAAAGCGCATGGAACAAAAGGAGAACACAATTCATGTCTGAAGAACTGCTGAATACGACTGTGGAACAGGAATACGACGCCTCGCAGATCCAGGTCCTGGAGGGGCTGGAGGCCGTCCGGAAACGTCCGGGCATGTATATCGGCTCGACGTCCGCCAGCGGCCTGCACCATCTGGTCTATGAGATCGTGGACAACGCCATCGACGAGGCGCTTGCGGGCTACTGCACCCACATCACCGTGACGATCAATCCCGGCGACACCATCACCGTCACCGATAACGGCCGCGGCATCCCCGTGGACATCCAGGCCCAGACCGGCCGCCCCGCGCTCGAGGTCGTCTATACGGTCCTGCATGCGGGCGGCAAATTCGGCGGCGGCGGCTATAAGGTCTCCGGCGGCCTGCACGGCGTCGGCGCGTCCGTCGTCAACGCCCTTTCCGAGTGGCTCACGGTCGAGGTCCATAAAGAGGGCAAGATCTATCAGATGAAGTTCGCCCGCGGCAATATCACGCAGGAAATGCGCGTCATCGGCAATACGGACAGGCACGGCACCATCGTCACCTTCAAGCCCGATCCCGAGATGTTCGACACCCTCACCTACGACTACGAGACGCTCCACACCCGTATGCGCGAGCAGGCCTTCCTGAACGCCGGTCTGCGCATTGAGATCGCCGACCGCCGCACGGAGGACGGCCCGTCCGATTCCATGTGCTACGAGGGCGGCATCCGCGAGTTCGTCCTCTGGCACAACCGCCACAAGACGCCCCTGCACGAGGAGGTCGTCTATATGGCGGGCGTCCGCCGCGACGCCGAGGCCGAGGTCGCCCTGCAGTACCACGACGGCTATAACGAGACCATCGTCTCGTTTGCCAATAACATCCACACGCCGGAGGGCGGCATGCACGAGACGGGCTTCAAAACGGCCCTGACTCGCGTGCTCAATGCCTACGGCACGAAGACCGGCGTCATCAAGACCGACGCCGACAAGGTCTCCGGCGAGGACTGCCGCGAGGGCCTGACCGCCGTCATCTCCGTCAAGCTGACGGACGCCCAGTTCGAGGGCCAGACCAAGGCCAAGCTCGGCAATGCCTATATCCGCACCCTCGTCGACTCCATCGTCAACGAGCAGCTTTCCACCTATTTTGAGGAGCACCCCGCCGTCGCCCGCACCATTCTCGAAAAGGCCATGACCGCCAACCGCGCCCGCGAGGCCGCCCGCAAGGCTCGCGAGTACATCCGCCGCAAGACGGCGCTCGGCGGGGCGGCCATGCCGGACAAGCTGCGCGACTGCAACGAGACGGACGCCAGCCTGACCGAGATCTATATCGTTGAGGGCGATTCCGCAGGCGGCTCGGCCACGCAGGGCCGCGACTCCCGCTTCCAGGCCATCCTGCCGCTGTGGGGCAAGATGCTCAATGTCGAGAAGGTCCGCGAGGACAAGGTCATCGGCAACGACAAGCTCCAGCCCGTCATCACGGCGCTCGGCGCGGGCATCGGCGAGGAATTCCACCTTGATAAGCTCCGCTATCACAAGATCATCATCATGGCCGATGCCGATGTCGACGGCAGTCATATCCGCACCCTGCTGCTGACCTTCTTCTTCCGCTATATGCGCCCGCTCATCGAGCACGGCTATGTCTATTCCGCCATGCCGCCCCTGTATAAGCTCACCCGCGGCAAGACGTCCCGCGTCGCCTTCTCCGACGACGAGCGCGACCGCATCTCCGCCGAGCTCCGCGCGGACAATCCCAATGCCAAGGTCGATATCTCCCGCTATAAGGGCCTCGGCGAGATGGACGCCCACGAGCTGTGGGAGACCACCATGGACCCCG
>OGYC01002296.1_pt1 | contig 13594 bp, 11 predicted proteins | sample 1576461 | NCBI WGS metagenome assembly OGYC01 (sample SAMEA3541569, study PRJEB24748) | human gut metagenome | biome: human gut; feature: human-associated habitat; material: faeces | place: China | collected 2012 | reverse complement strand
AGAGGGAACTCCTTTACTGATACTCCACGGCCTTTGGGGGGCTTCCGAGAACTGGCTTCCCATAGCTCATTCACTGGAAGACACGTTTCAAGTGATTTTGCCGGACATTCGCAATCACGGGCAATCCCCCCACGCGAATGAAATGAATTACGAGGTGATGAGTGATGATATTATCGAGTTGATCGAGGATTTACATTTTCCCGTTCCCCCGCATATCGCGGGACATTCCATGGGAGGGAAAATCGTGATGGCGTTATTACTCAAAAGACCGGACATCGTGAACAAGGCAATTATAGTGGATATCGCTCCCGTGTCCTACTCGCAACGGGACGGAGGAAGCCATAACCGGATTATAGATTTTATGGCTAATTTTGATTTCTCACGTTTCAAAAGCCGGGAAGAAGTACGCCAAGCGATACAAGAACATTTCAAAACGGAACGCGCTCAACAACTATTCTTGAAAAATATCAAGAAAACCCCTTCCGGATTCGAGTGGAAACTCAATCATCGGGTGATTAGCCGTCACTTTGACGAAATCAGTGGTTGCCCAAGGAAATTACTCCACGATACTTACGATAAAGAGATTCTATTTATCAAGGGAGAGCAATCCAATCTGATAGCGGACCTCAGTTGTTTGCAGCAACAATTCCCGGCTGCCCGGCTGAAAGAAATCCCGCAATGCGGGCATTGGATTCATAGCGAACAACCGGAGAAACTGGCACAAGCCATTCGGGATTTTCTCCTGTTTCCATAAGAGAATCAACTAAAAACGAACAACACTTACATAACACCGGAATAACAATCGACACGTCAAGCACAAAAAAATTGGCGTCACGATCCTATCGCAACGCCAAAGCCTTTTCTAATCTTAAAAGCAACCTTATTGCACGCTCAAAGCACAAGCAACGGACACGGTTGCCTGCACTCTATTTTCAGCTGTCATACTATTATACGTGACCCCGGGTTCCAACATGAAAGCCGTCAAACGCACTTGATAGTGTTTACGCGTATCTATATCTTTCAGTCTATTCGGAACTTTACTTGTTGAACTACCGTCAAAAGAATATTCACCATCATAAGTAAACAAATAGCTCTCGAAATAAACATCCCCTTCTTTCTCTTCGTTGTACACTTCTATTTTGTAACAAACATTTTCACCATTAATCTTTTTCCATGCACATTTCCAACTTTTATTGGATACACTCACGATATTGCAACTGAAATCAATATCCGTACGCCTTAACGGCTCAAAATTCATACCCGAGATTCGCTCGTCAAACTTCACGTAATTATCACTACCGACACGACAAGAGAAACGCACTCTCCGTTCCTCCACGGGCGTTTCAATATTACCTTGCCAGATATTATTCTGATTTTTATCCTTCAATTCTACCTGCCCGGCCTTGGTATCAGACAACAAAGCATACACGTACCCCGCACGCAAGCTTTTATTCCCCGTCACCCGAAAACCTAAACGTGTTTTAAATTCATCCCCGTCAAAATAATTCTCCCAAAAAGCATCTCCCGTTAAATCTTGAAGATAAGATGGTTTGACTACATATTTTCTTTCTCCCCACGTATTTTTCACGACAAAATTACTGGAATTGCATTTAGTCACGGTCCATTTATCCATGATTCCATCTTTCCATTCCACGGCAAGCGTGTTCAGTCCCTCATCTTTCCAAACTCCGGCCACCGTATCAACTTGCACCCGCATATCAATTCCCCTTATTTCACCATTTTTATCAAAACGATTTATATCCAATACACTTTCATCCGTGAATGAAAGCCTATTATTGCTCGCACCCCCGTTATAATACCAATCCACTCCCGTCATCCGGTTTGTATCCAATTGGAACTCTTTATCGTCATCACTACACCCCCCAAGGAATATACCTGCCACGATGACGCTTAACATACCTAATTTCTTCATTCTTATCCGTTTTTATTTTATTCTCGCAATTCTTGCCACAAAATTAATTCATAAATCATAAACCCCAACTACAAAATTCCTATCTTTGTTTTCTGTACAATAATTATGCCTAATAAAGAAATAAATCATGCTATACCCGTTAAAATTCCATCCGATTCTCAAAAAAAAGATATGGGGAGGGGAAAGATTAAGTTACAAGAGTGAACAACACGAGGAATCTATTGGTGAAAGTTGGGAGATTTCCGCCGTGGAAGATAACATATCCGTTGTTTCCAACGGGATTCTGGCCGACAATGATTTGCAGGAATTGATTGAAGTCTACATGGGTGATCTGGTCGGCGACCGGGTGTACGAGAAGTTCGGCGTAGAATTCCCGTTATTGATCAAATACATTGATGCGAATGACGATCTCTCGATTCAAGTACATCCCGACGATGAAACCGCCAAGGAACGCCACAACGCTTACGGGAAGACTGAAATGTGGTATGTCGCGGATGCAGAGAAAGACGCCTCGTTGATCATGGGATTCAACAAGGAAACCGACAAGGCCGAATACCTGCAAGCCCTGCACTCGAACAGGCTCATGGATATATTGAATACGGAAAAAGTGAAAAAGGGAGACAGCTTCTTTATCCCTGCCGGACTTGTCCACGCCATCGGGAAAGGATGTTATATCGCCGAGATCCAGCAAACTTCCGATATCACTTACCGGATATATGACTACAACCGGAAAGATGCTGAGGGACATACAAGGGAATTGCATACAGATCTGGCAACCGACGTGATTGACTACCACTATCACCCGAAACACAAGGTAGATTACACGCCACACGACAATAAATCCGTGCAACTGGTGAAATGTCCTTACTTCACGACAAATCTACTTGTCTTCGATAGGGATATAGAGAAAGAATACGTGCACCTCGATTCGTTCGTGATTTACATGTGTATTCAAGGAAAGTTCACGATCTCCACGGGAGAATGCGATCCGGTCATGGTAAATAAAGGCGAAACCGTACTTGTACCCGCCTGTTTCAAAAATGTCACACTATACCCGGATGAAGTAAGCCGGGTGCTGGAAATATACGTGGAAGAATAAAGAAAAAGGAAGTTGTAACCAACTTCCTTTTTCTTTATGATATCACTTTTCTAATTCGCACAAGTTTCTCCAGCAGACCGTCAATCAAATCCAGTCGCAACATATTTGCACCGTCTGATTTGGCACAACGAGGGTCGGCATGAGTCTCGATGAAGATCCCGTCAGCCCCGACTGCTATTCCGGCTTTCGCGATCGTTTCGATCAATTCCGGTTGTCCCCCGGTTACCCCGGATGCCTGATTAGGCTGTTGTAAAGAATGTGTCACGTCCAACACCACGGGGCATTGACAAGCTTGCTGCATTACCCGGATACCGCGAAAGTCAACAACTAAATCCTGATAGCCGAACGTGGTTCCCCGCTCGGTAACCATCACCTTGTCATCTCCCGCTTCCCGTACTTTATCCACGGCAAACTTCATCGCTTCGGGTGAAAGGAACTGTCCTTTTTTAATATTCACGATCTTTCCCGTCTTGGCAGCAGCAACCAACAAATCCGTCTGGCGACACAAGAATGCCGGAATCTGTAAAACATCCACGTACCCCGCTGCCATCTCCGCATCCCGCTCCGTGTGAATATCCGTCACGACAGGAATATCAAATTCTTGCCTTACTTTAGCTAATATTCTTAATGCCTTCTCGTCACCAATGCCGGTGAAAGAATCCAACCGGGAGCGATTGGCCTTTTTGAACGATCCCTTGAATACATAGGGTATTCCCAGTCTATCGGTAACTTTCTTCACGTGTTCCGCGATATTCAAAGCCATTTCCTCACCCTCGATCACGCAAGGTCCGGCTAACAAAAAAAACATCTCTTGATTAATCAACTTATCCATTACTATTTTAGATTTTAATATTTTCCTCTCTTATCAACTCTTCTTTTAACTCAAAACTCTTATCTTCAGAAACTCCCTCCCCCTTCGGGTACTCCCCTCTATAAACAGAGGGAGAGCTGAATTACTCCCTATTCCCAGCTAGAGTCACCAGCACCTCCTCTGTTTATAGAGGAGGTGGCGGCAAAGCCGACGGAGGAGTTCATTTTCAATTTTACATTTTCAATTTTCAATTGTTCCTGTATTTTCTCCACCACGCTCTCAAGCGCTCCAGTATCTTTATTTCCTGTGCATTCTGTTGCGGCAGGTAGAACTTCTTTTCCTTCAATTCCTGCGGCAAATACGGTTGTTCCACGAAATTACCGGGATAATCATGCGGGTACTTGTAATCCTGCCCGTAGTTCAAATCCTTCATCAACTTCGTCGGGGCATTACGCAAATGCAAGGGTACAGGCGAATTGCCCGTCTGTTTTACCGTAGCCATCGCAGCGTCTATCGCCAGATAAGCCGAATTGCTCTTCGGCGAAGTCGCAAGATAGATCACACACTCCGACAGGGGTATGCGGGCTTCCGGCATTCCTATTTTATGCACTACCTCAAAGCAAGTGTTCGCTATCAGCAAGGCATTCGGGTTTGCCAGACCTATATCTTCGGCGGCAGAGATAATCAAACGTCTTGCTATAAATTTCGGGTCTTCCCCTCCCAGTAACATACGTGCCATCCAGTAAATCGCTGCGTTCGGGTCTCCCCCGCGGATAGACTTGATCATCGCCGACACGATATCATAATGTTGTTCCCCGTCTTTATCGTACATCAACGGGTTTTCATGCAACTCCCGGTGTACCGCCTCGTTGTCGATAACAATATCTCCCTCGCCTAACCCGTTCACCACGAGTTCCAGTATATTCAACAGTTTTCGGGCATCCCCCCCGCTGTACGATATCATGGCATCTTTTTCCTTGACGGTGATATTCCGTTTGCCGAGATAATAATCTTTCTCCACCGCACGGTCGATCAAGTCTTCCAGATCTTTCTTCTCCTGTGATTTCAACACGTACACTTGACAACGGGAAAGCAGAGGAGATATAACCTCGAAAGAAGGATTCTCCGTGGTCGCACCGATAAGCGTCACCGTTCCTTTCTCCACGGCAGCCAGAAGCGAATCCTGCTGCGCTTTCGAGAAACGATGAATTTCGTCAATAAACAAAATCGGATTCGGTGAATTGAAAAAACGCTGACTTTCCGCTTTCTGAATCACTTCCCGGACATCCTTCACTCCCGAACTCACGGCACTCAGCACGTAAAACGGACGCTTCAATTGCTCGGCGATAATCATTGCCAAGGTGGTTTTTCCCACTCCCGGTGGCCCCCATAGAATAAAGGACGCCACTACCCCGGAATCAATCATTTTCCGAAGCACTTTTCCCGGTCCCACCAAATGTTGTTGCCCGATATAGTCTTCTAAAGACTTGGGGCGCATACGTTCTGCTAAAGGCTTATTCTCCATTTCTCTCCTTATTCTATCCCCACAAAGATACGGAAAGTTTGCATATTACCATTTGCAAGTTACAAGTTTCAGGTTGCATAAAGTCGAGCCTCCGGCTCCTAAAGTCTATAAAGTCAGTGATTTAATTTGACCTTACGACCTTATGGACGTTCAGACTTTACAGACGAGAGGGAGTGTTTCAACACTCCCTCTCATATACTAATAACAGCTTGATTACAGATCAGAATTCTTTTCAGGAAGTTCGCCATTGATTGCAGCTTTTACCACTCCAATAGCCTCATCCAAGCCTTCGACGAATTTATCAAAATCTTCTTTATACAAGAAGACTTTGTGCTTCTCGTAGCTCGCGTTCCCGTCATTATCAAATTTTTTCTTGCTTTCGGTGATCGTCAAATAGTAGTCATTATTACGCGTCGCCTTCACATCAAAAAAATAAGTTCTTTTCCCTGCTTTCACTGCATTGGAATAGATTTCGTCCCTATCCATTCCGTCATTTTGTTCGTATCCTTCCATTGTATCTCGATTTTATTTGACTTTGCACCTCAAATGTAGGAAAAACAAAGTAATAAATAGACTTTTTTAATCTTTTTTTTTATCATTCCCTAATATACAATCATTTATCGGGATTTTTCACGCTTTCATCAATAACTCGCTTAGGAAAATACCTGCCAAAAAGATAAGAAGCTGCCCGTTTACATATGGACAGCTTCTTATCTTTCTTGCTTCCTTACACTATATTATTTTTCACCCAAGATCATAACCAAACGATTGTATTGGTTTACTTTGAACGGTTGGTCTTGATCGCCCAAGCCAACATAAGACAAACGATTTTCCGGAACACCGAATTTCTTGATCAATAAGTTGTAAACATTTTTAGCACGTCGCTCGCTGATCTTTTGGTTGAAATACTTGCTACCGGTTTGTTTATCAGCATAACCGACAACTTTCATCTTCACATCCGGATTTTCAGCCATATAATTGGCAATAGCTTGCAAAATCACCATTTGTTCGGTTTTCACGTCCGTTTTATTAATCGTGAAACCCACGTATTGAGCGAAATCTTTTCTTGCTGTTTTAGCCACAACCTGCATTTTCTCTGCCTCCACGGCAGCAACCTCTTTCTTGGCAATCTGCTCTGCAATCCTAGCAGCCTCTAACTGGGATTGAGTCTGTTGCAATTCAGCCTCGAGATTGTTAATCTGTGCATTCAGTTGCTGACGCATCTCCTGAGCACCACTCTCGTAACGAGCGAAATTCTTGCCGCCAAAAGTGTAAGTTGCTCCAATTGACAAAGAAAGCAGTCCATCTTGATAAGAACGTCCGGCAATCTCTTCCTGACCGAAATACTTATTCGTGTAGAAAAACGTCGACATCAAGTGAGTTCGAGCCTCCAAATCAATAGCCCAATATTTATTGATGTTATATTTTCCTCCCAAACCGATAGAACCATTAATCAACACGTCCATTTGTTTATTATGGAACTTACCGAAACTCAAACCGGGTCCCAGAAATAAGGTCATATCCCATTTGTTATCCGGACTGTATGCACGCCATAGGTTAGTCAAATTCAACATGAAATCCAGATTCAAATTAATATACTTATGTTGGAATTTCTCGAACTTGTTATTGTTATTCAAGCGATTCACATCCGTGTACAATTTAGATTGCCATCCGGATATTTGTCCGCGTAGTCCCCAATAGGGATCCATCCATTTACCTACAGATAAATTGACTAACGGCTGAAGTACTTTTCCAAATCCGTAATCAAAATTATCCGTGTTCATGTAGCCTTGCATACCAACGCCAATGCTGATAAAAATATTGTCCTTGAATTTAGGCGACAAATACTTTACATCACGCTATAGGAGGCTCCGGCAACAAGAGCTGAAAGTAATAAAGTCTTTATTTTCATTTTGTTCTTTATTTATATTCTATAATTTCCTCGTTCTCTCTTTATTTTCCTTTTAAATATATCTTGTACGCCAATCCCGCGGTAAAATACTTACCATCCTGCAAAAGGACTTGCGCGAAAAGATGCTTCAAAAGCAAATAATTAGCCCCGATACAAAAAGTTTTCGAATCATATTGAGCTATTAAATTCAATTCCGGAACAAACGAAGGTTTATAACTAACACCACCGGAAAAACCATTCAAATGATTTGAAGTCCGCCGATTATACAAATAAGCCATGTGTACTCCAATTTGTTCTGTCGGGCAAATATTTATATACTTCGAGCAAGCTATATAAAACCGACTGAAATATTGATTACCACTGCCCTCCGAAAGTATTTTACCTCCACCGCTCTGCGTGTAAAGATCATTTGAGCCGACTACAATCGCCGGAAGATACTTTCTCTCTCGCAACAGACGCAGACGGACTGAAAAAGAACGATCCTGATTCACGAACCGCCCCTTTTTTGATGGCACGAACTTATCCGTCGCTTTAAACAACGTACAAGTATATGCAACTTCAAGGAAAGGCAAAAACGTGATATTCAAGAAATAATTATATGTATTATACGGAAATCCATCGGGTGTTACACGATCATTTAAAAAATTTCCTCCTATCATCACGGTCTTGTCCGGTTGCATATCTGCCGACGGACTATTCAACAACCCGGTCGTTCCAAGCGTTAGTTGAGCCGAAAGTAATAACGAGCTAAACAAAAATAAGCAAATGAATAATATCTTCTTTATCATGTTCGTCTGCATTTTTATTACTTTCGGTTCATTCTTATAGGTTCATTAAATCTATTTATTCTCCGGCACCTCCACCAGCACCACCAGCAGTGATGTGACCACCGTGAGTGTGGTGATGTTGATCAAACATCTCAATTTTACCGCTAATCGTTGAAACTTGACCATTCGTTGTCTTAATCTTAACGACAATATCCTCTCCTCCGGAAACTTTGAAGGTATAAGTCTTAATCAAGAATTGTTGCTGACCACTAGCGACATACACCCAATCACTCGGTACATCGATGTCATTTGCTCCAGTCTTCTCTACAGTTGCCATCGGCTCTCCATTAAGCCCTTCCAATGCAGCTTCAATCAATGCTTGAACGTTTTCGCTGTACCCATCCAATGAAGTTATATATTCGTATCCGTTTTTTACAGTATAGGTAAATTTACCCTCTCCCTTCTTAATAATTTTAGCGGTATTATTCAAATAGAATTTTTCAAAATTGATAGGAGTCAATTCTGTAACGGTATCAACAGAAGAAGATTCCAATACTACTCGATAATAAGAGAAATGATGAATCTTAGCTATATAATCATTACCTTGCACAGCTATTCCTGCGTCTTTCTCCGGGGCTGCCCAATTCACGCCATCTTCACTATATTGCAATTTCATTCCGATGAAAACTTTATCAAAAGGATTCGTAATCTTCCAAGTTAATGGAGCAGCGAATGTTGTATTATTAGGCAAGAACTCACCGGTAACAAATGTTGCAGCGGCAGGAATCACATCAAGAATACCACCACTTGTAGTATTATCAATGGTAGCATTAACCTTAGTAGATATTAATGTTGCGGTATTCAATGCATCTTGAGGAATACTCAAAGTTGTAGCAACCTCGATCATCTTTTTTCCATCTTCAGTTACACCAGACTCCGTCTTTACAGGCTTGAGCTCCGCCCCCTGACCGGGAACAAAAACTTCTGCGGTTTCTTCACCCGCTTTAGGTGCAGTCATGTATACAGGTACCGCAATCGCTGTTCCTACAGAGAATTTATTCAAGTCAAAAGTTTTTGACCAACCATTTTTACCATCCTTTTTAACAAAAAGAGTCACTGAACCTTTTTTCAAGTTATCAATAGAGAATTCGTTTCCATAAACCTCAACTTGAGTCGTTTCAGTACTTCCGGCAACACTATAATAAACCGTTGCCCCCGTTAAATCTTGTCCATCAGCATCACGTATAGTCCCTTCTAATGTGTAAGTTTGCCCTTCAACTGTACCTTCTTCATACATCGGGATCTCCATGTTGAAATAATATTCTTCACCGGCCGCTATTTTTTGAATGGTTACAGAGTATTTTACTTCCTCTTTACCCGTTGCATTAATTACAAAATCATATACACCAGGTTTATGCAATACTTGAGAGAATGTTCCGTCTGCACCTATAGTTAATGTACCATTATCAGCTGCAGCTCCTCCTCTCAAAGTCCAAGTACCGGTAGCATTTGTTACCGCTTCCTTGGTTAACCCGTCAAACACTTTTCCGGCAACAGTATAGATTGCCTCCTTGATTTCTACTTTTTTCATTAAAAATGTAGCTTCTACAGTTTTAGTCTCACCATTCTTTCCGAAAGGTAAAGTTACCGTGTAAGACACACTTTCATAACCTTCTTTTTCCAAAGAAAATGAAACACTTCCAGCAACATTCAACGTGAAAGTATACATTCCATTCGCGTCGGTTTCTACACCCATTGGATAGATCTTGACATGCTCAATAGGAGTATTGCTCAAGTCTACGACCTTAACGTTTATTTTATACACGACGGAATCGCTTGATTCCGTTGTAGGCATAACCGGAACATCATCCTTCGTGTAACAACTACTAAACAATGATCCGAAAAACACTGTTATTAACAGCATTAAATTAATACCAATTCCTGAATGTTTTACTTCTTTCTTCATTTTCATGTTATTTAAGTTCTAAACTTTGTTTTCTTCATTCTAATTCTTTAATTGTGATTCTATATATTTTGGGTTAAAATTATCGATCGCTTTATTCTCCCCGGGGCGTGTTTCATAGGACTTTCCATTAAAGAACAACCCCGCCGCCTTGTATTCCAGATCAAAATACCGTGCAGGCATTACCCGAAAACCCTTTCTTCTTTTTTGCCCCATGGGAGGAAGGGCTATCGCAAAATGGAACCCACCATCTATATTTCCCCGGTTATTCTTCATAATATAAAAACCAACCGACGCCCGCTTAAAATGCCGGGTCATATCCGCCCTCACGCCATAATCTCCCGCTAAAAACTTTATTGCTTTCACCTCGCACAACACGTTAAACATCGGGTTAAAATAACTTCCCCCGACATTCCATGTTATCAACTTCGCTGCCCCGTAATGCCAGTTCCAATGATAAAAATAAGAGGAACCGGTTAGACCGATTCGTCCCTCCAAGGCAAAATTACTTAGCCATCCTTCGGTCATAACCGGACGGAACAGGTGCAAATCAAATCCCCAACGGTCTTGATTAAAAATTCCCGCGGTCAGATCGACTAAACTATTCAGTACGCGGAAATGCTGTTCGAGCGTGAAGATTCCTAGACGTGTTTGCTCGTATTTAGCACCGTACTGATTTATCACAGGAATAATTACCTGCCCCGTTAGCTTCATTCCTCTTATTAGTGCAATTTCCAGCGCGGGAGACAAGTTCAACAAAATATCATATACCTTATGAAACTTCTGATTTCTAAATGCAAATTGCGGGTAGAATACAAGATCGACTTTCCATCTCGAACGGTTTTCCCGAGGAACTCTCTTAACCGATTTCCACGCATCTCCCAATTCGTACATCGGTAACCAATTGGAATTTACCGTTCCTGTAGTTGTAATCGCGGCAGACGCCGACGATACTAATGACATTTGGGGTATACCCAGTTGTAAAACCACCACACGTCTTGTTTTCCCCAGAAGCGGGGGATATTTCCCGATCAAGTCAATAGCTTTACTGATTCCTTCTCCGTCGGCTTTCCAAACGGTATTCTCAAAAGTGATGATTTCTTCCGAGCCCGATACGACTCTACTAACATTTTCAAAACCGGCATTAACTAGAGTTTTGACAATTCCGTCCTCTTTCTGAGCGTATAACTCTGTTGAACAAAAAATTGTCAAAATCAATCCGATAACACATAACCGATAATCATGCACGCATCCCAATACCATTTCTTTTTTTACAACCATGAAGAACCAGTTTTATTTTTCAATCACATCTATCAGATGTTTATCCAAGCATTTTCCGAAAGAGTTGAAAATTTTATTTCTATAAACCATCGTTTAATGATATTAGAAAAAATTATCGAATTTCGTTTCTCGAAAAACTGTAAATATCTGATTGCGAAAATAGAAAATTTGTGCAAATAGTTTTTCAATTAATAAAAATATGGTATATTTGCATCGCATTAAACGATCAATTGATAACACTTTTTCAATCAATCCTTTTTTATCACACAAGGTCATAATAAATTGACATCGTAAGCCTATCAACTATTGTTAACGAACTATCTTCTATCACAAAAAAGACAATATCCAATCGGTTATTTGGGTTGCCGAAGAAATAATCGTATTTTTGTTTAAACCAAACGAATAATATTATGCTGGGAACTTATTTCATTATCATACTGGTACTGGTCGGGATAGCTTTCATCGGCTTGGGAATAACAACGTTTTTCAGTAAAAAGAAAAAATTCCCGAATACACACATCGGTAAAAGCGAGGCCATGAGAGAAAGAGGCATCAGCTGTGCCGCCACAACTGACCGTAAAGAAAGGGAGAGTTACAAACCGATTGAAATCGGTAAAGATGAAGAATAAAATTAAGGGGCTGCTTTCGCAACCCCTCAACTTATAAGTCTATAAGATTCATTTTGTATTTAATGACTTGTTCGGACTCTCGAACCTCATAAACTCTTGATTATCATTTTTCCCCAAGGATCATTACTAAACGATTGTAATTATTCACCTTGAAAGGTTGTGACTGGTCACCCAACCCGACGTAAGACAAACGGTCTGAAGACACTCCGAATTTCTTCACTAACAGGTCGTAAACACTTTTCGCGCGTCTTTCGCTAAGTTTCTGGTTAAAATAGTTACTGCCGGTTTGTTTGTCGGCGTAACCCACAACTTTCATCTTCACGCCGGGGTTCTCAGCCATATAGTTGGCTACAGCCTGCAGTACCACCATTTGTTCCGTTTTCACGGCACTCTTGTTGATTGTGAAACCAACGTATTGAGTGAAATCCTGTCTTGCAGCGGCAGCGATAGCTTCAGCTTTCTCGGCCTCGGTCAAGGCAAGTTCTTTTTGAGCCACTTGCTCGGCAATCTTGGCAGCTTCCAACTGAGATTGCGTGTTGCGCAACTCGTTTTCCAAACCGTTGATCTTGTCATTCAATTGTTGGCGCATCTGTTCCGCTCCACTCTCGTAACGGGCAAACTTCCGACCGCCGAAAGTGTAAGTCGCACCAATCGACAAAGAAAGCAATCCGTCTTGGTACGAACGTCCGGCAATCTCTTCTGACCCCGTGTATTTAGAGGTATAGAAGAATGTCGGCATCAAATGTGTACGAGCCTCCAAGTCGATAGCCCAATACTTGTTGATATGGTATTTTCCACCCAATCCCAACGAACCGTTAACAAGCACATCGAGTTGTTTGTCATGGAATTTACCAAAACTCAAACCGGGTCCCAAGAACAAGGTCATATCCCATTTGTTTTCGGGATCATATTGACGCCAGAGGTTAGTCAGGTTCAACATGAAATCCAAGTTCAAATTGATATATTTACGTTCGAATTTATTGAATACGCCGCCATTGTTCAGACGGTCGACATCCGTGTACATTTTGCTTTGCCAACCGGATGCCTGTCCGCGAAGCCCCCAGTAAGGATCCATCCATTTACCCACGGACAGATTCACCAACGGTTGGATCACTTTCCCGAAACCGTGGTCAAAGTTATCCTGCGTCAGGTAACCTTGTGCACCCACACCAATACTGATAAAAATATTATCCTTAAATTTAGGAGACATATATTTTACATCCGTATCGGTCGTTTGGGCGGTTACCGAACAGGAAGCCGCCACAACCAGTGCAGAGAGTAATAAAGTCTTTATTTTCATTCTATTAATATTTATAGTTTTATCAAATTCCTCGTTATTTACCTTTCAAATAAATCTTGTATGCCAGCCCTCCCGAAAAATATTGCCCGTCCTGCAAAACAACTTGCATAAAAAGATGCTTCAAGAGCAGGTAGTTGGCACCTACAAAGAAACTTTTCGAATCATGCTGCACGATCAGATTCAAGTTGGGAGCAAACGAGGGCTTATAACTAATTCCCCCGGAAAACCCATTCAGGCGATTGGACGCCCGTCTGTTGTACTGATACGCTAAATGCAATCCGACCTGTTCTGTTTTCGTGATGTTCACGTGTTTCGTCGCGGCCAAGTAGAACTTGTTGAAATATTGATTATTGGATTCCTCCGTCATAATCCCT
>OGYC01002293.1_pt1 | contig 13624 bp, 8 predicted proteins | sample 1576461 | NCBI WGS metagenome assembly OGYC01 (sample SAMEA3541569, study PRJEB24748) | human gut metagenome | biome: human gut; feature: human-associated habitat; material: faeces | place: China | collected 2012 | reverse complement strand
ATTTGTTACTCGCTGCGCTTCGTAATAAAAAAATAGCCGGTAGTTAACTGCTTGCGTAAGCGATACATATCTCTGTGATCTATGTGGTGATGGCAAACTCTGCTTTGTTACTCGCTGCGCTTCGTAATAAAAAATAGCCACCGCATGCAACACGAGCATCAGGCGCTCAGGCCGGCACGGGGCATATTCTGCCTCAGCCTGTAAACGGCGCCGAGCAGGTTGGCATCGTTGTGATATTGGCATGGCACCAGCTCCGGGTGCAGGATATGCGCAATCTCCTGAAGGCAATCCGTCTTTACGTATTCCACCTCTTCCCTGAGAATCTCTAGAAACAGGCTCTGCACACTGATTCCTCCGCCGATTGCGATCTTTTCAGGGTCGAACAGGCATTGGATATTCAGCAGCATCTGGGCCAGTTCGTTGCAGAATTCATGAAGCGCACGCAGCGCCCCAGGATTTCCATTTTCGGCCTGTGCAAACAGATACGGCCCATCCATCTGTTCAATCGGATTGTTCATATAACGTGCAGCGCACCGGTACAGGGAAGCAATGCCACACCGGCGCCCCATAAAACTGCGGCTGCTCCTGCCAAAGCCTCCCTCCACACTGAGGTAGCTGATTTCGCCCGCCAAATTCCGTTTGCCTTTGAGCAGCTTTCCATCCGAAATAATACCGCCGCCCAAACCGGTTCCACATATCACTACCGCGGCCTCCCGGCAGCCCATCAGGGCGCCGGATTCCAACTCTGCCAGCGCCGCCGCCTTTGCATCATTCTCAATGCTGACCGGGACGCCTGACAAAAAGCCGGATACCTCGCCGGCCATGGCGATATTATGAATCCAGCTCAGGCTTCCCCCGGAATACATGAAGCCTGTCTGTGCGTCGATAATGCCCGGCATGCTGAACGCGATTCCTTCCACCTGCTCCTTCAGGGGCTCGTATATGCGCATAATCGTGGCGCGGAAGTCATCCAAGGAGCGTATTGCCGTAGGGATGACCCCTCTAGAGAAAAAACGATCCTCCCGGTCAACTAGGGCGTATTTTATGTTTGTCCCTCCCACATCAATTGCCAAAATGCTCACAGCGCTTCCCCCCTGCTCCTGATCAGGCTTTGATACCAATAAAAAGAATCTTTTTTAAGCCGTTCCATCGTGCCGTTTCCCAGATTATCCCTGTCGACATACACGAATCCATACCGCTTTTCCATCTCGCCGGTTCCAAAAGAAACGCAGTCAATGCATCCCCAGGGCATATATCCCATAACGGGAATCGCATCCTCAACAATCGCTTTTTCCATCTGCTCAATATGCGCGCGCAGATACGCAATGCGGTATGCATCGTGCACGTTGGCGCCGGCTTCAATTGTATCATAAGCTCCGAGCCCGTTTTCCACAATGAAAAGAGGCTTCTGATACGTACGGTACAGATCGTTGAGCGCATACCTCAGCCCCTCGGGGTCCACGGGCCACCCCCATTCGGATTTTTCAATATACGGATTTTCTGCAAAGGCGCCGTATGCTTTGCCTGCGCTATATACCTTGGACATGTAATAACTAAACCCGATAAAATCAACCGTTCCATTGCGGAGGATTGCCCTGTCCTCTTCGCGGATCGAGACTGTATATCCGTTTTTCTCCCAATCCTTTAACAGAAAGGCCGGGTATTCGCCCCGGCAGTGGACGTCCGCCATATAGTATTGCTTTTTCATCAGCAGCTGCGCCGCTACGATATCCGCCGGCTTACAGGTGGCCGGATAGACCGGGCTGTAAGCGATCATGCAGCCGATCCGGTTCTCCGGGCAGATTCGATGCCCCATTTCCACAGCAAGCGCGCTGGCAACCAGCTCATGATGCGCCGCGTTATACACATCCTCTTCAAAGCACCGCCCTTCCTCCGGCTCGATACCGGAGTTGGCATATGCCATCATGGGCCATGCAATATTCAACTGGTTGTTGATCTCATTAAAGGTCATCCAATATTTCACTTTTCCCCGATACCTCTGAAACACCGTTTCGCTGTATTTGAGGAAGAAATTAATCAAGCGGCGGTCTTTCCATCCACCATACCTGCGGATCAGATGATATGGCATTTCAAAGTGGGACAGCGTAACAACCGGCTCAATTTTATGTTTCAGCAGTTCGTCAAACAAAGCGTCATAAAACCGCAGGCCGGCTTCGTTTGGCAGTTCATCATCCCCATTGGGAAAAATTCTCGTCCAGTTGATGGAGGTGCGGAAGCTCTTTAGCCCCAGCTCAGCCAAAAGCGCAATATCCTCACGGTATCTGTGATAAAAATCAATTGCCTCATGCGTCGGATAATAACAGCCGGGTTCGATCCCGCGGGTAATCCGCCGCGGCCTTTCCATGCTGCCGGCAGTCATCACGTCCGCTGAGGAAAGGCCCTTGCCATCATCGGCGAACGCGCCCTCCACCTGGTGGGCCGATACCGCGCCGCCCCATAAAAAATTTTCTGAAAGGCGATAGCCCAACATCTTACATTTCTCCCTATTCTAAAATTTTGAAAACCGGAAAGCGCGGCAGCTGGGCCAGCACCCGGCTTGTATTGTATTGCCGCTGAAGATGGATAAAAAACATCAACAGGCAGAACGGCGACGGCCCGCCTGTTGATGGCAAAAGCTGTTTAGCACAAGCGCAAGGCGACCTGCATCTTATCCGCCGTTTGCCGGTACGAAACAATTAGCTCACTGCGCCGCGGATCATACCGGAAGGCAGCCTGTCGCTCCACTCCATCCACCTGCATCCTGACGGTTGAGACCGGCGCCTCCACATGCAGCACAATCTCACAGTCATCCCGGAGGAGGCCGCGCAGTTCAGCACTGAAAGAATCCTTCGTCCACTGAAGGCCATATACACGGCTGGTGCAGGCAGTCAGCCAGAAAGGCGCCCCGCTGAAATCCGGTTTGAAATCCAGCTCGTAATCAATGCCGACGCCCCAGCTGTTTCCACCCATGTAGAAGTAGGTATCCGGCCCCAGCATATCACGGATAAACAACGTGCTGTATCCTGTAATCCAAATCCCGTGTTTTCCATCCACGATTTCCGCAAAGCGGTCGATCGGCGCGCGCGTTTCGGCAGCAGCGCCCAGCACCTGGGAGCAGAAGGGGTGTTTTTCACCCAGATGAGCAAACTCGAGCTGCGTATGAATGGCGAGCTTGTAGTATTCGGCATAAAATTTATCATTCAGGGTTCTCGCCATACGAGCCAGCCCGGAGGAGGAATTAAAGGGCCAGGGCAGATCATAAAATACCCATATATTTTGCTCCTCGATAATCCCCTTGGTCTGGTAGTGGAATCCGGGCATATTGACGGGCATCCGCCCCATCCAGCCAAATGCAAAGTGATCCTTCGCCCACTTCAGGAACTTTTCATCCCCCGTATCCAGATATCTGTCGTGGTAATAGCCCGCCAGATCAAACACATTCAGCGTATAGTAATTGCGCGTCTGCTCCCCGTCCAGCGGCGCTACCAGATTGTTGCTGTCCGTCAGGCCGTTATACCAGTCGTTATTTACGCCAAAGGCCGCTTGAATATACTCCTCGTTTTTCTCCATTGCGCGCAGGTATTTTTCCTCGCCCGTTTTCTGATAAAAATACCGCAATGCATGAAGCGCATAGGGCTCTATTGCATTAAAAACGCCCTGCTCCTGCGCTGTGTAGGAATGCTTGAGCGCACCGTTCTCCTTTTCAATCAGGTGAATCACCCAATCGATCGCCTTTTGAATGGCTGCTTTCCAGTGCGCGGGCGCGCAGCCCTCTTCCGCTTCCATCGCCTGTACGAGGATATCCATGTTTTGCGCGCATGCGCCAGTCGCCATCGGGTCATAGACGGCGCCAAGCGCATAATAATTATCCCCCATCCCGTGCGCATGGTCATGATCCAGATCCCAGCAGCGTGGGATTGCGCCTGACGGCAGCTGCTTTTCAATTGCAAACTCCGTCATCTCCAGCGCACGTTCTCTCGCCCATGCCTGGGAGTGATCCTTGCGCCACAGGCTGTATAAAAGATACGCCAGCATGGAATTGGAGGTAAAGGTGATAAAATCGTAGTAATTGGCCTTTTCATCGGAATCCGACCAGCCGCGCATGCGGTAGCCTTTCCCTTTTTCATAGACCCACCGGGCGTCCGTATCGTAGCCATGCAGCATACTGTCTACCGCTTTCATCACGTCATATTTGCTGCATGTATCGCTGTTAAAGCCACACACATCCCGGTAGCCAAACACACAGTCTGCTTGCGTATCCGCAACAGAAACGATCACGGAGCAGATGTAGGGAGCCCCATGGCGGAAATACCCGCTTCTGAGCTGGTTGCCCTCCACAGAGGTGGCGGCCTTCAGCTCGCTGTTGACCTCCCAGCTGTTCTGCGCTGGAATCCAGTAGTGAATATATGGAAAATCTGCGCGAAGGGCGCGCCCCTCTTTTGTGCTGTCATACCAAAGCATCCCCTTGGTATAATCCTGCCCAGCTGTCTCCAGGGTATAGCCGATCCCCACATAAAGGCTGGAATCCCCAGCCTGCTCGCGGCCCAGCAGGAAGGGAACCTTACCGACATCGGGCCGGATGGACCAATGGCTATGATAGGGCGGAAGGATCGGCGCCTCCATCGGGTAGCTAACACATTCCAGCTTTTCATTTTCAAAGGGGGCGCTGACATACAGCGGATGATACCGGCCGGGCCACAGGTAAGGCTCCACCTGGTACTCCAGCAGGTAAGCCGGAGAGCCGGCGGTCAGCGTCACAGTCACAAGCCAGTTGGATTCTATATTGATTGCGCCGAAGGTGCCGTAAAAGGTAATTACGCCCTTTTGAGGGGTGTTCTCCACGATCTCATATCTGTCCGCCTGATATTTATCCCATACATAGTGGGAATCCTCGTATAAAAACTGATCCATTTCAGCGCCCGCCCGGACGCCCTTGTAATAAAAGCTTCCCAGGCCAAACTTCCCATCCTGATGCCAGAATTCCAGTCTGGCGCCGCAGGGGTTTTCCATGCAGAGGCAAGGCTCTGTACAAATGATATTTTTCATATTCTGCTCCATTCTTCCGATTGATTCCGGCAGCTGAGCACGGCCACTTTTTCCTACAGCAAAACAGCCTGCCTGAAAACGTCTCAATAAGCCTGTTACACATTCAGCTCCCGCTGCTTACGGTCAATATAAAGGGCAAGCACAAGGATGACGCCCTTGACGATATCCTGCCAATAGCTGCCGACGTTCATCAGCGTCAGCGCATTGGTGAGCACGCCGATGATGAGCACGCCCACGAAGCCGCCCCACAGCTTGCCCTCACCGCCGGCAAACGAGATGCCGCCCAGCACACAGGCCGTCATGGTGTCAAACGCATAGGTATTGCCCGCCGTGGGGGAGGCGATCATCGTCCGGGAGGAAATCATCAGCGCGGCTACAGCCGCAAAAAAGCCGGACAGCATAAAGGTGCACAGTTGCAGCCGGCGAATATTGATGCCGGCAAGCCGGGCGGCCTCTGCATTGCCGCCCATTGCATAAATCGCGCGCCCGAAATACGTTTTTGAAAGGACGAACTGCGCGCCGGCGACGCACACAACCAGCACAATGATCGGGGCTGGAATGCCAAAGAGATAGCCCTGCCCCAGCCAGGAAAAGCTTCTGGGCAGCCCGGAGATACTGACGCCTCCGGTAAACAACAGGGCCACGCCCTGTAAGATCGTCATTGTGCTCAGCGTTACCACAAAGGGGTTAATCTTTAGAATCCGTATGACCATGCCGTTAAAATAACCCAGCAGAATACCCGCCGCGATCGTGAGCAGCATGGCGACTGGTACGGGCAAGTTCATCCACATCATAAAGATACCGCAGAGCATGGACAGCACCGGAATTTGCCCGGCAATTGAAAGGTCAGCGGAAGCTCCGCCGATCATCAGAAAGGAAATGCCTATGGAGGCGATCCCCAGCATGGCGATCTGCCTGAGCAGGTTGATAAAGTTACTCCCCGACAGGAAGTTGGGTGTAATGGCTGAAAAGAGAATTAACTCCAGAAGCAGAAATACAATGATCCCCGCTTTTTTATATAATTTCAGTAATTTCATGTGATTATCTCCTAAACCGCCTTGGGCGTTTCATCAGACGCAAGCGTCAATATCGCTTCCTGGCTAAATTGCTCCTTGGTGAGTTCCCCGGCCTTGCGGTGATTGGCAAGCACGATGATCCTGTCGGCCATCCCCATAAGCTCTACCATCTCAGACGACACCATCAGAATAGAGTGGCCCTGCGCTACCAGCTCATCCATCAGCTTATAAATCTCCTGCTTCGCGCCAACATCGATTCCCCTGGTCGGCTCGTCAAAGATCAGGATTTCCGGATTGGGCGCCAGTGCCTTTGCAACCGCCACCTTTTGCTGATTTCCTCCGCTGAGATTTTGGGCCAACTGGGAAAGCGAAGGGGTCTTAATCCGCAGCTTGTCGCGGAACTCCGACGCAATACATACCGCAGCCTTATCCTTTATTAAGCCGAAGCGCATCAGGCGTTTTAAATTAGCGGACGAGATGTTGTCCAACACACTGGCGCGCAAAAAAATTCCCTGTAGCTTTCTATCCTCCGGAATCATACCCAAGCCAAAGCGAATACCGTCGTGGGGGCTTTTCATATTTACGATTTTGCCATTTATCGTGATGGTGCCCTTAGATTTTTCCGAGGCGCCGTATATTGCATTCATTAATTCTGTCCGCCCGGCTCCAACCAGGCCGGCAAAGCCCAGGATCTCCCCCCGGCGTAAGTCGAAAGAGATATCCTCCACACCCGGGGCCGTCACATTCTCCACCTTTAAAACAACATCTCCCAAAGCGGTGTTCCGCATCGGGAAGGAATCGCTGATATCCCTGCCCACCATCAGCTTGATGAGCTCCGCCTTGCTCGTCTTGGAAGTTTCCAGCGTGTGTATGTAGCGGCCATCCCGCATAACGGTGATTCGATCGGCAAGCGCGAAGGTCTCTTCAAAAATATGGGAGATATAAATAATCGTCACGCCATTCTGCTTCAACCGCCTGATCGTATCAAACAGGAACTGGGTTTCATGCACTGTCAGCGAAGAAGTCGGTTCATCTAGGATCAGGATCCTGACATTTCTTGAAATAGCGCGCACAATCTCCACAAGCTGTCTCTGAGCAACGCTGAGTTCGTTTACAATTGCCGTTGCGTCAATATCAATGTGGAAGTCTTCCAATATTTTTTTGCAGTCTTGCTCCACCTTTTGGCGGTTATATAGCACTTTTCCTCCCCGCCGCTCCCCGACAAAAACGTTCTCTGCAACAGATAGCGATGGGATCAGGTTCAGCTCCTGGTAAACGGTTACAATGCCATGTTCGATCGTATCCTTGGGGCCGATTGAAAGAAATTCCTTATTGTCAAGAAAAATCTTGCCGCTGTCAGGCCGAATGGCGCCGGAAATGCATTTAATTAGCGTTGACTTTCCCGCCCCGTTTTCTCCCACCAGCGCGTGCACCTCGCCTTTTTTCAGAGAAAAGCCCACGTTATCCAGCGCCTTTACGCCCGGATACGCTTTGCTAATGCCCTCCAGCCTCAGGATATCGTCATGATTGGGCAATGTTCTGCCCCCCTTTCTACAGCTTTTTCAGCGCGCTGTGCCGTGCTGCGTTCATTTTCTGTGGGAGGGGATCAAAGCATCTGCCCATCCGGGCGGGCTTTGATCCCCTCCGCCTTTCATACTGTGCCTATCTCCAGGATGTGGCGTCTAACTCTGCCTGCGCATTCTCGATGTTGATCGGTGTGAACGAATCGTAACCCGCTGTATCCTGTGCTGTCTTCACGTCGCCGGATTCCATCAGGATATCGGCAGCGCTGAAAATCTTATCGCACTTCACATTCAGCGTCTGGCTCAGCGTTCCGCGCACTGCGGAGCCCTTAATGATCGCCTGAAGCACATCCTTATTGCCGTCCGCTCCGACAATCACAGCCTTGCTCTGATCTCTGCCGGATGCATTGTAGAATTCATATACGCCGATTGCACATTCGTCATTATAGCAAAGCCACACATTGACATCCGGATTCGCCTGGATGATATTTTCAGCGGCGGACATTGCCTCGGCGGTATTGCCGGGAGAATTCTCCGCTACAAGGGCGTCGTCGCCCCAAAGCTCCTTTGCTCTGGCCACCATACCCTCGGAGCGCTTACTATTGTTTTCGTTGTCAAGGCTCGTCATAGCTGCTGCAACAACGGGTGTATCGCCCAGCACCCTCTCCACTTCGCTCTTTGCAAGGTCGGTAATTTGGGCGCCTGTCTCTGTCGGATCGCCAGCCATATAGACGTCGGGGATTTCGCTGTCCTCATAACGGTAATTGTGGCCGAACACCCAAATATCATTTTCCTTTGCCTTTGCCAGGGCATCCTCCACTGCGGCAATATTAATGGGATTGATGAAGATTGCATCGACATCCATCGTAATAAAGTTTTCGATGATCTCCACTTGGCTTGCGGGGTTCGAGGCATCGCCGGACTGTACGATGACCTCCCAGCCATGAGCAGCGCCAGCCTCCTCAAGCCAATGCGCAAGGTTCGTGAAATACTCCACCTCCATAGCGAAGATGCAAACGCCCATGACTGGGGCATCCCCCTTAGAGTCATCCGCCGGCGTCTTCCCACAGGCGGCCAGCATTGCCACAAGCGTCAGCGCCAATACAAGGCAAACGATTTTTTTCATTCTTTTCATGGTTATGACCATTCCTTTCCGCTGCGCCGTAAGGCCGCAAACCAGGCTCCAACCGTCCGTTTCGGCTGCGGCGCCAGCAACTGTTTCAACACATTCCTCTTTTCGCATGAGCCCGTGAAAGTGTCCCTTGCCGATCACAGGCCTTTCACACCCTATGTCTGATGCCTTGTTTCGTATTGTTCTATTTTTCCCTTTTCCACCCTTCTCCATTCGTAAGCTGTTTACTGTCTCAATGCACAATCTTCGCCCATTCTCCGTATGCATACGTTATAGGCCTAAAAATGAATAAATATTGTGCATCTCTTTGTCTATATTTTAGCATAGTGCACTACTCATGCATAGTGACGCAATTTTCAGAAATAGGGGGAGAAACTTCAGATAAATAGGTAAAAAGAGCCTGCCTGACCATCAGGCAAGCTCTTAACAATATAGGAAGCCGCGCCTTGTGGGCGCGGCTTTCAAAAGGCTCAGGGCAGCCACCCACAGCGCGTATTATGAGCGCAAACGTGTTTTTTACCCTGGGAGTTCCTCCGGTTAAAATTCAGCTACCTCACTGCAAAGGTCTCTCAGATTCCGTTTCCTGGTATCCAATACAACGACCGCCATTCCGTGATTTGCAAGGTCCAGTAGGATCTCCTGAAGCTCTTTGCAGCCATTTTCATCAAGTCCACGTGTAGGGCGATCCAGTACAATCAGCAGGCATTGCATCAATACGGCCCGTTTTGCAAGGATCCGTAAATTCAGCAGAGGCTCCTCCCGATGCTCTTCCATCGCCTGTTCTGCCTGACGGAGCAGATCTTTTTCCTCCTGCGCAACAAGCTGCCTGACGCTTTTACGAAGCCTAGGGAAGCGGCTACCCATCCAGGCGGAAGAAATATAGATGTTATCCAGCGCGCTGAAATTGGGGATAATCGTCTTCTCCGCCAATAGGCTCTTCACCGCGCATATCCGCCTGAGCGATTTCCAGCGCATCGTCTTCTCGGCATATTCCGCCCCCATAAAGCGAAGGGAAACGGCTGTAAATTTGCCCGAATCAAAGCCCCGCATCAGGCATTCTGCGTAGCGTTCATCCGGGCAGACGATTCCCGTCAAGCGCCCTCGGCACGCTTCAAAGGAGCACGCCCGGTCGAGCACCGTCAATTGCCGCGCCGTGAGAACAGCCGTGCCCTGCTCCTGAAAAAGAGCAGGCTCCTCTGTTTCCGCAGAATACTGCGCCAATTCCCCATAGGCCTTCAACAAATCAATTGTTACTTCTTCCCTGCTTACCGTTTTTACTCTGGCGCCGCTGCGCATGATGACAAAGCGGTCGGCAAAAAACAGCCGCTTGTCCGCACGGTTTGAAAGCAGGACGACCGTTTTTCCTTCTGCGGCCAGTTTTTTCAAAAGCCTCTCAAGCGCTGCGATATCCGCGCTATGCTGAAACAGGGACAGGCAATCCAAAAAAAAGAATCTGGCTCCATGCATGGCATAACGGATAATCTCCAGAAGAATGCGCTGCGCCTGACTAAGCTGCCCTACTTTCCTGCGGGCATCAATACCGCCCAGGTCATACTGCTTAAGCATGTGGCGCGTCTGGCTTTCATAGTTGCTTTTCCGAATATACAGCTTCCAAAGCGGAACCTGCCCGAATATGCATAAATTCTCTGCCACCGAAAAGTTCGGCAGCAGGCGGCTTTCATCCCATATAAACGCAAACAAAGCAGCCACAGGATTATTGCCGGGGCTCCAATGCACATCGACGCCGTCAAGCAGCAGCCGCATACTCCATTCGCCCGCCAGCTTTCCCGCCAGGAGCTGCATAAATACGGTTTTACCCGCATTATGCGCCCCAAACAGGCAGCATATCTCACCGCTGTTTGCGCTGAAATTGAAATGATCCAGCACAGCGAGCTTTAAAAAACGGCCGCAGGCGTTTTCAACGCGCAGAGCTTCCTTTTCCATCATTGCTTCTCCATCTCTTTGGGAGGCGGCCAGGGCAGCGCGATCTCAATTTGAGTTCCAAACCCCTCTGTGCTTTCTAAATTCAGGCCGAACTCCTTCCCATATAAATATTGTATCCGGCGGTTGATATTCCGCAGGGCAATCCCCGTTCCCCCGCCGGAGCTGCCGGCAGGGGAGGAATTTGTCTCGGAATAGATAGCGCGATTGATTTCCCGCATTTTCTCCTGACTCATTCCCACACCGTCATCGACCACGTACAAATATAAACGCCTTTGTGTGCGGGAGGTTGAGATCGTCACGCTTCCCTTTCCAGATTTTTTCTCAAGCCCATGGAATACCGCATTCTCTACCAATGGCTGTATCATCAGTTTTGGGATAGGATATCCCCAGATAGCAATATCATCCTCAGAGATATCCACCACCAGAGAAAAGCGCTTGGAAAACCGGTAACCCTGAATGACAAAATATCGTTTTATATTGTTGAGTTCCTTGCCCAGCGAGACGATATCGTCGCTGTGGCTGATGCTGTACCGAAAAAACGCCGCAAGAGCCTCCGCCATCTCAGCGGCGCTGTCAGCCCCCTCCGCATACGCAAGGCCACGGACGGAATCCAGTGTGTTGTATAGAAAGTGCGGATTGATCTGATGCTGAAGCATAGAAAATTTGATCTGACTTGCGATTTCCCTGTTATCGTATTCTTCTTCCAGGTTTTGCTTAAATCGGGCGGCCGCATCCACCCAGTTATCATATAGCAGCATCTCAAAAGGATCCGCAGGGATTCCTGCCTGCGTGAGATCTGGATGGATCCCTGTCCCTGCAATGCGTTTCGAAATGCGCAACAGCGGAAAGATCAACCAGATCAGCAGCCCTGCGCTGGGGATTGCGGTTGTGCAAAAAAGCAGCAGGCCGGGGAGCCACTCTCCACGGCACAAAAATAAAATGGCTGCCAACAGCCCGGAGCCAGATAGGACGGCCAACGCCGCAACAATTTTGATTCCCGTGCGATGCTTTCGTTTCATGCCGATATTCTTCCAATTCTATAAGTTAGGGCCGCGCTTGTCTATATTCCAAACAGCTATCCGAATTTCAAAGGCGGCCGTCACGGCCGCTATAAAAAACAACCGTAGCAACCCTGCTGCAAGCGCAGCTAAGCCCGTCAAGCAGCTAGAGAATACTATGCATTTTTTGATAGATGGACGGATTCACTCCCGTATATTGGCGGAAAAGCCTGGAAAAATATTTTACATCACGGTACCCAACCTCATAGCATACGCTTTTTACAATAGCGTTGGAGCCCGCCAACAGCTCCTTTGCCCGCTCCATCCTAGCCTTGAGCAGGTGCTCGGAATAGGTCATCCCCGTTTTGTTTTTCAGCAGCCCCGACAGATATGCCGGATTCAACCCGACCGCCGCCGCAAGATCATCCAATTGGATATCTTCAGAGAAATGGGCGGAGATATACCGCAGCGCGGCGCGCACATGCCGGTCGTTCCACATCATCTGGCTCTCGAGATAACGTGAAAACTGCTGCTCTAAGATACGCCCAGCCTCCTCATACAGCTGCTTCGGCTTCTCGATCGTTTCACAGAGCCAATTGGTATAGTTCCGCTTTTCCTCAGCAGCCTGATCGAACTCGCCAAAGCTCCCGGCAACAGAAAACAGCTCGTTGGAAAAGCGTTGCAGCGCCAGCCTGCTTTTGACGCCCTGAATGCCAACATCCCCAACATATATGGAGGCCAGCAAGCGCTTGAAAGCGCTGCTGTCAAGATTCGTAAAGGCCAGGCGCAGCTTCTCCCCCATGAATCGTCGGTCAAAACAGGCAGAAGCTCCGCCACAAAGCTGCTGGAAATCTCACTGTATAAATAGGCCGAGCCGCGCTCATTGAGGAATCTGCAATTCAGGCTGAACCTTGCCTGGCGCAAGCACTCCGTCAGCAGCCCGGCCTCTGCCTTGCAGAAGCTGAGACCTGCCGTGGCATGGCAGCCATCATAGGCCTGGATATATCGATCCATCAGCCTCGCCGCTGTATCTGCCAATTTCCGAAAGGGCTCATGCTCTTCCCTTTCCAGCGCTGTCAGGAAAATAATGTCACCCTCTAGCTGCGCATAGCCGCACCGGCGCAAATACGGGGCCATTCGCTCCTCCCAAAGGGAGGTGAAATGCTGAAGCAGCTTTTGCTCGCACAGCTCCTTATTCTCCCACGGCGCTTCCAGCTTGACAACGCCGATACATACCGAGGGAAATGCGCCCGCCGGCCACGGCTCACCGGTGTAGGAATCCGGGAAATTGGGAACAGGTTCCCCTTTGATGATCTTCTCAAAAAACGCACGCCACAGGTGCATATTTTTTTCTTTTATCGTCATTTGCAGGCTCTGGAGAGCTGTCTGCTTCTGCTGTGCCTCTTCAATGGCAAGGCAGCTCTTTTTCAGGGCCATGTTGAGCTCCTCCCTGTCAATCGGCTTCACCAGATAATCCGAAATATTAAAATGTATGGCCTTCTTCGCATATTCAAACTCCTGATAGCCGCTGATGATAATAAACCGGGGAGTCAGCTTTTCTTCAGAGCATTTTTCAATTAGCTCAAGCCCATCCAATCCGGGCATACGGATATCCAGAAGGACAATATCCGGGTGCAGCTCCCGAATCAGCCGATACCCTTCCAGCCCATCTGTGGCAGAGCCGACAATTTCCAGATTTAATCTGTCCCATTCGCCCAATCGCTTGATGAGATTACAGATGATTGGCTCATCGTCTATGATCACAACTTTCCGGCAACTCATTTATGACGATCCCTTTCTGCGGAATTCGCCATACGCCGCCCAGACAAATGGCAGGAACGCAGCTTCCGCTATCATTTATGAAATTAATCCTATTTTGTTATCATCGGACGAAAGCATCAGTGTACAGGGGGAACATCGCCGTCAGGGCGTGCCCAAACGCATGCTGACTGCGTTCTCGGGCTC
>OGYC01002285.1_pt1 | contig 13658 bp, 12 predicted proteins | sample 1576461 | NCBI WGS metagenome assembly OGYC01 (sample SAMEA3541569, study PRJEB24748) | human gut metagenome | biome: human gut; feature: human-associated habitat; material: faeces | place: China | collected 2012 | reverse complement strand
AAGCAGCCTTCAACATATCCGGCAGATTATCTTTGATTTCCTGTTTCCGGCTACCTGCAAGAAGAGCTATTACCGGTTTATCTTCCAGTTGATTCTCCGCAATAAACTGATCCTTATTTTTCGGATGAGCTTTCTGATAAGCCACCACCTCATCCACGGTAGGATTACCAACATAGTGGATGGGGTATTGATGCTTTCCTTCGAAGAACTCTACTTCAAAAGGAAGAATGGAGAAAAGTTCGTCTACATCTCGTTTTATATTCTTGATACGATACTCCTTCCACGCCCATATCTTCGGAGAAATATAATAATAAACCGGAATCTGTGTCTTTGCATGAACAAACTTGGCTATATCCAGATTGAATCCCGGATAGTCCACCAGAATAACAACATCCGGTTGCCAGGAAACAATATCTCCTTTACAACGCTTCATATTTGCAAAGATAGTGCGCAGATGGAGCAACACGGGAATAAAACCCATGTATGCCAGTTCTTTATAATGCTTCACCATCGTTCCTCCGACGGCAGCCATCAAATCACCTCCGAAAAACCGGAAATCAGCCTGCGGATCTTCTGCCTTTAAGGCAGCCATCAGATGAGAAGCGTGCAAGTCGCCGGAAGCTTCGCCGACAATCAGATAATACTTCATGATAGTTGATAGTTAACTAAACCATTTGTTAAGTTCATCCATAAAGTGATAAGCTGTCACATCAACCGTGGTCGGAGTGATAGCAACATAGCCATTTGCCAAAGCCCAATGATCGTTCCTCTCATTTTCAAGTTCGTGATCGGTAAATTCACCGGTCAACCAGAAATAATTCGGATCGTTCAGACGGGGACAGGCAGCCCATTCGTTCGTCCAACGACCTTTTGCCTGTTCACAGATTTTGATTCCTTTGATATCGGTCGTATCCGGGAAGTTTACGTTCAGACAGGTTAAAGGAGGAAGTCCTTTTTCCAGTACCATGGCGGCAATACTGCGAATATAAGGTCCGGTAGCTTCAAAATCGGCATCGGGTGCATGATTGCACAAAGAGAAGCCTATAGAAGGGATTCCATTCAAACAGCCTTCGAATACCACTCCCATTGTGCCGGAATAATGCACGTTAGTGGCAGAGTTGTCTCCATGATTGATACCGCCGACTACCAAGTCCGGTGTCCGGTCGAGCACTGTGTTCCGTGCCAATTTGATACAATCGGTCGGTGTTCCCGAACATTTATAAACAGTTAAACCTACTTCTTTCTTTACTAACTGGTAATGAACAGGCTGCGTCACCGTCAGCGCACAACCACTGCCCGAGCGCGGAGCATCAGGTGCCATTACCACAATATCTCCCAAAGGGCGAAGAAACTTCACCAGTTCATTAATCCCTTTAGCCATCACGCCATCGTCATTTGAAACAAGTATCAACGGCTTTTCATTTTCCATATCTTCAATCCTTTCCTTTTTTATATTCGCACAAAAGTAACAAAAAGAAGCCGTACCGCCAAACACCTCCCTACATCAGATCGAAAAGTCTCTTTCCGCCCCACTCCTACCCGTTTACAAATCTTAATCTTCTGCAAGCGAGCAAAAAAAGAAATAGATATCCAATATAAATATGTATATTTGCAAGCTCGTTAAAGAGAAAAGAAGATGATGAACCTGTTGAAGTTTTGTAACCGTTTCGTCCGACAGTTATTAACAAAACAGGCGACTTATCAACAGAAATTGCAAAGTTTCTCTTTTTTCGTAGGCGCTCTAAGGATTTATCACTTATTTCGCTGCCAATAAATTTAGAGAATATGGGAAAAATTATTGCTTTGGCCAATCAAAAAGGCGGTGTAGGAAAGACAACGACTACGATTAATCTCGCAGCTTCACTTGCTACACTGGAAAAAAAGGTACTCGTAGTAGATGCCGACCCGCAAGCTAATGCCTCTTCCGGCTTGGGAGTAGACATCAAGCAGTCGGAATGCACTATCTATGAATGTATTATTGACAGAGCCAACGTACAGGACGCTATCCTTGATACGGAGATTGATTCTTTGAAAGTAATCTCTTCGCACATCAATCTCGTAGGAGCAGAGATTGAAATGCTGAACCTCCCAAACCGAGAAAAGATACTAAAAGAAGTACTCACGCCTTTGAAGAAAGAATATGACTATATTCTGATAGACTGTTCTCCTTCATTAGGACTAATCACGATCAACGCCCTAACGGCAGCCGACTCCGTGATTATCCCCGTTCAAGCTGAATATTTTGCTCTTGAAGGTATTAGCAAATTGTTGAATACCATCAAAATCATCAAGTCGAAACTGAATCCGGCTTTAGAAATCGAAGGTTTCTTACTGACAATGTATGACTCTCGTCTGCGTCAGGCTAATCAGATTTACGATGAAGTGAAACGTCATTTCCAGGAACTGGTATTCAACACCGTTATTCAACGAAATGTGAAATTGAGCGAGGCTCCCAGTTACGGTGTCCCGACCATCCTTTACGATGCGGAATCTACCGGCGCCAAAAATCACCTGGCCCTTGCTAAAGAGATTATCAACCGAAATAAATAAAAGAAAGAAGAAGATATGGCAACACAAAAAAGAAATGCATTAGGACGTGGTCTCGACGCCTTGCTCTCAATGGATGATGTGAAAACCGAAGGGTCTTCTTCCATTAATGAAATAGAGCTGGCAAAGATTACTGTCAATCCCAACCAGCCCCGCCGTGAGTTTGACGAAACAGCATTGCAGGAACTGGCTGATTCCATTGCGGAAATCGGTATCATCCAACCTATCACTTTACGCAAACTCTCGGACGATGAGTATCAGATCATCGCGGGAGAGCGTCGTTATCGTGCATCACAAAGAGCAGGACTGAAAACAATCCCTGCTTATATACGCACTGCCGACGACGAAAACATGATGGAAATGGCGCTGATTGAAAATATCCAGCGTGAAGACCTGAATGCCGTAGAAATCGCACTTGCCTACCAGCATCTGCTCGATCAGTACGAACTGACACAGGAACGTCTTAGCGAACGTATCGGAAAGAAACGAACGACGATCGCCAACTACCTGCGCTTACTGAAATTGCCGGCTCCAATACAGATGGCCCTGCAAAACAAGCAGCTGGACATGGGACATGCCCGTGCGCTGATTTCATTAGGCGACCCTAAACTACAAGTTAAAATATTCGAAGAAATACAAGAACACGGATATTCAGTCCGCAAAGTAGAAGAAATTGTTAAATCATTAAGCGAAGGAGAAGCTGTGAAAAGCGGCACACGGAAAATAACACCCAAACGTGGCAAACTTCCTGAAGAATTCAACTTATTGAAGCAACAACTCTCCGGCTTTTTCAACACCAAGGTACAACTCACCTGCTCTGAAAAGGGAAAAGGCAAGATCAGTATTCCTTTCGGGAACGAGGAGGAACTGGAACGTATCATGGAAATCTTCGATACGCTAAAGAAGTAAATGACAAGAAAAAGTAAGAAATATCAGTTACTAGTCAGCGCCCTGCTTCTCTGTTTTTTACAGGTGGCAGGGATTGATGTGTATGCACAATCCACTGTTACTCCGGCACGGAAAGATACAACAATCATACAGCGCGAAGCGCCGAAAGCCCGTGCACGAAGGCATCGTGATCCGATTATACAGGACTCGGTGAAGAAGGATTCTATCCAAATCATACCATCCAAAGAACTTCCGGCCATCGACAGTTTGTCAGCTGCTAAAATACAGATAGCGGATAGCTTGGATGCAGCCAACAAGAAAGAGCTGAAAAAGATAGAGCAACCTGCCTCCATTGTTGTAAAGACCGACACTGTGCCGCCACCTGCTCAAGATATTAACAAGAAAATATTTATCCCGAATCCGACCAAAGCAACGTGGCTGGCAGTCGTATTCCCCGGTGGAGGACAGATTTACAACCGTAAATACTGGAAATTACCTATTATATATGGAGGATTTGCGGGTTGTGCTTACGCCTTAAGTTGGAACGGTAAGATGTACAAAGACTATTCGCAAGCCTATCTGGACATTATGGACAGCAATCCGAATACGAAAAGTTACGAAGATTTGTTGCCCCCGAACTCCACTTATAATGAGGAGCAGCTAAAAAACACACTAAAAAGAAGAAAAGATATGTTCCGTCGTTATCGGGACCTTAGTATATTTGCATTTATCGGAGTTTACCTGATCTCTATCATCGACGCTTATGTAGATGCGGAGTTATCCAACTTCGATATAACCCCCGACTTGAGTATGAAAGTAGAGCCGGCCGTTATTGATAATAACAACCAGTTCCGCTCCAACAGTTTTAAAAACAAGTCGGTTGGTCTGCAATGCGTATTACGATTTTAAAAAACACAATTTAGATTGATCTTATTATTGAAGCATGAAGAAATTAGTTAACTATTGTTCGATTATTTTTCTTTTACTAGTGGCCACGTCGCAGGTAAAAGCGCAAAGTGTAGATGTAGTGATTCGTGAAAATGGAACTGAACGCAAAGAAAGCATCGACCTGCCTAAAAGTATGACTTATCCACTTGACAGTCTATTGAATGACTGGAAAGCTAAAAATTATATTGATTTAGGTAAGGATTGCAGTACGGCTGAAATCAATCCTTTATTCAGTGACTCTGTCTATATCGACCGCTTGTCACGCATCCCGGCCATCATGGAAATGCCTTATAATGATATTATCCGCAAATTCATCGATATGTATGCAGGACGCTTGCGCAATCAGGTTTCTTTCATGCTAAGTGCCTGCAACTTCTATATGCCGATCTTTGAAGAAGCACTGGATGCATACGGACTTCCACTGGAACTAAGATATCTGCCGATTATCGAATCTGCGTTGAACCCATCAGCTGTATCACGTGCAGGTGCTTCCGGTCTGTGGCAATTTATGATTGGTACAGGTAAGATCTATGGTTTGGAATCAAACAGCCTGGTAGATGAACGCCGTGACCCGATTAAAGCGACTTGGGCTGCCGCACGTTACCTCAAAGAAATGTATGATATCTATGGAGACTGGAACCTGGTAATTGCTGCTTATAACTGTGGCCCCGGTACAATCAATAAGGCAATCCGCCGTGCCAATGGCGAAACTGATTATTGGAAAATCTACAATTATCTGCCTAAAGAAACACGTGGCTATGTGCCTGCCTTTATCGCTGCCAACTATGTGATGACTTACTACTGCGATCACAATATCTGCCCGATGGAAACTAATATTCCGGCAAGTACTGACACAGTGCAAGTAAACAAAAATCTGCACTTCGAACAAATCGCTGACCTTTGTAATGTACCTCTGGATCAGATCAAGAGTCTGAATCCGCAATATAAGAAGCAAATGATTCCGGGTGACAGCAAACCTTATACGTTAAGACTGCCTATTGACGCGATCAGTACTTTTATCGATAAGCAAGATACGATTTATACGCATCGTGCCGATGAGTTGTTCCGCAACCGGAAAACCGTTGCTGTAAAGGATATTACACCTGCAACCCGCAAAACGACATCAGCAGTTGCCGGTAAGGGAAATCTGACCTATTATACAATAAAAAGTGGAGACACTTTATCCACTATTGCCAGAAAGTATGGTGTCACAATTAAGGATATACAAAGGTGGAATGGAATGTCTAGCACTAAAATTGCAGCAGGAAAACGATTGAAAATATACAAATAAATAACTTCCTGCTTGCATCGTTCGGAAATTTGCTTATTTTTGCAGAACTAAGCAAGTGAAAGGATAACAATTATGGATAATCTGGCCCCCAAAGAAATAGCTGACGAAGAGATGATTAATCAGGCGTTCCACGAACTACTGAATGATTATCTCAATACTAAGCATCGCAAAAAAGTTGAAATCATTACGAAGGCTTTCAACTTTGCCAATCAGGCGCATAAAGGTATCAAACGCCGTTCGGGCGAACCTTATATTATGCACCCGATTGCCGTTGCCAGCATTGTATGCAATGAAATAGGTCTCGGTTCCACTTCTATATGTGCAGCCTTGCTGCATGATGTGGTAGAGGACACTGATTACACAGTGGAAGACATCGAGAATATCTTTGGTCCGAAGATCGCCCAGATTGTGGACGGACTGACTAAAATATCCGGTGGAATCTTCGGTGACCGCGCTTCGGCACAGGCAGAGAACTTCAAGAAGTTGCTGCTCACCATGTCGAACGACATCCGGGTCATTCTTATCAAGATAGCAGACCGCTTGCACAACATGCGTACCCTTGGTTCCATGTTACCCAACAAGCAATATAAGATTGCAGGCGAAACGCTTTACATCTATGCTCCACTTGCCAACCGCTTGGGGCTTTATAAGATAAAAACGGAGCTTGAGAATCTAAGCTTCAAATATGAACATCCCGAAGAATATGCGGAAATAGAAGAGAAGTTGAATGCTACTGCCGCTGAACGTGACAAGGTTTTCAACGACTTCACGGCCCCGATTCGTACCCAACTGGATAAGATGGGATTGAAATACCGGATACTTGCCCGTGTAAAATCAATCTATTCCATCTGGAACAAGATGCAGACCAAACATGTTCCTTTCGAAGAAATATACGATTTACTGGCTGTTCGAATCATCTTCGAACCACGTAATGAAGAAGAAGAGCTCAATGACTGTTTCGATATCTACGTTTCTATCTCCAAGATATACAAACCCCACCCGGACCGTTTGCGCGATTGGGTCAGCCATCCTAAAGCTAATGGTTATCAGGCATTGCACGTCACTCTGATGGGTAACAACGGACAATGGATTGAAGTCCAGATTCGTAGTGAACGGATGAATGACGTTGCCGAACAAGGTTTCGCAGCCCACTGGAAATACAAAGAAGGAGGAGGCAGCGAGGATGAAGGTGAATTGGAAAAATGGTTAAGAACGATTAAGGAGATATTAGATGATCCGCAACCGGATGCCATTGACTTTCTGGATACCATTAAGCTAAATTTATTTGCTTCTGAAATATTCGTGTTCACTCCTAAAGGCGAACTGAAGACTATGCCGCAGAACTCTACGGCTCTCGACTTTGCATTTTCCCTGCACACGGATATTGGTAGCCATTGTATTGGCGCCAAAGTCAATCATAAATTAGTGCCGTTGAGCCACAAATTGCAAAGTGGTGACCAAGTTGAAATCCTTACTTCAAAATCGCAACGCGTACAACCGCAATGGGAAGTTTTTGCAACCACTGCCCGTGCCCGCGCCAAGATAGCAGCCATTCTCCGCAAAGAGCGTAAAGCAAACCAGAAGATAGGAGAAGAAATCCTTAGTGAGTTTCTGAAAAAGGAGGAAGTCCGTCCGGAAGAAGCTGTTATCGAAAAGCTACGCAAACTGCATAATGCCAAGAATGAGGAGGAACTGCTGGCTGCCATTGGCAGTAAAGCAATCGTTTTGGGAGAAGCGGACAAGAATGAACTGAAAGAAAAGCAAACCAGTAACTGGAAGAAATATCTGACTTTCTCTTTCGGCAATAGCAAAGAGAAGCAGGAAGAGAAAGAACCGCAGGAAAAAGAAAAAATCAACCCGAAAGAGGTGCTCAAACTGACGGAAGAAAGTTTGCAGAAGAAATATATCATGGCCGAATGTTGCCATCCTATTCCCGGTGATGATGTATTGGGATATGTGGATGAAAACGACCGGATCATTATCCACAAACGCCAATGCCCTGTTGCCGCCAAACTGAAGAGCAGTTATGGCAACCGTATATTAGCAACAGAATGGGATACACACAAAGAATTATCTTTCCTGGTATATATATATATAAAAGGTATAGACAATATGGGACTTTTGAATGAAGTCACCCAGGTTATCTCCAGGCAGCTCAATGTAAATATCCGTAAGCTAACCATCGAAACCGAAGATGGTATCTTTGAAGGAAAAATTCAGTTATGGGTACATGATGTGGATGATGTAAAAACCATCTGCAACAATCTGAAGAAAATACAGAATATCAAACAGGTGAGCCGTGTAGAAGAATAGCTTTCAAACGGTAAATAAGAAAACGATGAACGGTGAATAAGTTGCAGTATCATGCAAATTGTTCACCGTTCATTTTGTTATGAGGTTTCTTGCCTATCGAATCCATGATCGATTAGCATTTATTTATTCCCGTCCATCCAATTCGCGTTTAATAGCCAAAAGCTCTTCTTTTATCGCTTTCAGCTTATTTACAATCTCATAATTACGAACCGTAGCTTCTTTATTATCCTTCAAACGTTGCCGGGCACCGGGAAGTGTCATGCCCTTTTCTTTTACCAAATGATAGATAAGACCGATCGTTTCTACGTCTTCTTTGCGGTACTGACGTATTCCTCTTCCCGCTGTCTTAGGAGAGATTTGCGGAAATTCCTTTTCCCAAAAACGGAGCAATGACGGATTGACTCCGAACATGTCGGCAACCTCCCCTATTGAATAATATAGCTTCAATTCTTTGTCTGTATTAAGCATAACACTCCTGTTTTAAGATTTTAATCGAATACTTTACCATGATTGGCTGCCAACTGAATCATCTTTTCATAATCTTCGGCACTCAAATCCATGAAATAATAATTGACCGGATTCACTACCTGCCCTTTCACGTGCACTTCATAATGCAGATGCGGACCGGTACTTTTTCCTGTACTACCCACTTTTCCGATAATCTCACCACGTACCACTTTCTTTCCGACTTTCGTATTAAATCCCTGCAAGTGAGCATACCGAGTGAGATACCCGAAGCCATGATCTATCTCAATGGTATTACCATATCCGGTTTCCCATCCCACTTTCACCACTGTTCCGTTTCCGGTAGCATATACATCCGTTCCCGGATGAGCAGAGAAGTCCATGCCTGCATGGAACTTTGTCGTACCATAAATAGGATCGATACGTGTACCATAACCGGATGCTGTCTGACGAAGATCCTTATTCGAAATAGGCTGTATGGCCGGAATACATTTCAGCATCTCATCATGGTTCTTACACATATCAATCACATCATCGAAAGATTTCGACTGGATATAAAGCCTTTTGGAAAGCACGTCCAATTTTTGAGTCGTGTTCACCACCAGCTTGGCATTCGCCAAATCCATCAGTTCTTCGTAACGGTTCGTCCCGCCATAACCTGCCTGACGAATAGCCGGAGAAACAGGATCTGCCTGTAAAATCACTCGATACAGATTATCGTCACGTTGCTGAATATCCTGAAGCACCCCCATAGCGTCGTCCAAACGCCGGGAAAGCACATTGTACTGCGCCAAAAGACGGCTGTTTTCAATTCTTAATTCCTTCTCCGACGGAGAACCAAAAATCAAAAGCAATACAATAAAGCAACCTGCTCCCAACCCCATTCCATAGAAAAGCCGACGCAGGATACTAAGCGCACGCTGCCGTACGGTAGGGTAAATTCGATCATAAGTCTGGGTCTGTGGATTATAGATGTAGTATACTTTGCGCATCTTTTTGGAAATATTTCGCTTGTTAATACGGCAAAAGTAATAAAAACAAGCTATCTTTATTACCTATATTGATTATCAAGCAATTACATAATCGGTTATTAAATTCTGTGACAACATCTCATTTCAACCACTACAAAAATACATCTTCTAGCCATAACAACCAATTATTTAAGAAAAGAAAGCAATAAAAATAAAACATTTATCCTATCAGAATATTCTATACGACATTCTTCCAACACAACAGTGACTAGGTAATTCACTATTATAATTTCTTGGCATCACTTGTAATAGAGATAAAAAAGCCAGCTATCATCACTGACAACTGGCTATATTCTAATTATTTATTGAGTAGACTTTCTAAGGTCATTTTCAATATACTTTGTTTCTCTTCACTTTTAGCTTCTAGGACTCTTTTTACTATAGCATCTGGCATTTGTTTTAAAGCGTCACAAACAAGTTTATACCCATGTTCTGTAGACAGGTCGGCAACTACAGTAATCAAGTATCTTTTAGCGATAAAGGAATTGTCAAATTTAGTTCGTGCTGCATCCAAAAAGTATTTAGCACGTTCCAGATTATAATCTGTTTTTATTTCTTTACCTGCAATCAAATTACAGTATGCTGCCTTTCCCAACTTACCAGGAGCAAAACAAGCAATATAACCTATCGTAGTGGTTGGATAACCTAAATCGGCAAGTTCTTTTGTAAATTTTGCCAACTCATTTTGGGGATTAAATAGTGCCGCGCCATTAGCATAATCTGCACCACTCCACGGGTCAGTAATTGTGTTTGTTTCAGAGAGAATCTCTTTAGTGTTCTCATTGCTGTAACATTCATACAAGAACAGCTTTTCTTCATCTAAACCTGTTTCTTCGGCTGTCGTATATCTATGTTGTCCCTCAACAATGGCAACATACTTACTTGCTTCTTCATCCGGTATATCCTCTTTCGTAATAGGATGCACCAAAGTACAGCCGTCATTTACCGCTTTTTGTCCGTCTACATACATTAAAGGAACAAGATTCATTCCAAATTTCTCAAAGGACTTTTTCTTTCTTGAAATGTTCTTTGAATTAACACTACGATTACCCTTAATAAAAGCAATCATTTTACCTCCAATAAAGAGGTCTTTTAATGTTACAATGTTTTTATTCATTATCTATAAAAATTTAAGATAATTGGCAATATTACCAACGCTGCAAAGATAGAGAGAGAATATAAAATAAGGGGATGTTTTGAAAAATGACAAGAGGGGTAAAAACAGCCCAATAAATTTACCCCTCCTTGATGAATCATTTATAAAATTTGTTAGCTCTAAGAATTTCATAATCTTTGTAAGATTTTATCTGGTCTTTTATGAAGTTAGGACACAACTTGCTATTTTTCTCATCAACTCCCGTATACCGTTTGTCTTTGGATAGGTTGGTCAAATAAACAAGCCTTGAAATTAATAGTGTCTTATTCAAAGAAACTGTACTATATGCTTTTGCAGATTTACTTGTATTTGTTTTGGGTAATAACTTAAAGAAACTATCCAATAATTTATAGAACATTGCCACTAGAATAGTTTTATATTCTGTGTCTTTGCCTTTCCTATCTATTCCTTGTGTATCAAATCTTGTTGGCTTATCATTACTGAAATAGTCCTTCCCTGCTTCATATACAAGATAAATGTAAGCTAATGATATAGGGTCGTCGATTTCTATAGAGCGATGTTTTTCCTGTAATTTTAATGTTAGTGTCATTGGTTTTATAAAAGATAATATACAGCCACTATTACCAATATTCTTCCCAAGCTGTTGCATGAGTTTCTCCACTAATACTCTTGAAGTTTCTTTAACCTTAATTCCTTCCAAACAACTTCCATAAATGTAATCAGAAACAAACAATAATAGATACCAGAATTTTTCTCTATCTATATTTAGTGCTTCCAAAGTATTTTGTATATCCTTATACTGTATATATTTCTCAAATGTATAGCGAGCATTAAGCACTTTTGCATTGTACCGTTTCTTAAATTCTTGTGTTACAGTTGTACCCATGAATACGTACTTTGTTTCTTCTTCTTCTTCTTCTTCTTCTTCTGCTGCTGCTGCTGCTTGTTGTTCTGTTGCTTGTTGTTCTGTTGCTACTTCTGTTTCATTTGTCTCTGTTCTATCCTCTATCTCCTTTTTAACCCTTATGAAATCATAGTCAGGGTGACATTTACAACCCAACATTTCTACATATTCTAGCAAGTCATCTTCTTCTCTTACATATTTGTCTAATGTAAACTTATCTATTGGCTTTATATCTTCCATATCTCTAATCTTAAATTATGCCTTAAAGATAGAAAGAATTAGATAAAAAAATAAGGCAGTCAATGAAATTTCACTTACCACCTTATCAATGACTTAGTTTCATCATATCTCACAGGTACAAAAAATAAAATTATAAATATCTGGCATGAATCAGTTACAAGAATTGCTTTACTTATTACCTCAAATCGCATCCTTTTGAAGATATACGCACATATATTCCAATAATCCAGAATGTATATCTTGTATTAGATTTACCTGATTCTTATCAGTACCTTTGCTATAGATAAATCAATTACCAACCTATTTATTTCTACAAAAATATGCAAGTAACACCAAAGAGAAATAACACAATTCATTATTTACCACAAGAGATTAGAGAAACTAGATTAACAGAGGTTACATATTTACCTATTACAAGGGAAATGTTAGAAATGCTTTTCTTTAATTCATCCAAGAAGGATAAGCATAGATTGGTTAAGAAGAGAAGAAGGTAAATTGAAACAATAAATCTTTTCAAATATTGCATAATTGTAATCATATTCCTACATTTGTTGGTGGAAGACTAAAGATAGATTATGGGATGTTATGGACTACTATTGGATGAAAGATAATAAGAATATTAGTAGTTTGTTAAAATGGTATTATAGATGTAATAGCATTTGCATCCCTTCATCAACAGGTTTATGCAGTTTAATATTTACCATATAAAATGATAAGCTCATGAATACATTTTGGAAAATTACATTGGGATTTATGATTGGAGTTGTATGCACACTTGCAACTTTAATCGTTATGGGAACAGGGTATAATGATAATGCAGAGCACAAGCCAACAGAGTACAAAAACAGAGTGCTCCAGTTTCAAAGTGACGAGGAAACCCCAAGGCATAATATTCACTCATTTGAACTTTCCACAAAAAATGGAATAATAAAATTGCATACATATATGTCCAAAGATTCTGTTCAAATTCTTATGGGACGTCCTCAATCTACAGATATACAGGATATTGGTGGAATGGGTGTTTATGAAACTTGGAAGTATAAAGGACGAAATCAGTATGTTGACGAATTTACTTTGAGATTTAAAGACGGGGAGTTAGAATCTGTACATCAATATAGAGAATAATTGCAGGAAGGAAAGACATTTTGTTCTTTGAAAATCATAAAAGGCAGCAAATGAATTGCTTCAAATGCTGCCTGTTCTTGATTTATATCCTACGTTTCTCATCATATCCCAGATTATAGAACTTCTTAAACATCTCCCAAATGTAGCCAATAAATCCAATTCTGATAAATGGCAAGAAAGGCAGAAGAGGGCTACTTCAACCATATCCCAAACACAGTCCTATAATTACGCCTATGGCATATAAGGCTGTTAACCTATCAGTACTCCTCTTCCTTTTGCTCTGCGGACTTATTTCTAGCTCATCGATTAGTTTTGCACTGCAAAGATTACTCTTTAATCGGAGAACTAGCAGGAACAAAAAATGCACAAATACTGTTCCCCTACAAGAAACATCTATCAATCAATACTTTTTACATTGTAAATCAGAAAATGAGACAAGAAAAAATCCTGTTTATCTGTTTATGGACTAAAATCTAATAAATACAGACAAACAGGATTGTCCCTAACATGGATGATTTCCTTTTAAAGATAGCATGAGTTCTGCTTCTTTATCTCTTTAATTTATTCCTCTAATATTTTCTTTTTTTGTTGCTCAAACTCTTCCTTATTTAAGATGCCTTGATCTAACAATGTTTTTAATTTTATTAAACGTTCTTCTATGTTATCTCGCTTAATTGATGAAGAGTGAGAGTTTGTTGGTTTATTTACGATATATGTTATGATAATACCAATAATGGCGCCTGGAGCCAATGCAAAAAATGCCAGCCACTTAAAATCTGATAAATCATG
>OGYC01002284.1_pt1 | contig 13669 bp, 10 predicted proteins | sample 1576461 | NCBI WGS metagenome assembly OGYC01 (sample SAMEA3541569, study PRJEB24748) | human gut metagenome | biome: human gut; feature: human-associated habitat; material: faeces | place: China | collected 2012 | reverse complement strand
CTGCGCTCACACCAGAAACGGCGAGCGCAGATAGCGCTTGCGCAAAAAGATGTTGCCGCCCTTCGGCGGACCGACCTGCGTGAAGCCGGCGGCCTCGAACATCTCGAGCGCGATGCGGTTGGTGTGATACACGTGCGTGACGACCTGCTCAAACGACTGCGCCGCCGCCAGCTCCTCCACGGCGCGCAGCATCGCCTTGCCCCAGCCGTGCCTGCGGCAGGCGGGATAGACGAAAAAGTCGTTGATGAACACCGTCTCGGGCTCGGTCGTGTCGCACCAGAGCTCGCCCACGGTCTCGCCGCCGGACTCGGCCGCCAGCAGATAGTTGCGCGGCGTGCCCACGCCCTGCGGCAGCATCTCATCAAGCGCGCCCTGCGCCTCGGTGAGCGCGTGCTCCTCCGTATCCGTCGCGCGGGCGAAGAGCAGCTCCTGCGCATAGCGCGCGATGTTGCGCTGCCGGAACGACGCAAATTCCTCTGCGCGCAGCACGCGCAGATCCACATTCTGTCCCATAAATGACCTCCTGTTACGCCTCGGGCTGGATCATGCGCCGCGCGTTGACCGGCGTCAGCAGATCGCCGTACAGATCCCGCAGCAGCAGCTGCGCCACCGGCGTGATGTCCTCCGTGCTCTGGCAGGGGCGCAGATACAGCGCCGCCGGCTGCCCGTTCCAGCGGAAGCGAAAGCCCGTGTCGCGGTAGCCGTTCGTCCGGAGCATCCGCTCGCGCGCGGGCAGCGCCGCGCACGTGCGGCTCTGGCAGAAGAGCACACCCCTTTTGCCGGCATAGCAGCGCGCGATCAGCTCCGCCGCCACGCGCCCGAGCAGCTGCCCGCGCAAAAACGGGTAGATCGTCAGCATATGCACCAGCACATAGCCATACGGGGAGCACACCGTCACGAGCGCATAGCCCGCCTCGCGCTGATCGTCTGACCGGAAGAGCAGCAGCTCCATGCGCCGGCGCACCATCGCCGTGGCGATCACGGCCTGCGGCAGCAGCTCGGGCGCGGCAAACTCGCGCTTCATGTCCGGATACAGGCGCACGAGATCCTTGAGCCTGCCCCGTTCAAGGTGCAGCTTTCGGATCGGCGGCATATGCAGCAGCAGCTCCTCCAGTCCGAAGAGGCGCTCTCCGGTGTCCCATGTTTCGTTTGGCTCGCGCGCCGGGTTTTTCTCCCGCGGCGGCAGATGGACGATCTTCGGCTCTGTCATGCAAACTTCTCCCTTTCCGCGACGGCCAGCGCGTCGCAGCGGTTGTTGTACACATTATCGGCGTGACCCTTGACCCAGACAAACTGCACCTTGTGCGTCTGCAGCAGGGCGTCGAGCGTCTGCCAGAGGTCGGCGTTTTTCAGCTCGCCCTCCTTGCGCCGCCAGCCCTTCTGCTTCCAGCCGCGCAGCCAGCCGAGGTTGATGGCGTTGGCCAGATACTGACTGTCCGTATACAGCGTCACCTGACACGGCTCGCGCAGGCTCTGCAGCGCGGTGATCGCGCCGAGCAGCTCCATGCGGTTGTTCGTCGTGGACGGTTCGCCGCCGGAGAGCTCGCGCTCATGCGCGCCGTATTTCAGGATCGCGCCCCAGCCGCCCGGTCCGGGATTGCCGGAGCAGGCGCCGTCGGTGTAGATGATGACCTGCTTCATGCCTCGCTCTCCCCGGCGGGCGCGTCCTCGCTCTCGGCGCGGTCGGTGAGCGCCACGGAGATGACCCGCGCACCCTCGGACAGGCGCATGATGCGCACGCCCTGCGTCGCACGGCCGAGCTCGGAGATGCCGGCGGCCTCCATGCGGATGATGACGCCGTCGTCCGAGACGACGAGCACATCGTCACTGTCCTGCACGACCTTGACCGCCGCGACCGGGCCGGTCTTGTCGGTGATGTTGTAGTTTTTCATGCCCGAGCCGCCGCGGTGCTGCGGCTCCTCGCCGCCGCGGATATACTCGGACGCCGGGGTGCGCTTGCCGTAGCCGTGCTCGGTAATGGACAGCACGCTCGCATCCGGCTGCGCGATCTCCGCGCCGACGACCCAGTCGCCGTCCTTGAGGCGGATGCCGCGCACGCCGACGGCCTCGCGGCCCATGGCGCGCACGTCCGTCTCGGCAAAGCAGATGGCCTGTCCGTTGTGGGTTGCCATGAGAATGTTCTGACTGCCGTCGGTGCGCATGACGTTGATGAGCTCGTCGCCCTCGTCGAGCGTGAGCGCGCGGATGCCGCTCGTGCGGATGTTGCGCAGCGCCGAGAGCGCCATGCGCTTGACCGTGCCGCTGCGCGTGGCAAAGACGAGGTAGGAATCGTCGTCCATCTCGCGTACGTGCAGCATGGCGCTGACCTTCTCGTCCTTTTCCACCTGGATGAAGTTGACGATGTTCACGCCGCGCGCGGTGCGTCCGGCCTCGGGGATGAGGTAGCCCTTCTTGCGGTAGCAGCGGCCGCGGTCGGTGAAGAAGAGGATGTAGTCATGGGTCGAGGCGATGAACACGGTCTCGACATAGTCCTCGTCGCGCAGCGTCGCCGCGCGCACGCCCTTGCCGCCGCGCTTTTGCGCGGTGTACTCATCGACGGGCACACGCTTGATGTTGCCGCCGTGCGAGAGCGTGAACACACACTGCTCCTCCTCGATGAGGTCCTCGATGTCGATGTCGTCCTCGATGTCCTGAATTTCCGTCTTGCGCGCGTCGCCGTACTTGTCGCGGATGGCAATCAGCTCGTCGCGCAGCACGCCCTTGACCTTTTCGGGATCGGCGAGCAGCTCACGGAAGTAGGCGATGCGCTGCTCGAGCTCGTCATATTCGTTTTGCAGCTTCTCGCGCTCGAGACCCTGCAGGGCCTTGAGGCGCATATCAAGGATGGCCTGCGCCTGCACCTCGGAGAGGCTGAAGCGCTGCATGAGGTTTTCCTTGGCATTATCATAGCTCTCGCGGATGATGCGGATGACCTCGTCGATGTTCTCCTCGGCGATGAGCAGACCCTCGAGCAGATGTGCGCGCTCGAGCGCTTTCTTGAGGTCGAACTTCGTGCGCCGGACGATGATCTCCTCCTGGAAGGTGAGATACTCGTCGAGGATGTGCCGCAGGGACAGGATCTTCGGCTGCGACTGGTTGTCGACCAGCGCGAGCATATTCACGGCGAACGTGGTCTGCATCTGCGTCTGGGCGAAGAGGCGGTTGAGCACGACCTGCGTGTTGGCGTCCTTCTTGAGCTCGATGACGATGCGCATACCGTTGCGGTCGGATTCGTCGCGCAGACCGGAGATGCCGTCGAGCTTCTTGTCACGCACCTGCTCGGAAATGTTCTGGATGAGCTGGCGCTTGTTGACCTGATACGGCAGCTCCGTCACGATGATGCGGATGCGGTCGTGTCCCCACGTCTCGGTCTCGGTGCGGGCGCGCACGACGACGCGGCCGCGGCCGGTGGCGTAGGCCGCGCGGATGCCGCTGCGGCCGACGATGATGCCCCTGGTCGGGAAGTCCGGGCCCGTGACGTGCTGCATGAGATCGCTGAGCGTGGCGTCCGGATTTTCGAGCACGCACACGCAGGCGTTGATGACCTCGGTGAGGTTGTGCGGCGGGATATTCGTCGCCATGCCGACGGCGATGCCCGAGCTGCCGTTGACGAGCAGGTTCGGGAAGCGGCACGGCAGCACGCGCGGCTCGCGGCGGGTCTCGTCAAAGTTCGGGTCCCAGTCCACGGTGTCCTTGTCGATGTCGCGCAGCATTTCGTTGGCGATCTTCGACAGGCGCGCCTCGGTGTATCGGTAGGCGGCCGGGGGGTCGCCGTCGACAGAGCCGAAGTTGCCGTGACCGTCGACGAGCATGTAGCGCATGGAGAAATCCTGCGCCAGACGCACCATCGCGTCATACACGGACGCGTCGCCGTGCGGATGGTACCGGCCGAGCACGTCGCCGACGCAGGTGGCGGATTTTTTGAAGGGCTTGTCCGAGGTCAGGTTGTCCTCGTACATGGCGTAGAGGATGCGCCGGTGCACGGGCTTGAGACCGTCGCGCACATCCGGCAGCGCACGTCCGACGATGACGGACATGGCATACTCGATGTAAGAGGTCTGCATCTCATGGACGAGCTCGCTCTGAATGATCTTCTGGTCGGGATAGAGAATGTCCTCCCGTTTATAGTCCTTGGCCATGGCTGCACACCTCCTTAAATGTCAATGTTGACCGCGTACTTGGCGTTCTGCTCGATGAACGCCTTGCGCGGCTCGACCTTTTCGCCCATGAGCACGGTGAACACCTCGTCGGCGTGCACGGCGTCCTCGAGCGTGATCTGCTTGAGCGTGCGGGTCTCGGGGTTCATGGTCGTCTCCCAGAGCTCGTGCGGGTCCATCTCGCCGAGACCCTTGAAGCGGTTGATGTCGATCTTCGCGTTCGGGTTGTCGCCGCGCATCTCGGCGGAGATGCGGTCGCGCTCCTCGTCGGAGAAGGCGACACGCGAGGTCTTGCCGCGGTTGAGCTTATACAGCGGCGGGATGGCGGAATAGACATAGCCGCCGTCGATGAGCGGACGCATGAAGCGGAAGAAGAACGTCAGCAGCAGCGTGCGGATATGGCTGCCGTCAACATCGGCATCGGCCATAATGATGACCTTGTGGTAGCGGAGCTTTTGGATGTCAAACTCCTCGCCGAGTCCCGCGCCGAGCGCCGTGATGACGGGGGTGAGCTTGTCGTTGCCGTAGACCTTGTCGGCGCGCGCCTTTTCGACGTTGAGCATCTTGCCCCAGAGCGGCAGGATCGCCTGAAAGCGCGAGTCGCGTCCCTGCGTGGCAGAGCCGCCTGCACTGTCGCCCTCGACGATGTAGAGCTCGGTCAGCGAGGGGTCGCGGTCGTTGCAGTCGCGCAGCTTGTCGGGCATATTGAAGCCCTCGAGCCCGTTTTTGCGGCGGATATTTTCGCGCGCGCGGCGGGCAGCCTCGCGGGCGCGCGAGGCCGTGAGCGCCTTTTCGATGATCGTGCGGCCGACGGCGGGGTTCTCCTCCAGAAACTGCGACAGGCGGTCAAAGACGACCGAGTCGACGAGCGCGCGCATTTCGGAGTTGCCGAGCTTGGCCTTCGTCTGGCCCTCGAACTGGGGGTTGGTGAGCTTGACGGAGATGACCGCCGTCAGACCCTCGCGGCTGTCCTCGCCGGAGATGCTGTCGCCCTCCTTGAGGATGCCGCTCTTCTTGCCGTAGGAGTTGAGCGCGCGGGTAAGTGCGGCCTTGAAGCCGGTCTCGTGCATGCCGCCCTCCGGCGTGTGGATGTTGTTGGCAAAGGAGACGATGACCTCGTTGTAGCCGTCGTTATACTGCAGCGCGATCTCGCACATGGAGTCGCTGCGCTCGCCGGCCATATAGATGGCCTCGGGGTGCAGCGCGGTCTTGTTGCGGTTGATGAAGTCCACGAACTCGCGGATGCCGCCCTCGTAGCACATCGACTCGCTCACGGGCTCCTCGCCGCGCAGGTCGGTGATCGTGATGCGCAGACCGGCGTTCAGAAACGCCTGCTCGCGCATACGCACGTGCAGCGTCTCATAGTCATAGACCGTGTCCTCGAACATAACAGGGTCGGGCTTGAAGCGCACGGTCGTGCCGGTGTGGTCGGTCTCGCCGACGACGGTCATGGCCTGCGTCGTCTCGCCGCGGGAGAACTTCATCTGATAGATCTTCCCGTTTTTGTGCACGTTCACTTCCAGCCACTCGGACAGGGCGTTGACGACCGATGCGCCGACGCCGTGCAGGCCGCCGGAGACCTTATAGCCCCCGCCGCCGAACTTGCCGCCCGCGTGCAGCACCGTGAACACGACCTCAAGCGCGGACTTGCCCGTCTGCGGCTGCACGTCCACGGGGATGCCGCGGCCGTTGTCGCTCACGCAGATGATGTCGCCCGGCTCGATGGTCAGCTCGATGTGGCTGCAGTAGCCCGCGAGCGCCTCGTCGATGGAGTTGTCGACGATCTCATACACGAGGTGGTGCAGACCGGACGACGACGTCGAGCCGATATACATGCCCGGACGCTTGCGCACGGCCTCCAGACCCTCGAGCACCTGGATCTGGCTGGCGTCATATTTTTGTGTGATCTTGTCTGTGATATCTGGCATGGATTTGCTTCCTTCCGTACAGCGCCGCGGTCAGAGATTCTCCAGTCCGCTGGCCTTGCTGCGTTTATATAGTGTTGCGGTGTTGAGCTGTGACAGATAGCAGGTCTGCCCGCTGCCGAGCGAGCAGAGCACGAACGCCTTGGGCAGCTCGTCCCCGGCGGCGTTTTCCACCTGACCGGCCTGTTCCCATTTTTCCAGCGTCTCGCGCGTGCGGTGCGACCATGTGGCGGTGTCCATGTCGAACACGCCGAGGACGCTTTTTTGCAGCGCGATGACCTGATTGCCGAGGTGCAGATACATCAGCGGATCCCCCCGTTTGCGACCGTGAGCACGCGGCCGCCGGTGCGTTCGGCGATGCGCGCGTCCTCGCAGCAGGTGATGAGCGTCTGCCCGCCGCCGATGCGGTTGAGCACGAACGCCTGCCGCTGCGCGTCGAGCTCCGAGAGCACGTCGTCGAGCATGAGCACGGGATATTCGTCAAACTCGTCGTGGAAGATCTCCCGTTCAGCGAGCTTGAGCGACAGCGCCGCCGTGCGCGTCTGCCCCTGCGAGGCGAACGCGCGCGCCGGCTGGCCGTTGATGTCGATGATGAGATCGTCCTTGTGCGCCCCGGTCAGACACTGGCCGCTGTCGAGCTCGGCGCGGCGGTGCTGCTCCTGATGGTCGCACAGGGCGTAGTAGATCTCCTTTTCCGTGCCGAGGGCATCGGTCACGGTACTGACCGTGCGGTAGGCAAGCGCCAGCGCGTCGCGTCCGCCGGAAAAGTCGGCGTGGATGGGCGCGGCCGCGATGTTCAGGCGCGAGGCGTAGGCCGCGCGGTAGCGGATGAGCTTGGCCGAGACGCGGCACATCTGGTCGGAAAAATCGTCGAGCGTGTCGAGCAGCGACGGCTTTTCGTGCCAGTCGCGCAAGATCGCGGATTTCTGGTCATACAGGCGGCTGTATTCCGCCAGCAGTGCGCCGTATTTCGGCCGCAGCTGACTGATGGCCATATCCATCATGCGCCGGCGGGCAGCCGGCCCGTCGCGGATGATGTTCAGATCGTCCGGGCAGAAGAGCACGGCGGCAAAGTTCCCCGCGAGCTCGGCGGCGGTCTTTTTCACGCCGTTTTGCCAGATCTGCTTGCGCTGCCCCTGCCGGAGCACGATGCGCACGGTCTGCTCCCGCCCGAAGGCGTAGACGTCCGCAAGCACCTCCGCGCCCGTGTAGCCGAAGCCGATGAGTTCTTTGTCAAAGCGGGTGCGAAAGCTCTTGCCGCCCGTGAGCAGGTACACCGCCTCGAGCAGATTCGTCTTGCCCTGCGCGTTTTCGCCGGTGATGACGTTCGTGCCGGGCGAAAACTCCGCCGCGGCGAATGCATAGTTGCGCCAGCCGTTGAGCGCGATCCTGCGCACGATCATTGCGCGCTCTCTACCTTCAGCGTGTGCCCGGCGAAGGTCACGGTGTCGCCCGGGCGGATCTTCTTGCCGCGCATCGTGCACGTCTCGCCGTTGACGGCGACCATGCCGTCGGTGATGACCTGCTTTGCCTCGCCGCCGGTCGCCGTGAGGGCGGCAAACTTCAGCAGCGCGTCGAGCTTGATGAATTCCGTTTCGATCGTGATCGTTTCCATAGTTCTCACTCCGGTCACTGTCCGGCGCGCAGACGCACCGGCAGCACCATATATACAAAGTTGTCGCTTCCGTCCGCCGGCACGAAGATGCACGGGCTTGAGCCGGTGTTGAGGCAGACGTTGAGCTCGTCCGCCGGCGCCGCCTTGAGCGCGTCGGACAGGTAGTGGTCGTTAAAGCCGATCTCGAGATCGCCGCCGTCGCCCTCGCACGGGCAGGAATCGGCCGCCTTGCCGAGCGGCGTCGTGCACACGAAGTCGATGGCGTCCTTGCGGAAGGTCAGGCGCAGAGGGGCATTGTTTTTGCTGTCGACGATGAGCGACACGCGCTCGACCACGTCGAGCAGATCCGTGCGCGCGGTCTTGACCGTGACGCGGAACGACTCCGGGATTGCTTTCTTATAATTGAGGAAGTCGCCCTCGAGCCGGCGCGAGAGGATGACGGTGCTGCCGACGGTGAACGAGATGTGCTTGCTGCCGACGGACATCTTGACGCGCTCGTCGCTGTCGCCGCACAGACGCTCCAGATCGCTCAGCGCCGTGCCCGGCACGATGAAGCTGCAGTCGTCGCCATAACCCTCAACGGGCTCGCGGCGCAGCGCCAGACGGTAGCCGTCGACGGAGACCATGGTCAGCTCGTTGTGCGCGATCTCAAAGAGCGTGCCCATGTAGACCGGGCGGCTCTCGTTCGTGCTCACGGCGAAGGAGCACTCGTTGATCATCTTCTTGAGCAGATCCTGCGGCAGGGACACGCCGTTTTCGGCCTCCACGCTCGGCAGGTCGGGATAATCCTCCGCGCTCATGCCGACGAGGTTGAACGACGAGCGGCCGCACCTGACGGTGACCGTGCCGTTTTCGGCCTCGACGGTGACGATGCCGTCGGGCATGCGGCGCAGCATCTCGCAGAACAGGCGTGCGCCGACGAGCACACTGCCAGGTTCGGGGATGTCTGCTTCCATATTGGTGTAGATGGCCTTTTTCAGGTCATAGCCGGTGATGCGCAGATCCGCACCTGCCTCGAGCAGCAGACCCTCGAGCGCGGCGATCGGGCTCTTGGGTGCGGCGGCGCGGGCTGCGGATGCTGCAGCCTGCTGCAGAACGTACTTGTCACAGGAAAATTTCATGAGCGGCCTCCTTAATCTGAAACGTTTCGTCTATTCGAAAGATAGAAAGCATATTTTTAGTAGTAGTAGTAGAGCTGTTCGTTTGGTGGAAAACCGGCCTGAGCCGTTGCGGCGCCTGAAAAACCGGTGTTGAAAAAATTGTGGAAAGGTTGGTAACTTATAAACTCCCAGAATCAGGCAAAATTAACGTCCACAGCTTTCCACACGTTCTCCACGTTAGGATAACAGCGATGTGTGGAAAACGGCGTCAGTTTTTCGAGTTGATGTTGCTCGTGATATCGCGCACGGTGGCGGAGATATCGGGGTCGGACTTGAGCAGCTCCTCGACCTTGCGGATGGAGCTGAGCACGGTCGCATGGTTGCGGCCGCCGAACTCCTCGCCGATCTCCTTGAGGGGGAGATTCGTGAGATTGCGCATGAGGTACATGGCGATCTGGCGGGCCATGGCGGTCTTTTTGTTGCGGCTCTGCCCGCGCAGATCCGCGCCGCTGAGCTGGAACGAGCGCGCGGACTCCTCAATGATGACGTCCGGCGTGGGGATGTACGTGCCTGTGCGGATGACGTCCTTGATGGCGCGCTTGACGGAGTCGACCGTGATCGTGTCGTCAAGAATGTCGCGGTAGGCGGTCAGGCGCTTGACGACGCCCTCAAGCTGACGGACGTTGGAGGTGATGTTCTCGGCGATGTACTGCACGACCTCCTCGGAGAGCACCATGCCGAACTGCGCGGCCTTCGTGCGGATGATGGCCGTGCGCGTCTCGAGATCCGGGGGCTGCACGTCCGCGAGCAGACCGCCCTCCAGCCGGGTACACAGGCGGTCGTCAAGGCGCTTCATCTCCTTCGGCGGCCGGTCGGAGGTCACGACGATCTGCTTTCCGGCCTCGTACAGGCAGTTGAAGGTGTGGAAAAACTCCTCCTGCGTGCTGTCCTTGCCGGCGATGAACTGGATATCGTCCATGAGCAGCAGGTCGGCATTGCGGTATTTCTGGCGGAAGTTCTCCGCCGTGCCCGTGCCGATGGATTTGACCATCTGATTGACGAACTCCTCGCCCTTGACGTAGGCGATCTTCGCGCCGGGATTGTTGTGGCGGATGGTCTGCCCGATGGCGAGCAGCAGGTGCGTCTTGCCGAGACCGGAGTTGCCGTAGATGATCAGCGGGTTATACGCCTTGCCCGGGTTTTGCGACACGGCGATGGCCGCCGCGTGCGCGAACTTATTGCTCGGACCGACGATGAAGCGGTCGAACGTGTAGCCGTCCATCTCCGGCATCTCCTCGGCGGATGGGCGCTTCTCGCGGTATTCGAGCAGCTCGTCGTCTCCGGCGAGCACGACCAGCTCAAACGGGCAGGAGAACAGGTCGTAGAGCTTGGCGCAGATCGTCTTTTCAAAGCGCGCCTGAATGATGCTGCGCTTAAAATCCGACGTGGTGTGCACGATGAGCGTATTATTATTGATCTCGATCGGGGTGCAATCGGAAAACCAGGTATTGATCGCCGTCTGGGTCAGCTCCTGCGAGAGGCTGTCCATCACGACGGACCAGATATCGGTGAGCGAATTCATGGTGGCCATAGGGTCGGCTCCTTCAAAAAATGTCGCGCAGCCGCGCTGCGCACACACGCTGTCGGCTACACTACCAGTATAACAAAAATTCACGATTATTTCAACAATAATGTCAGAAATTATTATATAAATAGGTGTAGAATCTGCCGCAGACGGGGAATTGTTTTCCTGTGCAGGTTGTGGTATGATAAAAAGACGCTGATTTTTTCATTTTTCCATAAAGCAGGTGCTGTTTTGTTCTTAGTCGCACAGGCCGGACAGCTGTTCGGCGATACGGAAGCAGCCGCCCTCCCGTCCTTGCTGGAGAGCGGGCGGCTTCCTGCGCGCATTTCGGGTCTGCCGGCGAGCGGCCGCGCGCTGCTCGCAGCGTCCATGCACGCGCAGCTTGAGGCGCCGGTGCTGGCCGTGTGCCCGGATGAAGCGGCGGCCGAGCTGTTTCAGAAGGATCTTACCGCCCTGCTCGGGCAGGACGTGCCGCTGCTGACGGCGCGCGACTATACGTTTTATACGGTCGAGAGCGTCTCGCGCCAGACCGAGCAGAAGCGCCTGAACGCGCTCTATGCGCTCGCAGCGGGCACGGCGCCGGCCGTGGTGTGTACGGTTTCGGGTCTGCTGCAGCGTGCCATGCCGAAGGAAAAACTGCTGCAGGCGGCCTTTGAGATCCGCGACGGCAGCTCGCTCCCGCCCGAGGATGCCGAGGATGCGCTGCTGCGCTGCGGCTATCTGCGCACGGCGCAGGTCGAGGGACCGGGTCAGTTTTCGCGCCGCGGCGGCATTCTCGATTTTTTCTCGCCCGCGTATCCGCAGCCGGTGCGTGTGGAGTTCTGGGGCGACGATGTGGACTCCATGGGCTTTTTCGACCCCGAGAGCCAGCGCCGCACCCAACCGCTCGACGCCTGCCGCATCCTGCCGGCCGCCGAGACGCTGCCGCCCCTGTATCCGGGCGGAAGCGCCGCTCTGGGCGAGCAGCTGCAGAAGATCGCACAGCGCACCGCCGCGAAAAAGGATAACGACACGGCGCAGAAGCTTGCCGCCGCGCTGCGTGCCGACGGGGAAAAGCTCTGCAACGACTGCGTGCTCCCGGCGGCGGACCGCTACATGGGCTTCGTGTACGACACGTTTGCAACGGCTTTGGACTATCTCACGCCGGAGGCGGCCGTGCTCATCGACCAGCCCGCGCGCTGTGCAGAGCGCGCCAAAGAATACACCGCGCAGCTGCGCGAGGATGTGTCCCTGCTCGTGCGCAGCGGCACGATGGCCGCGCGCGCCGAGACGTTTTATGAGCCGTTTGCCGACATGATGCGCCGCATGCAGGAGTGGGCGGTCGTGCTGGCCGACGGTCTGCAGCTCGGCCGCAGCCCCATCGAGCCCCGCGCCATGGTGAGCCTGACGGCAAAGCAGCTCCCGTCCTACGGCGGCAGCAGCCAGACGGCGGCCGACGACATCACGCACTATCTGAACCTCGGCTACCGTGTGGTGGTGCTGGCGGGCGATCTGCGCCGGGCGCGCATCTTGTGCGAATTTCTCGACGGGCACGGCATCCGTGCCGCCGCGGCCGAGCATCCCGACGCCCTGCCCGAGCCGGGGCAGTGCCTTGTCACAGCGGGCAGCCTTTCGGCCGGCATCGAGTTTCCGTATGCCAGGCTCGCCATCCTCACGGACACGCAGATCGCGGCGTCCGGTCTGCGGCGCGCAAAGCACAAAAAGCAATCCAACCGCGAGAAGATCAACTCCTACACCGACCTCTCCGTGGGCGATCTCGTCGTGCACGAGTACCACGGCATCGGCCGCTTCGCAGGCATCGTGCAGATGCCGGTCGACGGCGCGGTGAAGGACTACATCAAGATCAGCTACGCCGGCGCGGACACGCTCTACGTCCCGGCGACGCAGCTCGACATGGTCAGCAAGTACATCGGCGCGGGCGAGGATCGCCCGGTGAAGCTGTCGAAAATGGGCGGCACGGAATGGGCGCGCACGAAAACGCGCGCCAAGGCCGCCGCCAGAAGCATGGCCAAGGAGCTCACCGCGCTCTATGCCGCGCGCAGCCGCACGAAGGGGCACGCCTTCGCGCCCGACAGCCCCTGGCAGACGGAGTTTGAGGAGCACTTCGGCTATCCGGAGACGGACGACCAGCTGCGCTGCATTCAGGAGATCAAGACCGACATGGAAAAGCCCGTGCCGATGGATCGCCTCCTGTGCGGCGACGTGGGCTACGGCAAGACCGAGGTCGCCCTGCGCGCCGTGATGAAGTGCGTGCTCGACGGGCGGCAGGCGGCCATTCTCGTGCCGACGACGGTGCTCGCCCAGCAGCACTATCAGACCGCCGTGCAGCGCTTTTACGGCTTCCCGGTCGAGATCCGGATGCTCTCGCGCTTCTGCACGCAATCGCAGGTGCGCCAGACGCTCGCCGATATGCGCACGGGCAAGTGCGACCTCGTGATCGGCACGCACAAGCTGCTGCAGAAGAATATCGAGTTCAAGAATCTCGGCCTGCTCATCGTCGATGAGGAGCAGCGCTTCGGCGTGGCGCACAAGGAGCACATCAAGGAGATGAGCCGCGCCGTCGACGTGCTCACGCTCTCGGCCACGCCCATCCCGCGCACGCTGAATATGGCGCTGTCGGGCATCCGCGATATGTCCACCATCGAGGAGCCGCCGCAGGACCGCATCCCCGTGCAGACCTTCGTCATGGAGCACGACTGGAACGTCCTGTGCGACGCCATGCGCCGCGAGCTGCAGCGCGGCGGGCAGGTCTTTTACCTGCACAACCGCATCGAAAACATCGAGCGCACCGCCCTGCGCATCTCGAAAATGCTCGACGGCGCGGTCGTCGACGTGGCGCACGGCCAGATGAACGAGGAGCAGCTCTCGACGGTCATGGAGCGCATGGTCGCGGGCGAGACGCAGATCCTTGTCTGCACGACCATCATCGAGACCGGCATCGATATGCCGAATGTCAACACCCTCATCATCGAGGACGCCGACCGCATGGGCCTTGCCCAGCTGCACCAGCTGCGCGGGCGCGTGGGCCGCTCGAACCGGCGCGCGAGCGCGTACCTGACCTTCCGGCGCGGGCGCGAGCTGAGCGAGATCGCCGAAAAGCGCCTGAGCGCCATCCGCGAGTTTGCGGAGTTCAACTCCGGCTTCCGCATCGCCATGCGCGATCTGGAGATCCGCGGCGCGGGCAGTCTGCTCGGGGCCGAGCAGTCGGGCCATATGATCGACGTCGGTTATGATATGTACCTCAAGCTGCTCGAGGAGGCCGTGCTCGAAGAGCGCGGCGAAAAGCC
>OGYC01002283.1_pt1 | contig 13671 bp, 4 predicted proteins | sample 1576461 | NCBI WGS metagenome assembly OGYC01 (sample SAMEA3541569, study PRJEB24748) | human gut metagenome | biome: human gut; feature: human-associated habitat; material: faeces | place: China | collected 2012 | reverse complement strand
CCATGATCAACGAGACGCTGAAAAACGCCGTGATGAACGACCTTGTCACCCTGACGCTGCTGGGCGTGCGGGTAGTGCTGGTGCACGGCGGCGGCCCCGCCATCAACGAGATGCTCAAGAAGGTGGGCGTGGAGAGCCACTTTGCGGGCGGTCTGCGGGTGACGGACGATGCCACCATGGAGATCGTGCAGCAGGTGCTGGCCGGTAAGGTAAACAAGGACCTTGTGGCAAAGCTGCGCGGGCGCGGCGTGGGTCTGTGCGGCATGGACGGACAGATGCTCCGCTGCACTGAGCTGGACCCCCAGCTGGGTCATGTGGGCGAGATCGTCCATGTGGACGCCACCCTGATCGAAAGCCTGCTGGACGGCGGCTTTATCCCGGTCATCGCCACCGTGGGCATGGACGACCTCGGGCAGGCGTACAACGTCAACGCGGATACTGCCGCGGCCCAGATCGCCATTGCCCTCAAGGCCGAAAAGCTGGTGTCCATGACCGATATCGCGGGTCTGCTGCGGGATAAGGAGGACGAGACCACCCTCATCCCCGAGGTGGAAGTGACCGAGATCGAGGGCTACAAGTCCGCCGGCATCATTGCGGGCGGCATGATCCCCAAGATCGGCGGCATGGCGGATGCCATCTATCAGGGCGTGCACGAAGCAGTTATCATTGATGGCCGCGTGCCGCACTCCATCCTGCTGGAACTGTTCTCCGACCGCGGCTCCGGTACCCGCTTTTACCGCCGCAGCCACCGCGAATAAAAAGATTGCGCAAGCGAAAAAGCAGTATTATAATAGAAAAAACGCTCCCTCCGGGGGAGCGGCGCATGCGCGGAACTTCTATTCACAGGAGGTACACCTATGGATTCTGAAAAAGTCATCAAGCGGGACAACGAGTACGTCCTGCACACCTATAACCGCAGCCCCATCGTGCTGGAAAAAGGCCACGGGCTGTACGCCGAGGGCCCCGAGGGGCAGAAGTATCTGGACTTCACCAGCGGCATCGGGGTGAACAGCCTTGGCTACTGCGACCTTGCATGGGCAGAAGCCGTGTCCCAGCAGGCACACAAGCTGCAGCACACCTCCAACCTCTACTATACCGCGCCCTGCGGCAAGCTGGCCAAAAAGCTGTGCAAGCGCACCGGCATGAGTAAGGTGTTCTTCGGCAACTCCGGTGCCGAAGCCAACGAGGGCGCTATCAAGGCCGCCCGCAAGTACAGCGTAGACCATTACGGCAAGGACCGCTACAACGTTATCACGCTGGTCAACAGCTTCCACGGCCGCACCCTTGCCACCCTGACCGCCACCGGGCAGGGGGTGTTCCACAACTACTTCGGCCCCTTCAACGAGGGCTTCCAGTACGTCCCGGCGGGGGATATCGAGGCGCTGCGGGAGCTGGTAGACCGCCACACCTGCGCCGTGATGATGGAGCTGATTCAGGGCGAGGGCGGCGTGATGGCGCTGGACCCGGACTATGTACAGGCCGTGCGCGCTTTGTGCGACGAAAAAGACCTTGTGCTCATCGTGGACGAAGTGCAGACCGGCGTAGGCCGCACCGGCACCTTCCTGTGCTGTGAGCACTATAACCTCAAGCCGGACATCGTCACCCTTGCCAAGGGGCTGGGCGGCGGCTTGCCCATCGGCGCGGTGCTGATGAATGAAAAGGTAGCCGAGGGCATGGGCCCCGGCACCCACGGCTCCACCTTTGGCGGCAACCCGGTGGTATGCGCCGGTGCCAATGTGGTGGTGGACCGTCTGGACCAGAGCTTCCTTGCACAGGTCAGCGAGCGCGCCGTACAGCTGCGCGCCGGTCTGGCAAAGCTGCCCCACGTCAAGAACATTTCCGGCATCGGCCTGATGGTGGGCATCGAGTTCTTTGACGTGCAGGCTGCGGATGTGCTGGCTGCCTGCCGCGAAAAAGGCTTGCTGGTGCTTACCGCCAAGACCCGGCTGCGTCTGCTGCCGCCGCTGACCGTCTCCGAGCACGAGGTAGACATGGCGCTGGATGTGCTGGCCGAGGTGCTGGGCAGCATGGAGCCGACGGCTCCGAAGGAGCAGGCATGAAAAATCTGCTGAAAATGAGCGACCTTACCCCCGCCGAACTGACCCACATTCTGGATGTGGCAGACCAGCTGAAAGCGGACTGCAAGGCAGGCCGCACCGAACCGCTGCTGGCGGGCAAAAGCGTGGCGCTGCTGTTCTCCAAGGCATCCACCCGCACCCGCACCAGCTTTGAGGTGGGCGTGTACCAGATGGGCGGTCTTGGCAACTACATGAACACCGCCGAGCTGCAGGCCGGCCGCGGCGAGCCCCTGCGGGACACCGCCCGGGTGCTGGGGCGCTATTACGACTGCGCCGTCTGGCGCACCTACCGCCAGCGGGACTTGGAGGAACTGGCGGAACTTTCCGGCATTCCGGTGATCAACGGCCTGACCGACTACGCCCACCCCTGTCAGGTGCTGGCTGACCTGATGACCATCCGGGAGCGCCGGGGCACGCTGGCAGGGCTGAAGCTCTGCTTTGTGGGCGACGGCAGCAACATGGCCAACAGCCTGATCGTGGGCGGCCTTTTGGCGGGGATGCAGGTATCCTGCGTCTGCCCCCCGGGCTACCGCCCGGCAGCGGATGTGCTGATGTTTGCCCACAAATACGGCAATGCCTTCCACCTGACCACCGACCCCGCCGAGGGCTTGCGGGATGCGGACGTGGTAGCCACCGCCGCGTGGAACACCACCGCCCCCGGCACTGCCGAGAGTGAGCAGCGTCTGCGGGATTTTGTGGGCTTCCAGCTCACCGGCCGTCTGCTGGAAAACGCAAAGCCGGGCGCGCTGGTGCTGCACTGTCTGCCCGCCCACCGGGGCGAGGAGATCTCCACCGCCCTGTTCGAGCAGCACGCGGATGAGATCTTTGACGAAGCGGAGAACCGTCTGCACGTCCAGAAAGCCGTGCTGGCGGTGCTGCTGGCGGGCAAGTAAAACGGTTTTGAATGCCCGCCGCGTTGCTTTGGGCATCAATAGCGGAAAGAATATTTTGTATTGCAGTTCCGAAACGCCTGCGGGCGTTTCGGAACTGCTTTTTTATGGGAGAAAAGCATACCCCCCCCCGTATCGTGATTTTACCCATAATTTTGCGCCATTTTTTGGCAGGTGCTGCCCGCAAAAGCGCTTTATTTCCTTGAATTTTGGTGCTATACTCAACTTGGCGTTTTGTCCGTTCCGACTGTTCCATTTGGGGGTATAGCCGGACAAATCAACCGACAAAGGAGAGGATATCATGAAAAAACGCATCGTGAGCATGATACTGGCGCTCAGTATGATGCTCTCCATCCTCCCTGTATCCGCATTTGCAGATGCAGGGGCAGGGTTTTCTTCCGCGGCGGCGGAAGAAACCAATAGCATCACTTACGGCTCGGTAGGCGAGCATGAGGATGTTGGGAGAAACTCTGAAACAAATAATCAGGTGGTCAAGATCAAGACCGGCGCGAACGGTCTGCCCAAGGCAGCATCCGGCACCGGCTGGAGCTACGATGAAACCGCCGGGCTGACCATCACCGGCGTTAAAAATAGAACGACAGAGTACGTTCTGGACGGCACGGTCAGCTGCAATGTGACCGTCAAGAATGCCAACAGGTACACTGTTTATCTGCTGGACGGCACTGTCACCGGCACACTTTTAATAGAGGCCGACAATATGTACGGCGTCTACGTTCTGGGCGGCAGCTACGCCGATGTGCAGCTGAATCTGGGCACCATTGACGGCGGCACCTACGATAAGGTGACTGAGAACGGCGGCAATGTCCGGGGCGGCTTTTTCCGCGATATCTCCGGCCTGAGCACTGATACGCAGCAGCAGGCACACCAGCTGCTTCTGCCGGAGGGCTGCACCCTGAACGGACAAAAGGAAACAAAAATCTATATCATCAAGAAGTATAACTATTCCGGTGACGGGAACAATCTGGAGCTGGCAGTGGAAAGCGACACCGGCTGCGAGGTATGGGCGGTAGCCTCTACCGGCGGCAGTGTCATGGCACTGCCCGCCGGTACCCAAAATTACGCCTTCACATACTTTGGCTCTACGATTGCCACGATCTCCATCAGCGCAGACGGAAAAACGCTTTCCGCCAGCTTTAACATGATCCCGGCGCAGAACGGCGCACCCATGAAGCTGGTTCCTATGGTACTTGGCGCCACAGAACTGCGCTTTAACAATGAGGGTCAGCCCGACCTGACCGACGTGACCTATGTGGACAGTCTGGACACGGACGCAAAGCTGCGCCGTGTTTACATGGGCAACGGCTGGGCTTATAACTGCTACCCCAACGACAGCAGCAATGAAAGCATTTTGCAGATCCTGGATCAGGGCGGCGCGGACTTCGACTTCAGCCTGCTGAGCGATGTGCCTATCAACTGCTATGTCGAGATCACCAATGCCAATATTACCGGCGGTGAGTTTGGCGAAAACGGCCGACTGAATATTTACAGCGGTAAGATCAGCGACGGCACCTTCCATAATGTCAGCACGGGCATCAGCTCGATCAACGGGAACAGTGCGGTCGAGATCACCGGCGGTACCTTTGATTCCCTGTACTGCAATGGCTCGTGCTCTATCACCAATGCGGTGATCCAAAGCTGCAATTTCAATACCTATGGCAATAACACCTACACCATTTCGGATACGGTTCTGGGCGCGCTGCCTGACGGCATCCAGAATCTGCTGGCCGATAGACAGCAGCTCAGCACGCTGGTGGTGCGCAACGGCAATGTGACTGCGATGAACGGCAGAACTCTGCCTCTTTCCACCAATACCATCTATCTGGTGGGCGCAGGCAGCGCAGAGCTTACCCTGAACACCGATGTGCTGAGCATCAACGAGGCACCGGTCAGCAGCTACAACGCCAACACCTCTGCCGACGGCAAGGTGCTGCGCATTACCGGCAACAATGACGGCGCAGAGATCTTTGTGAACAAATCCACCGATGCAAGCGCTCTCAAACCCCTGCGCATTACCGAAGAGGGTCTGCCCGACCTGACCGGCGTGGAGCCCAAGAAGGTGACCGGCGAGGGCATGGAGATCACCCTCTATGAGGGGCAGGGTTGGAAGTACGGCATTATGTCCGGCAAGGACGAGGACAGCAAGCTGCCAGTAACCATGTCGATGATCCTCATCACCAGCCCGGACGGCAACCCGGTAGACCTGACCTCGCGTGAGATCAACCCCTCTCAGGCGGCGCTGAAGAGCGATAGTATCACGCTGCAGGACGTGACGGTTACCAGTATGTATGCCGGTGCTCCGGTCGAGCTTGATAACGCCGTTATTGAAAGCGGATACTTCCAGAAGGAAGTCACCCTCAACGCGACCAGCACCATCGCCGGCGGCGTGTTCGACGCGACGGTCAAACTGAGAGATAAGGCTAAGATCACCGCCGGTGTGTTCCACGATATCAAGCTGCCCGACGATGCATCGAAGGCAGTGGTCATCGAGAACGCCGTGATCCTTGGCAGTCTGACGGGTAATCACAGCAAGGCCGCTGTTTCCGATACGGTGAGCCTTAACCGCATCGACAGCGCATACCTTGCCGCCGGTCAGCAGCAGAGCGAGCTGCGTAGCATGGACGGCGTTATGACCGATGTCAACGGCAATTCCGTGGCAGATGTAGCCGCTGTTTACCGCATTGGCGATGCCGGGATGGTGCTTACCTTCACCAAGCCGGTCACGAACATCAACGGCAAGCCTGTCAGCGCTTATAACGGCGCACAGCTTTCCCCGGACGGCAAGACTTTGTACCTTAACGGTCGCAATGACGGCGCGGATATTGTGGTAAACCAGACCGGCGAAACCACCGAAAAGCTGCCCTTTTCTTCCCTGAAGGAGAGCAACTTTAAGCTTGAGGGGACTATAGAGGACCCGATCATTACCTGCGATCAGGAGGGCGTGGGCGAGCTGAGCCTCGTCAGTGTGCGCACCGACAACAACGCAGAGCTTGACCACGTCCCGTCCCGAACCGAGTACGGCAGCTATAAGGTATACATCGAGGCCACGGAGGGCGAGCGGTACACGGCCGGCCGCGTTCTGATTACAGAGGAACCGATTGTGCGCAAATATAGGCCGACGATAGGGAACTTCAGCCTTGACCTCGACGCCGGTACGGCAACCTATACCGGCCCGAAGTATTATGGCAACGCAGTCCCGAAGGCTGACCTTGTGTACAACACCACAAACGATGATTCGACTGCTACGGCAACTGTGCCCACCGAGGCAGGCACCTACTACGTCTGGCTTGCTGTGGAGTATGACGATTACTACGACGGCAGCAATGACCAGCTGCCTGATAGGTACACCGTAGCTGAAAAGCTGCCCTTTGAGGGCTTTACGCTGGATGACTTTAAGGTCGACGTGGACAATGACGGCAACTACACGGTGACCTGCCCCGATGTGGAAGGTGTTGGCGAGCTCTCGACTAAGCTTGAGTGCCTTACCGGTGTAAACAAAGGCAAGACCTTTATCAACCGTGAACCCGATGCGTATGGCCGCTATCAGGGATTCATCGTTGCAAAGGAAGGCAAAAAGTACAAGGACGGTTCTATTTTTATAGGTGAGGATTCTATCCGCTACACGCCTGTGATTGCGGACTTTAAGTACGATGCCAGCAAGAACACGGTGAAATACATCGGCAAAAACTATTACGATGCCGACCCGCAGATGACCCTGCTGTACGGCACCGACCAAAGCGAGACGGTTCCCACCGCCCCCGGCAGCTACGATGTGTACGTCAAGGTGACGGCGGGTAAGAACTACATTGCAGACGCCTACGCCGAGGATTATTACAGAATTTATCGGGTGGGCACCTATGTTGTGCCTGAGCCGACCAAGCCGATCTCCTACACCCTGACCGTGGACGGCGTGGACGAACCGCGTGTCTTTGATGAGAACGTCACGGTTACTGCACCCGAGAAGGACGGTTACACCTTCACCGGTTGGGAGGTAGAGGGCGTGCCCGAGGGTACGGACACCACCAAGGCAACTATTACCTTCAAGATGCCTGCAAACAACGTCACGCTGAAGGCACAGTACACCGAGAACGCTCCCAAGACGTACACTGTGACCATGGGCGAAGAGGAAACGGATTACGCCGTGGATGCAGATGTGAGCATCACCGCACCCGAGAAGGACGGTTACACCTTCAACGGTTGGGAAGTGACTGGTCTGCCTGCTGATGTGGACACCACTAAGGCGACCATCACCTTCAAGATGCCTGCAAACAACGTCACGCTGAAACCGCAGTACGAGAAGAACACCTACACCCTGACCGTGAACGGGAAGCCAGAACAGCGTACTGTTGGTGAGGAAGTTACTCTTACCGCACGGAAGCCGGAGGGCATGACCTTCAAAAAATGGGAGATCAAGAAGGGTCTGGCCGCTGATGCGGTGGATATCAACAGCGAGACCATCACCTTCACGATGCCTGCAAACGATGTGACGATCTCCGCCATCTATGTCAAGGACCCGACGCCTGATCCCGATCCCGAAATCAAGACCCATGAGCTCAAGGTATCGAACGCACAGATTTTCCTGAAGGATGGCAGCGATGTTGCCGACCTGAAGGCTGTGCCTGTGGGCACAGAGCTCAAGGCTATCGCATACGCGGACACCGAGACCAGCGTGTTCAAGAGCTGGAGCTGCACCGGTCTGGAGCTGACCGAGGAGCAGAGCACCGCACGCGAGGTGTACTTCACCATGCCCGACCATGATGTGAATCTGATGGCGGTGTTCGTTACTCCTACTAACAAACTCGATGTCTCCGATGCAACGATCACCCTGAAGGACGGCAGCGATGTTACCGACCTGACGGCTGTGCGTGCGGGTACAGAGCTCGTTGCCACCGCACCCGAGAAGGACGGTTACACCTTCACCGGTTGGGAAGTGACTGGTCTGTCCGCTGATGTGGACACCACTAAGGCGACCATCTCCTTCACGATGCCCGCAAATAACGTCACGCTGAAGGCACAGTACGAGAAGAACACCTACACCCTGACCGTGGACGGCGTGGACGAACCGCGTGTCTTTGATGAGAACGTCACGGTTACTGCACCCGAGAAGGACGGTTACACCTTCACCGGTTGGGAGGTAGAGGGCGTGCCCGAGGGTACGGACACCACCAAGGCAACTATTACCTTCAAGATGCCTGCAAACAACGTCACGCTGAAGGCACAGTACACCGAGAACGCTCCCGAGACCTATAAGCTTATTGTCTCCTATGCAAAGATCACCCTGAAGGATGGCAGCGATGTTGCCGACCTGACGGCTGTGCGTGCGGGTACAGAACTCAAGGCTATCGCATACGAGGACACCGAGACCAGCGTGTTCAAGAGCTGGAGCTGCACCGGTCTGGAGTTGATCGAGGAGCAGCGCACCGCACGCGTGGTGGAGTTCACCATGCCCGACCATGATGTGGAACTGACTGCTGTGTTTGAAGTTCCTGCTACTCCCGATCCGGATCCCACTCCCGCACCCAGCGATGACGGCGGCGGTGCAGTCATCGTGGCAGTAGCCGCTGTGGGCGGCGCAGCCATTGGCGTGGGTGCCTATATCGCAGGAACCACAGCCTACCTGAAGAGCGTTCTGCCCGAAGGCATGGCAATCCCCGCTAACCGTCAGCAGCTGGCAGTTGCACTGTGGACCGCCGCAGGCAAGCCTGCTACCCAGAGCACTGCACTGTTCAACGATGTGGCAGCAGATGCCGCAGAGCTGCAGGCCATCCGCTGGGTCGTGGAGACCGGCCTGATGACCGCACAGGACGGCAACTTCAAGCCCGGCAGCCGCGTAGGCCGCATGGAAGTGATCCGCACTTGGAAAGCTTACCAGCAGCGTGGCTAAAACCGCTGCCCCGTAACCCCTTATAACCCCGCAGGGACTGCTGCACAGCACTGTGCAGCAGTCCCTTTTTTGTGCCCCAAAGGGGTGCGCAAGGGCTTTTCAGGGCGATTCGATGCATTTCAGGGGTCATTCACGCAGAAATGCTCCACTTTTGCCGCCGTTCGTGGTATACTACGGGCACAGAGCAGTGCTCTGTCTAATATGCCATTCCCATAATTCCTATAGAGCAGAAAACCGTCCGGTAACCGCAAACCGGGCGGTTTTCTGTTTTTTGCGGGTGCGCCCGGCGCGCCGGGTCGTTTCAGCGCATTTGCGGGGCGATTCGTGCCCAAAACCGTCCAAAGAGGGCAAAACGTGGTACACTGGGTACAACAAAAAAGCGCCCGGCTTGGAAGGGCGCTTGAAAAGGAGAGGATCTTATGCAAAAACGGCTCATCAGCATGGTTCTGGCGCTGAGCATGGCACTGACCGCAATGCCGCTGCCCGCCCTTGCCCAGAGCGCCCCGCCCGACACCGCCAGCGCCGCCGCACTGGCAGAGGAAAACGACGATGTCACCGATATCTTTCCAGATGACTGGTCTGGCAAGCCCGCCGGCGACCCCTTCGGCGGCGGCAAAGGCAGCTGGTCCTACGACAAGGACACTAATACGCTCATCCTGGAAAAAGGTACCTTCTGCCTCCGTAATTACGGCTATGACAGCTACAATAATTGCATCCAATGGAACGTGAAGATCGAGCCCGGTGCCACTCTGCAGGAGGCGCGGATCGGCTCGGAATACCATAACGGCTACACCGTGACCAACGCAGGCACTATCTCCGGCGGCACCTTCTACGGCAAGGTGATCTGTGAAGCCGGGGCTGTTATCAGCGGCGGCACCTTTAAGGGAGCTGCCAGAGTTGATGCTGCGGGCGGCGAGGTCACCATTGAAGATGGCACCTTTGAAGAGGTTAGTTATACCAGCGGCATGACCGTTAAAGCAGCGGGTACCCTTACCATCAACGGCGGCACCTTTAAGGGCAAGCGCATCTGCTCCGTGGATATCGACAATTGTGAAAAGATCGTCATCAACGGCGGCAGCTTTGAAAGCGCGCTCACAGATCTTAAAAGGACAACGGAAACCATCATCAATGGCGGTCTGTTCAACGATAAGCTGTATGTTGCAGGAGATAAATGTACCGTCAACGGTGGTCTGTTCACCACTGAAGATGACCCGCTGCCCGCGGGCGCAACCGTCAACGGCGGCTATTTCACGGCAAAAAGCACAGGGCTTGTAGCCATTGATGCAACCGATGTTCCGGTGTATCTCCCTGTCGCGGTGGCAGCGGACGGCACGGTGACCGCGTGGTCGGCAGATGCTTATAGTACTCTCTATGTCACGCCCAATACCAGTGTCACCCTGAAGCCTACCCGCAAGCTGGAAAGTGTCGTCAGCGGCGGCGCGGAGCTGGACAATAACGCCAAGGGCGGCGCAGTCAGCTTTACTGTGGGCACGGAAGCTGTCCAGCTCAACAGCGTTACCGTAGAGGAACTGGTCATTGAAAAGGACGGCTTCCCCAAGGGCACGGACGGCGGCGTCTACGGCGCAAAGGGCAAGGGCTGGTCCTTTGAACCGAACCACAAGCACGCAGAGTGGCATACGAGCGATACCCCCGTCCTGACCATTGAGGAGGGTACGGAACTGAACCTTGACGAGGTGGAAAACCACTCTGCTACCGTAAAGTTTGCGATTGAAAATAACGGCACCCTTACCGGCACCCTGAACTCCACCCAGTATGTGTACAACAAGAAAACCGGCACGATCAAGGACGCCACGCTGAACAGTCTGGAGAATCGCTTTTATAATGACGGCCGCGTGAAGAACGCTGTGCTGCGCTTTTATTACATTGGCAACGGCTGGCGCGACCCGGCACAGTCCGTTATCATCCTCAGTTCTGCGCTGGACGTCAGCGGGAGTGTGGCCAACAGCTCTACCTACAAAGCCGTGCTGGAGGACTGCTATAACAGCGATGATTATACCGGCAATGGCTCTATCGACAACGGCGGCACGGTCAAAAACAGCAAAGGCACCTTGAAGCTGCCGGTGGAAAACAGCGCCGGCTATGACGGCAACGCAAAATACAACCAGCCCATCATTGACGGCGGAGAGTATACCATCGTCTATAACGAGGGCGGCATTATTCAGGGCAACCCCACCATCCACGCACTGGTGGCAAAGGAACCCAAAGACCTGAACGGCGCTACGGATTACTACACCCTGAACTACACCGCACCGGAGAGCGCCACCTACTATAAGAAATACATCAACGGCATCAACGGTATGATCGAGGGCATTTGGGGTGCAAAGGTCTCCACCCTCTACGTTGACACCGATCAGAACACCATCTCGGTCATCACGCATGCCCCCATCAAGAGCGTGAACGGCGTAGCCTATAATGGCTCTGTGTCCGAGGGAGAGCGCTACACCAGCACCATCGACCTGAGCAAGTATGGTATCCCGCAGACCCGTGTCCTCAACCTGAGCGCCACCGGCGAGGGCGCGGCAGAGCTGCCGGATGCAGACCCCGCAGACTTTACCTTTGCCCTGCCCACCAACCCGACCTATGACGGCAACCCCAAGATGGTGGAGGTGATCGTTAAGGAAAACGCCACCAAGAAATACGGCGCTGTTACCGTGACCTACAAGCAGAACGGCGAGGTGCTGGACGGTGCTCCCGTTGAGCCGGGCACTTACACCTTTACCGTTACTGTAGCAGCTACTGCCACCTGCGCGGGCGGCGATGTGACCCCGAAGGATAACAAATTTACCATTCAGAAGGCTGCACTGAACCCCGCAGACTTTACCGTGACAGAACCCACTGACCTGACCTATGACGGCAACCCCAAGGAAGTGACTGTGACAAACAACAGCACCAAGGACTACGGTAAGATTACCGTGTTCTATGAGATGAGCGGCGGCAAAGTGGTCCATGGTGCGCCTGTTGAGCCGGGTAAATATTACTATTCCGTCGTCACCGAAGGCAGCGCACGGTACAAGAGCGGCTCTGTGGCAGATGGTACATTCACCATCACAAATGACGTCAAGCCTGACCCCAAACCGGAACCCGACCCCGCAGACTTTGCCTTTACCGTGCCTGCAAACGCCGTATATGACGGCGAGGAGCATGGTGTGACAGTGCGTGCATCTGCCGGAAAGGGCTATGACAATGTTACCGTGACCTATATCTCCGATACAGAGAAGTTTACCGCAGTTTACGATGCGGACGGCGTGCTGCTGAGCGGCAAGCAGCCCGTAAATGCAGGCGATTACACCTTTACCGCCGTGGCAGCAGCTACCGACAGCTGCACAGGCGGCGATGTGACCCCACAGAACAACAAATTTAGCATCCAGAAGGCCGAGCTGAAGGCAACGGATTTCAACATTCTGGTCAGCTACACTACCGTCAGCGATGGACAGAGCTATACAGCTTATATGAATGAGCAGAGCCCCGATTCCCCGCTCGTTCTGCGCTACGGCGATACGATCACCGGGTACAAGATCATTCCCTATGCGGATGCCGCTGCTAAGCCTGCTTCCTACACCGCTGCCGTCATGGGCGACTATGCTGTGCTGGACGACAACGGCAACAAGATCGGCACCGGCACCGGTACCCCCACAGAGCCCGGGCGCTACCGCCTGAGCATCCGGGTGACCGCCGATGCAAACCACTATGCGGAGCCGGAGCTGTGGGACGAAAATTGGGTGCTGGATATCTGGCGCGCCCCGCTGTATATCTCGGACTTTACCGTGACGGAGCCTGACGACCTGACCTACAACGGCAAGCCCAAGGAAGTAACGGTGCAAAACAACAGCGACAAGGACTACGGCGAGATCACCGTGACCTACCAAAACGACCCCTATAATTCGGACGGCGCAGTGCTTGACGGCGCTCCCGTTGAGCCGGGCGTGTACTACTATACCGTCAAAGCCGCAGGCGGCGCACTGTACGAGGGCGGTCTTGTGGCAAGCGGCTCGTTCCGCATCAAAGAGGCTGACACGCCCGATCCTGAACCGGAAAAGACCTATCAGCTTACCGTTGCCGGTGCGGACATCACCCTGCCCGAGGATGCAGACGCAAGCGCCCTGAAAGCAGGACAGCTGGTCAGCCTGACCGCTTACCCGGACACCGCCACCGAGCGCTTTACCCAGTGGGTAGTGAGCAGTTCTGACGGCAAGGAACTGACCCTGATGGATGCCGCAGACGAACCGCTGACAGAGGAAGCCTTTAAGCAGCGCACCCTGACCTTCAGGATGCCTGCACAGAACCTGAATATCACCGCTATGACCACCCCGGTGAAGCCGCTGCCGGAGGAGGAAAGCACCGAGTTCAGCCCGCTGCAAACGGTGGCCATCGTAGCCGGTACAACGGCATGGTTTGCAGGCAGTGCAGTAATGGGCTACGAGGCTGTTACTTACAGCATTCTTGCAGACCTGCTGCCCACGGGCACGCCCATCCCGCGCACCCGGGAACAGCTGGCCGTGCTGCTGTGGAGCACCGCAGGCAGGCCCGAACCCGCTGCACCCGCTGTTTACAGCGATGTAGCTGAGCCCGACACCGCCAAGGCAGCCCGCTGGGCTGTGGAAGCCGAGCTGCTGCCCGACATGGGCGAGGGCGTCTTTACGCCCGGCAAGCGTGTGACCAAGGTACAGGTCATCCGCGCATGGAACCAGCTGAAAAAGCTGGGTCTGGCGAAATAACAATTGCCATCTCCCGATCGATCCTTTCCAATAAGCGCAGCAAGGCCGTCCGGCATTCGCCGGAC
>OGYC01002282.1_pt1 | contig 13673 bp, 11 predicted proteins | sample 1576461 | NCBI WGS metagenome assembly OGYC01 (sample SAMEA3541569, study PRJEB24748) | human gut metagenome | biome: human gut; feature: human-associated habitat; material: faeces | place: China | collected 2012 | reverse complement strand
ATGTTTGCCGGCGACCCCGCTCCCTTTGTCATGGAACTGCCGGCCTATCACTGGCCGACGGTGGGCAACGTGCTCCGCAGCATGTGGGAACGCGGCTGGTCCTTCATTAAGAAAGCCGGTACCATCATTCTGCTCTCCACCATCGTCATCTGGTTTGCCACCTACTTCGGCTTTGTGGATGGCCGCCTCACCATGCTGTCGGAGGATCAGATCGACTCCAGCATCTTGGCCGTCATTGGCAATGCCATCGCTTGGCTCTTTATCCCCCTGGGCTGGGGCAACTGGCAGGCAGCCGTGGCCTCCATCACGGGCCTCGTGGCCAAGGAAAACATCGTGGGCACCATGGGCATCCTGTTCAGTGGAACCGGCACGGTTTACAGCAACCTGGCTGGCACCTTCACCGCTGTCAGCGGGTATTCCTTCCTGGCCTTCAACCTGCTGTGTGCACCTTGCTTCGCCGCCATGGGCGCCATCAAGCGGGAGATGAACAGCGCGAAATGGACCTGGTTCGCCATTGGATATCAGTGCCTGTTCGCATATGTAGTCAGCCTGATCATTTACCAGATCGGCCTGATCTTCACTGGCGGTGTCCAAGTGGTAGGGCTCATTGCCGCCCTGATCCTCACCGGCCTGATTCTCTACCTGCTGTTCCGGCCCCAGAAGCCCCTCACCCAGTCAGCCGGGAAGGTCAAAGTCGCATAGCCCCCAAATGAGCAATTGGCAAAGGAGGAAGGAACATGTTATCCTGGCTCACAGCAAACGGCGGTACCATCGGCGTCATCGTCCTTCTGTTATTGGTCACCGGCGGTATCGTAGCCGGTATGGTGCGCAATCGCAAAAAGGGAACATCCTCCTGCGGCTGCGGCTGCAGCAACTGCCCCATGAGCGGCAGCTGTCATACCAAAAAATAGCATATGGAACGCCAAAATCCGGCAGGATGCACCTTTTATGCATCCTGCCGGATCTTGCTGGTGTGGAAGCAGACAATTGCAATCCGGGGCGGAATATGCTAAAATACAACAAAAAAGCAAGGCAGAAGGACATTCTATGATCAGCGTACTTTTTATTTGTCACGGCAACATTTGCCGGAGCCCCATGGGCGAGTTCATCCTGAAAGATCTGGCAGCAAGGGCCGGTCTGCAGGACCGACTTTCCATTGCCTCTGCCGCCGTAAGCCGGGAGGAGATTGGAAACCCGGTCTATCCCCCGGCCAGGCAGGAGCTGGCGGCCCCCCAAAGGGCAGCCGGTGCGGGGTTATGGAGAAGTTTATGGGAGTAGCTTTTCCGGGTACCACGATCACCCTGCTCTTGAGAGAAGCGGCGGGTTAAAGCATAGATAGAGAGGGCGAGCACCCCTAAAGTACAAAACGCAAAGCGTTGTACCAGCCATTTGGCTGGTGCGGCGCTTTTTTCTTTTTGTCCGGATGCTTTTTGTAGAGAAACTGGGAGTATTGATGACTGACAAAGGAGGATTTTTATGAAGAAACGGCTCATCAGCCTCTTACTGGCGTTCAGTATGATGCTGACATTTCTGCCTGCGGGGGCAGTGTCAGCATTTGCGGAGGAAGAAGAACTGGGAACCAAGCTTCAGGACGGTCAAACGATTACGACACCTGGTACATATTATCTGGAAGGCACCTATAGGAAACAGATCACCTTTGATGTAGAAAAAAACGGTACTGTAAAGGTCAATCTTAAGGGTAATGTGATACATGTTGCGGACAACAGTAAAGCCTTTTTGTACTTTAAAAACGTCGAAAATGCCGAAATCGACGGTACTAGGGGTACCTATACTGGTGATACTTTTATTGAGTTCAGAGGAAAAACAGCGAAAATTACCGGCGGTACGTATACCCACAAGCGGAGTAGTGTATATCAATCTGAGCTTATTGCGCCTGTATATGGAACTACTACGATAGATAATGTTACAATGACATCGGATACTTATTGTGTTCGGAGTGGGCAAAATGCTCACGTTATTATCCAAAATTCTAATATTACAGGTACGACAGATAAAATAAATGTGAGACTGATCGAATGTTATTCGTTGGAATTAACGAATAATATCGTGACGGCATCCGGAAGCAATTTTACTGCTGTTTACGCAGGAAAAGACGTTGTGATCAATAGCGGCACATATACATCGGAAAGCGGTGGGGCTGTGGTAATTGGGAACTACGGAACACAGGCAACGAAGTCAATTGTGAATGGAGGAACCTTCAACGGATCGGTTACTAATCAGAATAAAAATCTGATTATTCATGGCGGAACATTCAATGGAATGACCGACAGAGGGGCTTTTAGTAATAGCGGCACGGTAGTGATTGATGATAAAAATTCAGTACCAACATTTCAATGCAAAACGGCTTCGGAGAATGGTGTGGTGAAGAACACTGGAACCATGACGATCAATGCTGGAACAATTGATGCATTAGGTGATCCTACTCAGACCGCTATATATACTATCAAGCCGTTTGGTCAAACACCCCCTAATTTGGTGGTCAATGATGTGACGCTCAAGAATGCAAAATACGGCATCCGAATGCAAAGATATATGAAAAATGCTATACCGTGTGTTACTCTGCGGAAGGCGAGTTTTGAAAATGTTGGATGCAAGGTGTACCTGGGCGAAGATACAAAAATTGGTGTAGCTGACACTTACACCGATGAGGTAACGATTGAATGCGCTGACCCCAGCGATGGTCGTCAGTTGACAGAAACTACCATCGGAACAGATTATCAGAAGAACTTAAAGCTGAAACTAATGGGTGCGAATGAAGGTTATCTGGTGGGCTACAAAAAGACCGCAGATGGCAAGGAATATCGCTGCCTTTCCAAGAAAGTCGGCGTGACCATCAGCGGTCTGAAGGGTGAGATCAAAGCAGAAGACCCGGCAGAGTTTACCGTGACCCTTACCCATGAGAAAAGCACCGGTACCGGTATCCTGACCTTTGGCGACAAGAACAGCGAGATCGAATATAAGGACGAACACGGTGCGTATCAGCTCATGCCGAAGGAAGGTCTAAAAGTCAATCTGAGCGGTGACAACAAAAATTATGAATTCCGCATTACCCCCAAAAATGCCGGCGAGCAGACGCTGACCGCAGCTGTGGTGCGGGATGCTGTGGAAGTGGGCACAGATAGCAAGGACTATACGGTTGCAGGCCGTGTTCACACCACTGTGGCCATTGAGGGCCTGGAGAATGCCGTCATCAAAGAGGGCGAGAGCAAGGGCTTTACCGTAAAGGTTACCCCCAATGATGATGCCAATCTGGGTGAGGCATTCATCGACTTTGGCGACAAGAACAGCGAGATCGAATACAAGGACGAAAACGGCGAGTACAAGCCTATGCCGGAAGGCGGCCTGAAAATCAATCTGGAGAACGGTGAGCCCGAGCACGAGTTCCGCATTACTCCCAAGGAGACCGGCAAGCAGACCCTGACCGCTGTTGTTAAGCAGGATAAGAATGAGCTGGCAAGGGACGAAAAGGACTTTGTTGTGTCTGAAATGCCCATCCTGACCTTGAAGGACGGCGTTATCACCAGCGTAACAGTGCCCGGCAAGGATGGTGCTGACCCCGAGGATATCACCGAGATCGTTAAAAAGAATGCCAACGAGGACGGTTCCTTTAATGTCCCCGAGGGTGCAACGGTGAGTGTTGCATTTGATAAGGATGCTTTTGCAGATAGCGGTCTGAAATTTGGCCACTGGGATATCACCGGCCTGGATGATCCGAACGCTTATCAGGATAAGGAAAGCTTTGCCTTTGTGATGCCTGCAAAGGCCGTGACCCTGAAAGCCATGACACAGGATGCATCCATTGAAGATGACGAGCCCGATATCGTTGGCCCCATCGTGATCGGCACTACTGTTGTTGTCGGCGGTGCAGTGCTGGGCTATCAGGCCTATTCTCTGGGCGCTGAATTTGCAGGCAAGCTGATGGCTCTGCCCTACTTCCCCAGCAACCGCAGCGCCCTTGCCATGATGCTGTGGGAGGATGCAGGCAAGCCCATGCCCGAATCCGAACTGCTCTACCCCGATGTCGGGCAGGAAGAGCGGGATATGGATCTGCAGCACGCCGCCCGCTGGGCCATGGAAAATGACCTTGTTCCCGATCTGAACGATGAGGGAACGGCTCCGGAAGAGATGAAATTCTATCCCGACAACACCGTAAGCAAGATCGATGTGCTGAAAGCATGGCAGAAAGCACAGGAGCTCAAGCAGAACGCCTGAGCAGCCCTAAACCAACCCCCACTTGGCCTGTAAACCGCAATGCGGGCTGAGTGTTCCAAAATTCCCAAAGTACAGAAGCGCTTCATCCTCTCCCGGATGAGGCGCTTCTGTGCTTTAAGAAACTTTTTTCCCGGCACCCCTTGCATCCCGCCCGCCGGTGCGGTATGCTTAACCAATAGAGCATTGCAGAGGGAGGGAGACCCCGGATGGACATGGAAGAGATCCGCTACCTGCTGGGCGGCACGATATTCGCACGGGCCAAGGCCTACACGGACCGGATACAGGATCTGAATTGCGAAGTGGCCGGGAACGGCGTGCGCCACCTGAGCGCCGACGTGCGCGGCGGCGGGCGGAGCCTGTACCAGACCCAGGTCTGGCTGCGGGAGAATGGCAGCTTTGTCAGCGCCAGCTGCTCCTGCCCTTACAACGAAAACGGCGAGGGGCCCTGCTGCAAGCACATCGGCGCGCTGCTGATGCGGGACAGCGAGAGTCAGGGCCTTTCCGGCAGAGCGCCGCAAAGGCCCTCTGAGAGCCCGGAGAGCATCCCGGGCGTGGTGCGGGGCACGGCCAACCTGCAAACACCCCAGCCTGAGGAGCCGCCCCGCAGGGACAGCTATGCCTCCAGCCTGGAAATGCTGTTCGGCAAGAAGTGGCGGGGCGAGGAACCGGAATCTGACTACGAGGCACGGCGGCTGCTCCAGGCCTATCAGGAGGGAGCGCTGGCCGAGGTGGACGGCGTGACCGGCCACGCGGAGCTGCGCCCCCACGCCGCAGAGCTGGAGCCGGAGCTGACCCTGCTGCCCGGGGAGCTGCCCTGGCTGCGGCTGCGCATCTCGGCAGACGGCGGGCGGCAGTATGTGGTAAAGAGCATCCCGGACCTGCTGCGGGCTGTGGAGAAGCACGGCTTTATCAGCTACGGCAAGGCGCTGGAATTCCGGCACAGCTGGGAGGCCTTTGCTCCGGAGGCACAGCAGCTCCTCCGCCTGCTGCGGCGGCAGCTCAGCGCAAAGGAAGGAGCCGAGGCGGCCCTGCGCAGCTACGGCAATGCGCCCCGCAGCGGGCCTGCGGGGGGCATCCCGCTGAACGGCGAGATCTTTGACGGTCTGGTGGCCCTCTATGCCCCCACCGGCAATCTGGGCGGCTACACCCTCAAGACCGGCATCCCGGCCCTGACCATGCGGGTGGAAAAGCGCCGGGGCGGCGTGGAGGTGTCCGTGACCCCTGCGTTGGGGTGGAAAACGGGTTTAGACAACGACTATTTATACAGTGAGGATACGATCTGGCAGCTGGACCGGGCCGAAAGCGCCCGGATGCGGCCCGCCCTTGAGGCGCTGTGCGGCAAGAGCCTGTTCTTTACCACCGGGGATGCCACCGCCTTTTGCAGCTATGTCCTGCCAGAGCTGGGCAGCAGGGTGACCATTGAGGACCCCGAACGCCTGCTGCTGAATCAGATCCCGTTGGAGCCGGTGGTGCAGTTTTACCTTGACGCACCCACGCGGGAAACGGTGCGGGCACACCTTGAATTTTTGTACGGCGAGGACCGCGTCACGCCGGAGGAACCGGGGCCTGCCGGTCTGCTGCGGGATGCCCGCGCCGAACAGCGGGCCGGGCGGCTGCTGGGGCGGTATCTGGAGCCGGGGCCGGACACCATGGGCAACGGCCTTGCCGCCCACTACGATGCCTATGAGGAGGATGCGGTCTACCGCTTCCTCGATGAGGGGATCCCGGCCCTGCTGGCCGAGGGCGAGGTCTACCTGACCGATGCCTTCCGCAGTATGCAGGCCGCACCGCCGAAGATCTCGGTGGGGGTGTCGGTGCACGGCAGCGTGCTCGACCTTGAGGTGGACACGGGGGAGTTCCCGGTGGGAGAGCTGAAAACCCTGCTGAGATCGCTCCACCAGAAAAAGCGCTACCACCGCCTGCGCGATGGCCGTCTGCTCCGGCTGGACGATTCCATGGAGGTTCTGGACGAGCTGAACGAGACGCTGGAGCTTTCCGGGGCCAAACTGGGCCAGACCCACGCCCGGCTGCCCCTGTACCGGGCCCCCAGTCTGGACTGGGCGCTTTCGGGGCAGAACGGCATCCGCTTCAACCGGGACGATGCCTTCCGCCAGCTCAGCCGGAGCTTCCATGCGGTGAAGGACAGCGAGTATACACCGCCTGCGTCTCTACAAAAAGTTTTGCGAAAATACCAGCGGGACGGCTACCGCTGGCTCCGCACGCTGGACGGTTACGGTATGGGCGGCATCCTTGCCGATGATATGGGTCTGGGTAAGACGGTGCAGGTGCTCAGCTATCTGCTGGCCCTCCGGGAGCAGGGCGGGAACCCCCTGCCCAGCCTCATCGTCTGCCCGGCCTCGCTGGTGCTGAACTGGGCCGAGGAATGCCGGAAGTTCACGCCGGAGCTGAACTGTGTTGTGGTGGACGGGGATGCCGCCCACCGGGCCCAGCTGGCCGAGCGGTGGGACGGGGCCGACGTGGTGGTGACCAGCTACGACCTGCTCCGCCGCGACGAGACCCTCTACGAGAGCCAGAAATTCTACGCCTGTATCCTGGACGAGGCCCAGGCCATCAAGAACCACACCACCCAGAAATACAAGGCGGTGTGCGGGGTGAACAGCCGTGTCCGCTTTGCGCTGACCGGCACCCCTGTGGAGAACCGCCTGGGCGAGCTGTGGAGCATCTTTTCCTTCCTGATGCCGGGCTACCTGCCGCCCTACAAGAGCTTCTGCAGCCGGTTTGAAAAGCCCATCACGCAGGAAAGCGACCCGGCGGCGGTGCGGCGGCTGAACCAGCTTACCGGGCCGTTCATCCTGCGCCGGATGAAGTCCGAGGTGCTGAAGGAGCTGCCCCCCAAGACAGAGAACGTCTACCGCATCGAGCTGGAGGAGGAGCAGCGCAAGCTCTACCTTGCCGCTGTGGTGGATGCCCGGGAGAAGCTGCGGGCCGCCAAGCCCGAGGACAAGATGGCGGTGTTCGCCGTCCTCATGCGGCTGCGGGAGATCTGCTGCGACCCCCGGCTCATTGCCGACAACTGGACAGGCGGCAGCGCCAAGCTGGATGCCTGCATCGAGCTGGTCACCAGTGCCGTGGAGGGCGGGCACCGCATCCTGCTGTTCAGCCAGTTCACCTCCATGCTGGAACTGCTGGCCAAGCGGCTGGACGCGGAGGGCGTGAGCCACTTCACCCTGCAGGGCTCCACCCCCAAGCCGGTGCGTGCCGAGCTGGTGCGCCGCTTCAACGGCGGCGAGGCCAGCGTGTTCCTGATCTCCCTGCGGGCAGGCGGCACCGGCCTGAACCTGACCGCCGCCGATATCGTCATCCACTACGACCCGTGGTGGAACGTGGCGGCTCAGAATCAGGCCACCGACCGTGCCTACCGCATCGGCCAGCAGAACCCGGTGCAGGTGTACAAGCTCATCGCCCAGGACACCATTGAGGAAAAGATCGTGGAGCTGCAGCAGGCCAAGCAGGATCTGGCCGAGACCGTCACCGGCAGCGCGGATGGTGCCATCCTGCGCATGAAGCCGGAGGAGCTGCTGAATTTGTTGGAGGGAACCGAATGATGCAATACGCCATCTTTGCCCGGTCGGTCGTGACCATTTACGACCTGCCCCAGACCACGAAACAGAGCGAGGTGGGCCTTTTTTCCACCATCGGGGACGAGGGGCTGTACGGTCAGGCCTGTCAGGTGCGCACCGCCCCCGGCGGCGTGACTGACGAGGGAGTGCCCCTCTCCCCGGAGGTGGCCGAGGTGGTCACCTTTTACGGTTACCACGGCTTTGTCCGGCGGGATGCGCTGAAATTTGTCCATGAGGATACACTGCGGGACTACCTGTCCCAGCCGCTGGTGCTGGTGGGCCGTGCCACCGATGTGCTCAGCCTGCCCAAGGTGCAGGGGGTGCGGATGCTGGAACTGGAGCGGGGCTGCCTGCTCTGCCGCCTGCCCGAACCGCCCGAGGAAGCCGAGGCCCACACCGGCTGGGCCAGGGTGGCCCTGCTGGATGGCCGCACCGGCTATGTCCGGGACGTGGCGCTGGAGCCGGTGCGGTTTGAGATGACCGCCGTGTTCTCCCAGCGGGAGGGGCTGGCCTTTGATGACGCACTGGCCGAGGCCCGGAATATTACCGCCGGGGAGCTGGTGCCGCAGACACTGCAGGCGTGGTACGACGGCAGCGAGGAAGCGTTCCGGGATGCCGTCTGCGCGCAGGCGAAAAAGTATCTGGGCACCGAGTACCGCTGGGGCGGCAAATCGGGCCGGGGCATTGATTGTTCCGGCCTTGTCAGCAGCGCCTATATGCAGTGCGGCGTGCTCATCTACCGGGATGCCAGGATCGTGGAGGGCTGGCCCATGCACCAGATCCCCTTTGCGGACAAAAAGCGGGGCGATGCCCTCTACTTCCCCGGACATATCGCCCTTTACCTCGGCGAGGGCCGCTACATCCACTCCACCGGCGCGTCCGCCAGCGGCGGCGTGGTCATCAACAGCCTTGACCCCGCCGACCCGCTGTACCGGGAAGATCTGGTCAAGAGTCTGTATGCGGTGGGGAGTGTTTTCTGATAAAGTAACTCACCCTCTCCGTCATCCCTGCGGGATGCCACCTCTCCCAAAGGGAGAGGCACTGGCAATTCCCCCGCAAGGTTTCGGGAAACCGCCAGAGGCTCCCCCTTTGGGGGAGCTGGCAAAGCCGTCAGGCTTTGACTGAGAGGGCGAGGATGTTATAGGAGGAAGAACAATCCATGAAAGTCTTTGATCTACATTGTGACACCCTGAGCGAGCTGCGGCGCGCGGAGATGCGGGGCGACGGGCAGACCTTTGCCCGCAACAACGGCCACATCGATCTGGAAAAGCTGGAGAAGGGCGACTACATGCTCCAGTGCTTTGCCGCCTTTGTGAATCTGGCCGACCCCACCCCGGGCGCGGACCCGCTGGTGACGGCGCTGGAAGAGATCGATGTGTTCAAGCGGATGATGGAGCGGTATTCCGACAGGATCGCCCCTGTTTACCGCCCCGAGGATATCCGCAAAAACGCCGAGGCGGGCAAGATCAGCGGAATGCTGACCATTGAGGAAGCAGGCTGCTGCAAGGGCAGTCTGGGCGTGCTGCGCCGGATGTACGAGCTGGGCGTGCGGATGATGACCCTGACCTGGAACCACGAGAACGAGCTGGCCAGCCCCAACGTGGTGCCCGGCAACGGCCCCATCTGGCCCTGTATGCCCAACACCGAGACCGGCCTGAAGGAGAAGGGCTTCGAGTTTCTGGCCGAGATGGAGCGCCTGCACATCATTGCCGATGTGAGCCACCTGTCCGATAAAGGCTTCTGGGACATTGCGGAGCACAGCACCCGCCCCTTTGCGGCCAGCCACTCCAACTGCCGCGCCCTGGCCCCCCACTGCCGCAACCTGACCGATGAGATGATCCGGGTCATGGCGGAAAAAGGCGGTCTGGTGGGCCTGAACTACTGCGCGGGCTTTCTGGATGACCAGCCCAGCCCCGACCTGTGCCGCAGCACCACGGCCCTGATGGCCAAACACGCCGCTCATTTCAAGCAGGTGGGCGGCATTGAGATCATCGGTCTGGGCAGTGACTTTGACGGCATCGGCGGCAAGCTGGAACTGAGCGACTGCTCCAAAATGCCCCTGCTGGCCGATGCCCTGCGGAAAGAGGGCTTCACCGAGGACGAGGTGGAAGCCATCTTCTTCCGCAACGCACAGCGTTTCTTTGAAAACAACTTGTAATCACCGTTAGTATCAAAAGATTCATTGAATTCATTGAAATCATTGCTCATCATTGCACTAGAATCAATGAGAACCAATGAAATCAATGTTTTCAATGATAATTATGTCTTAACGGTAAGAATGAAGTATAACGGAAAGTATAGAAAAGTTGAGGGATTCCAGATGGATCAGAATATGACATTGGAAAAGCGCATTGCCGCAGAGCTCTATTCCTATCAGGGCAGGATGAGCGTTTTTGTGGATGACCTGCGCGGCAGCACGGTGGAGATCGGTGCCGACGAGGAATTTGAGACGGCCTCCACCATCAAGGCGTTCATTCTGGCGGTGCTGTATCTGCAGGTCAGCCGGGGCAGGGCTGACCTGGAAGAGGAGATCACCTACGAGGCCAGCCAGTTCGTGGATGGCTCCGGGATGCTCCGTGCCCTGGGCGTGGGGGCAAAGCTCAAGGTGAAGGACACCGCCACCATGATGATCATCTGCTCGGACAACATCGCCACCAATATGATCATCGATTACCTGGGGCTGGACACCATCAATGCCTGCATCCGGGAATTGGGCTTTGGGCACACTGTCCTGCACAACCCCCTCCACTTTGACCGCTACGACAAGCTGGGCACCACCACGCCCCGGGACTACGCCGCCCTGTTTGCGCAGGTGGCAAAGGGTACGCTGGTCAGCAAAGAAGCCAGCGCCGCCATGCTGGGCATCTTCCGCCAGCAGCACTACAACACCATGCTGACCCACGATTTCCCCCAGTTCTATCTGGACTGCGAGGAGACCGGCGAGCCGGAGCTTATCTGGGTGGCCAGCAAGAGCGGCAGCATGAACGCCTGCCGCAACGACGGCGGCATCGTCCACACCCCCTACGGCGAGTATGTCATCGTCCTGATGAACAAGGACTTCCACGACATCATCGAGTACAATGACCATCCCTCCATGGTCTACGGCGCCCGGGTGTCCCGGATGATACTCGACCAGATTTTGGCCTGCGAGGGTGAGCTGTACAAGTAAAATCGTGGAAGAAATAGGAATATTAAGGGGAATTATAACAATGGGTATTCAAATCAGCCTGCCGATGATGGCATTTCTGGTGTTCATGACCGGCTTTGCGGGCTTTATCGATTCGGCAGCGGGCGGCGGCGGACTCATCAGTCTGCCGGCCTATCTCTTCGCGGGCCTGCCGCCTCACTATACTTACGCCACCAACAAATTCAGCGCCGCCTGCGGCACGACGTTCGCCACGGCCAGTTTCTTCAAGAACGGCGCGATGAACCTCAAGGTCGGCATCCTCGCCGCCATCGGCAGCTTTGCGGGCAGTGCCTTGGGCGCACACATCGTCCTGATGCTCAGCGATGAGGTGCTGCAGATGATGATGTTCATTATCCTGCCCATCGCGGCAGTCATCATCCTGTGGCGGCGCAACCTCCCGGACGAGAACCGGGACGACGGCACCCTGAATTTGAAAAAGGCCCTGCTGGCCCTTGGCATCGGCTTTGGCATCGGTCTGTACGACGGCATGGTGGGGCCTGGCACCGGGACCTTTGCCATCATCGCTTTCACCAGCCTGATGGGCTTCGACCTGCGCACCGCCAACGGCAACGCCAAGGTGCTCAACCTCGCCAGCAACTACGCCAGCCTCTTCACCTATCTGAGCAGCGGGTTGGTGGTCTTTCCGGTGGGCATCCCCTGCGCCATCAGCAATATCGTCGGCAACATCATCGGCTCTCACTTCGCCCTGAGAAAGGGCGCAAAGTTCATCCGCCCCATGATGCTCGTGGTGCTGGTGCTCCTGCTGGGCAAGCTCATCACGGATATGCTGTAAGTATAGCAGTTTGCGTTTTTAATGCACAAGCAACATCCGCAAACTGCATATCGCAAATATGCCATTTCGATAGGCACTATTTTTGAAAATTGCGATAAAAACGAAAAGAGGCTGCCGTGCAGATGCACAGCAGCCTCTTCCTATATACTCTTAGTCGATGACCAGCCCGTTATCGAAGAAGGCCAGACCAAACGCACCGGGACCGGCGTGGGTGCCGATGACGCAGCCGATCTGGCGCACCAGCGGCTCGGGAAGGCCGAGATTGTCCACCAGATAGGTCTGGATGGGGTTCACCTCGCGGGTGCTGATGGTGTAACCGGCCAGAGAGGGGAAACGGGGATTGACGCCGCCCAGCTCCTCGATTTTCTTGAAGAGGGCGACGTATGCGCCGGGCAGACCCCGGGCCTTGCCGGCCATGGCGACTTTGCCCTCCTTGATGGTGATGAGGGGCTTGATGCCCAGCATCCCGCCGGCCACGGCGACGGCGGCGGGCAGACGGCCGCCCTTGCGCAGATACTTCAGGTCGTCGATGGCGGCGACGAGGTGCAGATGCTCCTTGGCGTGCTCGAGGGTGGCGGCGATCTGGACGGCGGACTTGCCTTCATCCCGCAGGTGTGCGGCCATACGCACCAGCAGACCCTCGCCGAGGCAGACATTGGTGCTGTCCACGAAGAGGACGTTGTCCACGTTGGCCAGGTCTGCGGCCAGCTTCGCACACTGATAGGTGCCGGACAGCTCATGGGACAGGAAGATGCCCACGACCTCGTCTCCGGCGGCAGCAGCCTCGGCGTAGAACTTTTCGAACAGCTCAGGGCTGGGCTGGCTGGTGGTGGGCAGCTTTTTGCAGCCGGCCATGTGCTCGTAGTACTCGCTGGGAGTCAGGTCCACGCCGTCCCGGATGACGGTGCCGTCCTCGAGGGTGACATTGAGGGGGATGACGTCCACACCCAGCTGCGCGGCCTCGGCGGGCAGGATGTCGGATGCGGAATCGGTAAGAATGCGTATCATATAGTTCGTACCTCCATGGGTGCGTTCATCGTGTGTCTTTGGTAAAACGACAAATCCGTAAAAAAGTCGTACAAAGTATACCAGAACGCCGGGCGGTATGTCAATCTTTTGAGTGAAATTTCTTCGAATGAACGAAAAACTGCTTGCAAAACGGGGCGGCAGTATGGTACAATGTCCGCCGACAGGGGGGTGCGCCGTGAAAAGACTGATAAGGGAAACGGAAAAACCGTCTTTTCCGGCTCAGTGCCGGGTCCTGGCCGAGGCGGCCGTGCTCTGGGGGCTGCTGGCGGCGGGAGCACAGCTGCTGCTCCCGGCGGAAAAGACGGCTCTGCCCGAGGGCGCGGCCCTCGGGTGGGCTGCGCTGCGCATCTGCCTTGTGACCCCTCTGGCAGAAGAGCTTGCCTTCCGGGGCGGGGCGCTCTATCTTTTGCAGCCGCTGGGCGGCGCGGGGGCTGTGGTGGTGCAGGCGGTGCTTTTTGCGGCCCTGCACGGCAGCTGGACGGCCCGGGCCTATGGGCTGGGCATGGGGCTCATCTTCGGCTGGGCGGCCCGGAAAGCGAAGAGCGTATGGCCCGGCAGCGCGTTACATATTATAAATAACTGCCTCGTGTTTGCCGCACGGCTGGCAGAAAGGGGAATGGGATGACCGATTTTGAGCTGATGGGTGCGGCGCTGGAAGAGGCCCGGAAGGCCGCTGCGCTGGGCGAAGTGCCGGTGGGCGCGGTGGTGGCGAAGGACGGAGAGATCATCTCTGCCGCCCACAACACCCGCGAGACGGAGAAAAACGCCCTCCACCACGCGGAGCTGCTGGCCATCGACGCGGCCTGCAAAAAGCTGGGCGGCTGGCGGCTGTGGCAGTGTGAGCTGTTCG
>OGYC01002267.1_pt1 | contig 13769 bp, 13 predicted proteins | sample 1576461 | NCBI WGS metagenome assembly OGYC01 (sample SAMEA3541569, study PRJEB24748) | human gut metagenome | biome: human gut; feature: human-associated habitat; material: faeces | place: China | collected 2012 | reverse complement strand
ACTACGGCAGCCTTGCCGCCGGACGCTACGGCAACGTGATCCTTGCGGACAAGGAGCTGAACATCAAGGCTGTCATCCAGAAAGGAAACCGGATCGTATGAGAGAGCCTGCGTTTATCTGGCGGCTGCTCACCGGCCCGGAGCTGACCGATGTGTATCTGAACGAGATGCGCCGGGACTTTCCTGCCGGGGAGCTGAAACCCCTGAGCATGATCCTGAACAGCGAAGCGGATGGCACTGCCCACACATGGGGCGTGTTTGACGGGGATACCCTTGCCGCCTATCTGCTGATGGTGCGTCCCGAGGGCTGCCGGATGAGCCAGCTGGATTATTTTGCCGTAGTGCCCGCCTACCGCGCCCACGGCATTGGGGCGCAGCTGCTGGCGCAGCTGCCCGCCCACGAGGACACCGCCGAGGCCATTTTAATTGAAGCCGAGATGCCGGAAAAGGCCGAGGACGCAGCCATGGCAGTGCGGCGGCTGGGCTTTTACGCCCGCTGCGGCGCGTGGGACACCCACTACACCGAGCATCTTTTTGACGCGTGGTTCCGCATTCTGGTGCTGGACTGCCCGGGCTGCGCGTCCCTTGCCCCGGAGACCGCAGTGGAAGCCCTGACCGACTGCTACCGCCGCACCATCAGCCCTACCCAGTGGCAAAAGCACGTGCAGTTCTTTGCCCCGGATGGCAGCGTGTGCGGCTGAGGGCAAAACGCACATAACCATAACATAAAAGAATGCCCGCCCACCGTGGTTTCCCACAGGTGGGCGGGCATTTTGCGTTTTATTGTTTGTGCCGCTGTAAAAGCATTCAGAGGGCGGCGGTCTGGGGTACCAGCCGGAAGAGCATCACGGGCAGCTCGCTGTTTGCAAAATCCAGCGTAAAGATGAGTTTGCCGTTCTTTGCTTCAAAAGGCAGCTCCGTCTGCGTGCCGTCCGGGGCAATGCGCACAAGCTTTTTGCCTTCCAGCAGTCCGGCGGGCAGCGCAAGCCTTACCCGGCCGGTGGGCTGCGTCAGGCTGCCGGCAGTCTCAAATGCCACACTCAGGTATTCCCCGTTCGTCCGTGCGGTCACATCCTCCGCAGAAAGGCTGCCGCTGAGCGGCCATGCCGTTGCGGCTTCGATCTTTTCCAGCTGCGCGGCGTTTTCTGCCTGCCCGCACACGGGGCAGAAGGTCAGCGTTTCGCCTTCCGCAGTGCGGAAAGTAAACTTCCGGCAATCGGTGCTGCCGGTGTGCGCGCAGCCCTGCCGCAGACAGTCGGCGCTCTGAGAGCCGGTTCCATTCGGGGACCATGCACCGAACTGGTGTCCCAGCTTATCGGTCGGGTCTGCGGTGTAGCTGTCTTTGCAGCGGGAGCAGGTAAAAACAGTATAGCCGTCTGTTTCACAGGTAGGCTCTACGGTAACAGCCTGATAGTCATGGTTCAGCGCGGACAGCTCCGCATAGGTGGTATAATCGCAGCGGGAACAGGTTTCGTAAGCGTTCCAGCCCTTTTCCGTGCAGGTGGGGGCTTTTGCTTCGTGGTGCACTAAATCATGGTTCAGCGCAGGGATTTCTTGATAAGTGGTATAGTTGCAGCGGGAGCAGGTGTCGTAAGCATCCCAGCCCTTTTCCGTGCAGGTGGGGGCTTTTGCTGCGTGCTGCTTCAAATCATGCTGTGCGGGCAGTTCTTTGCGGGTGGTATAGTTGCAGTTTTTGCAGGTGTCGAAAGCGTTCCAGCCGGGGTCCGTGCAGGTGGGGGCTTTTGCTTCGTGGTGCACCAGATCATGCTGTGCAGGCAGCTCCACATAGGTGGTATAGTCACAGCGGGAGCAGGTTTCGTAAGCGTTCCAGCCCTTTTCCGTGCAGGTGGGGGCTTTTGCTGCGTGCTGCTCCAAATCATGGTTCAGCGCGGGCAGCACCAGACTGGTGAAATAGTCGCAGCGGGAGCAGGCAACGTGCGCCCAGCCCTCTCCCGTACAGGTGGGGGCTGTTATCACGCGCTGCCTCAGATCATGTTTCAGCGCGGGCAGCACCGGAGTGTCGTAATAGTCGCAGCGGGAGCACTTAACGTAAGCCCAGCCCGTTTCCGTACAGGTGGGGGCTGTTATCACGGACTGCCTCAGATCATGGTTCAGTGCGGGCAGCTCTTTGCGGGTGGTATAGTTGCAGTTTTTGCAGGTTTCGTAAGCGTTCCAGCCGGGTTTCGTACAAGTGGGGGCTTGCGCATCATGATGCACCAGATCATGGTTATTTGGGTCTTTTTCGCCGTATTCCCCACCACACGCCTCACAGACCGCTTTGGCGGTGCAGGTTGCTGTGCCACCGAAACAGCTTGCAGTATCAACTTCGGAGCAGTAGTTCATGCAGCTGCGGATGTGTGTGCCGTTGCCGGCGGATGACCACTTGCCCCATGCGTGACCGCCGTAGTAACTCCCTCCGCAAGTTTCGCACATTCCCAGACTGTCGCAGGCCGCATAGCCGCCGCTGCAGCTTGCGGTCTCAACTGCGTTGCAGTTGCTGCGCTTGCATCTGCGGGTGTGCGTGTTCGTGCCGTCGTAGTTAGGCGTCCACGCGCCCCAGTCGTGACCGAGAACGCCGTATTCCGCGCCGCATTTTTCACAGGTTTTGCCTGTGGTGCAGGTGGGAGTTTCGGTGCCGCCGGAATGTACCTTTAAATACGTAACATTGCCATCGTTGTGGCAGTTCTGGCATTCAGCTACATAAAACCTATGAGAGTTCGAATCATATTTTCTGTATCCAAGGATCTCACGTGTCTCCACACTCCCACAGTTTTTGCAGCGCACCGTGGTTGTTTCTGCCGCCGCTTTTAACACGATCCCCGGTATCAGGCACACCATTGCCAGCACCGTCAAACACCGGATCAGCCATTTTTTCATGTTACTCCCTCCTTGTCATCAAACCTTGTTATCCTTTCAGATCAAACTGCACGGACAGCGATGCAAGCACGGCATCTACCACCTTCCGCGCCTCGGCAAGCATATCGATCTCCGCCACAAAAGCGATGACCTGCTCGCGCTCCTGCGCGGGGACCTGCAGCGCACTCAGGCTCATGCTCAGATAGCGCCGTATTTTGCGCTCCAGCGTAAAGTAGGGGTCGCACCGCCGTGCCATGTAGCCGCGCATCATGCCAGCCGTGCCCAGCTCCATCTCGTAGAAATCGCACTCGGCGCACCCGGGCAGATACGCGCTGAACGCCGCCCGCAGCTCGGCCGTGGTGCTGCGGTGGATGATCTCCGCCGTGGCGGGGAAGGTGTACGCTTCCACATAGATATCCCGCAGATTCTCGCTCAGCTCGGTCATCGCCAGCTGCAAAGCCGTTTCCACCGCGTAGAGGTACACCGGCGAGGGGGCGTTTGCCGCCAGCGGCCTTACCGCGCCGAACTGCCTGCTGAACATCATGCCGATCAGCTCGGTCAGCACACCGTCCTTGGTGCGGAAAATATTCTGGAACGACCCGGCGGAAACATCTGCTTCCTTTAAAATTTCTGCCACCTTGGTGTTCGTGTAGCCTTTTTCCAGAAAAAGCCGGACACAGGCGGTCAGGATCCGCCGTTTTGCTTCTTTGCTGTCGTATCTGCGCGCCATTGGGAATCATCCTTTTCTATAATTGGTTTCTGACCCAATTATATATTGATTTGAAAATTGCGTCAAGTAGACTTTTCAGGGCGTATTTTGGGCAGTTTGACAAAATTTGAACTTCCCGCCGGTGTGCAAAAGTGTGCAGAGCCCCAGAAAAAGGAAAATCCCACAATAATATAATTAAACTTATGATAATTCAGATTATATTATTTCTTGTAAACTGCATCTTCCTGAATCAGAATCAGGTCGGAATTCTCCGCTGCCATTTCCACCAGTCGATCTGTAAAGCCGCTCTTGGAGAACAGCCCGTACACAATTTCGTAGCCCTTAAACGCCGCTATAAGTTCTTTGGACTGCCCCTTTTCCTGCAAAGCAGAGTAGACCGCCACATCCACAGGTTTCGCATGGTACTTGCACTCACCGAGGAACAGCCGTTTGTGCTGGTTGTCCACAGCCGCAACATCAATTTCCGTATCGCCCTCATTATCATTGCGCCAGTAAGAGCCAATGCGTGAGGGTGCAAAGTCGATCTGTCCCTTTCGGCACAGCTCCGCAAAGATGTTCCGGCAGATGCTCTCATAAGCGAAAGCCACAAACTTTTGCTTAAAGTCTTTGCCCATCTCGTCCAGCACGATCTGTTGGTTGTCCAGTTCCAACTCTCCCTTGAACGGGTACACATAGCGGAACCAGAAGCGGATGAAGTTGTCCGAAACATAATACAGGCTTTTCCGGGAACGCTCCGGATTCTTTTCGGTGATGGGAACGTTCTTGATAACAAAACCAAGGTCGATCAGTGTTTTCAGGTACGGCGTAATAGCTGACGTGTCCTGCTCCATCGTCATACCGATCTTGCTCAGCTTGTGGTTGCCGTCCGAAATCGCTTTTAGCACGGAGAAATAGTTGATGGGCGTCTGCACTTCCTCGTTGAGTAAGAAATCAGGTTCTTCATACAAAAAGCCATTTTTCGACAGTACCACACGCCGAATCTGCTCCACCAGCGGCTCGTCCGTCTGGAAAAACTCCATATATTTCGGTACGCCGCCCGTGATGGCATACTGCTCCACAGCCTGCTCAAACGACAGGTTCTGCGCCGCATACACATCCGTAAATTGCAGCGGCATCAGCCGAATCTGTGCCGTTCTACGGCCATAGAGCGGACTGTCGTATGCCAGAGCGTGTTTTTTCATCATGCTGATGAGGGAACCGCAGAGAATCAGCATCACGTTATGGTCTTTCAGCACTTCATCCCATGCGTTTTGCAAGATGGACGGGAAATCCGGGTTCGTCTTGACCAGATACGGAAATTCATCAATGACAAGCACCTTTTTCTCGTCCGAGTGGTCGTCTGCTACCACTTGGAATAAATCCAGCCAGTCAGTAAATGTGACCTTGCTGAGCATGGGGTTCTTTGTGGTACGGGAAAGCACTCCGGCAAACCGCTTCATGCTCTGGGCTTCACTTTCTGTGGTTGCCAGAAAGTAAAACGCACGTTTATCCTTGATAAACTCTTTGATCAGCGTTGTTTTTCCAACGCGCCGCCTGCCGTAAATCACCACAAAACCGCTGCCATGCTCTAATTCTGCATTCAGCGTTGCCAGTTCGGATGTTCTGCCGATGAATTCCATACTGTTCACCTCTTGCTTAATATAATTTGAATTATGATAATTTCGATTATATTATATGCCTTCTTGCAGACTATGTCAATGTAATGCTCGCATAAATTCCAATGCGGCATCATATGACAGGTTGATTTTACATGTCGGTTACGATATTATTAAAATGAACTTTATGTAGCTTAAACCATAAAAAGGAGTTGAGTACATTGGGATTTCTTATTTCTTTAAAACGAAAATTTCGACAATTCAAAAAGTTTTTTCAGGATCATCAGCAGGCATTTAATTTTATTATCGTGTTTTTCTTCTTCGCAATTGTCGGTCCATTAGGTATTAATCAGATTTTTTATCGCCCACCAGTGTTCCCTATCTTCAAGGTTAGCTGGGAAATCGGAGATGCTCTATCCTATTACGGTGTACTGGTCGCTGCAGTTGCGACCATTGTTGGCGTATATGTTTCAATAGGTGCTGCGCAAAGAAACTACCATGAAGATGAAATAAATAGAGTTAAACCGTATATTGCCTTAACGGGTTATCGTACAGCTTGTAAAGTCCAACTGTTTAGCAACAACCCGGACATTGCCGCTTCTAATGCTGATAATCAGTCTTCATATGAAGAGTATATCCTTGACAAAGTCCATATTGTCATTGAAAATCAACAGATTTTATTCAAACGAGAACTATCTGATGAGCAAAAAAAGATTGTAGAAACCTATGGACTGTATCTAAGAGATGCGGGAGATCACAAGTATGTTTTAGATAGTGGCCATTATATTTATCTTCCACTAAAGATTGAAAATGTTGGAAGTGGAACAGCCACCAATATGTTTATCGGATTTTACCAAGAAAACACAAAACATCGAGGTGTTAATCTCTATACATTCAAAGTTGGACAAGTTGCCTATTGTGCAATTTTCTCTAACGATTCTGAAGAGACGCTCTTTGGTAAGTATGTTTTAAATTTGACTTATGGAGATATTTTGGGAAATCATTATTCTCAAAAGTACCCTATAGTCATTGGTAAAGAAGGAACACATTATTGTATTACAATCGACTGGAGTGGAGTACAAACCTCCGATGAAGAGAAAAAAATTCATACATACTGAATAGATAACACACAGCCCACTCTCCATAAAAAGTTCGAGGAAGGCTTCTACAAGCCGGGAGCAACACTTGTGCAGGCTACCCCGGTTGAAGCAGAACCGACCATCTCCGTGTCGGCACTGTTGGAGCTTCTGAAGGACGCAGACCCTGCCGTAAAAGCGCAGCTTCGCCTGGCTCTGCTGACCTGAATTGCAAAAAATAGCACGAATTGCAGAGTAATTCACAGACTTACTCCATCTGACACGAAAAATGCGGACCGTGCAAAAACCGTGCAGAGACCATGCAAATGGCGTATAAAAAGAAAATCCCACGAGGAATCTTACAATTCTTCGTGGGATTTTGGTGCGCTCGAGGGAACTCGAATCCCTGGCCCTCTGATTAAAAGTCAGATGCTCTACCGGCTGAGCTACGAGCGCATACATTATAAAGCGCAGTATAACACGATACTGCCGAATAATATTACCATACTCCCGGGCAAAAAGCAAGCTTTCTGCACAAAAAACTTTCCCAAAGCCGTCATCGGGCAGATTTTGCCACGAACTGCCCCTTTACAAACCGGGCAAGAACCAGTACAATCAAAGCAGTTCATTACAAAACTGCAACCGACCTGCCGAGCGCACTTCCGCGCCGGGCAAGCCGATCCGATAGGAGGGCTTTTTCCATGAAAATTTCTCGACGGTCCGTACTTCGCTATTCCGGGCTGACGGCGGCGCTGCTGGCGCTCACCGGCTGCTCTGCAAGCCCCGGCAGTGCCATTCTGGGCGGCGACCTGCCCGACTGGATGAAGAGCCTGTTCTGCGGCTCGGCGGCATCCTCTTCCGCTTCTTCTGAGGCCGCTGCATCCTCTGTGGTCGCAGCCAGTGAGGCCGCAGCTGGTGAGGCAGCCGCCTCCTCGGCAGCGTCCAGCGAAGCCGCAAGCTCTGCGTTCAGCCTTCTGCCTGCCTACGACGCTGACCCTCTGACCGGCGAAGCCCGCAAGAGCACCGGCCGGATGGTGGGTGTGATGGTCAACAACATCGCCAACTCCGAAAAGCAGAACGCACGCCCCCAGCGCGGCATCGGCTCGGCAGACCTGCTCATCGAGAGCAAGGTGGAGGGCGGTATCACCCGCCTGTGTGCCGTGTTCCGGGATGCGGACACCATCCCGGAGGTCGGGCCGCTGCGCTCTGGCCGCGACCAGTTCCTGCAGCTGCTCATGCCCCATCAGGCCCTCTATTACCACGATGGCGAGAGCATTTTCTGCACCCAGTTCATCAATGTATACGATTACTCCGGCCTGAACATCGGCGGCAAGAGCTACTTCAACACGCCGGTCCACCCCCACGTTGCCCACCGTGACAACCGCGGCCGCAACGTAGCCTATGAACACACCGAGTTCACCTCCGGCAAGGAGATCAAACAGGCAGCCGGTAATGCCGGCATCGGCCTGACCTACGCCAACGAAACGCCTTTCTTCCACTTTGCCGACTACCGCACCGCCGCCTCCAATGACCTTCCCGGTGCCCCTGCGGCCAAAACCATCAGCATCACCCACTCCGAGAGCTACAGGACCCGCCTGACCTACAACAGCTGGGACCGCAGCTACAAGCTGGAAATGTACAACCGCTCCAAAAAAGCCTATGAGAACACGGTGGACGAGCTGACCGGCAAACAGCTGACCTTTGACAACGTGGTGGTCTGCTTTGCCGATATCGCCGCCTATGCGGGCGATTCTCACGATGTCCAGTCGGTCAACTATGTGGCCGGTGGGCAGGCGTACCTCTTCACACGGGGCGGCGTGCAGGTGGGCCGCTGGGAGAAGCCGCATCCCACCCATCCGCTCAAGCTCTACACCGAAACCGGTGAGGAGATGACCCTGAACCGGGGCAAGACCTATCTGGCACTGGTGGACAATGATGAGTGGAGCAATTTCAGCTACTAAATCACCCGCCCTCCGGGGCAGAAGAGGGAAACCGATGAAACGCTTTTGGATGCGCGCTTTGCTCTGTTTTGCGCTCAGCGCCGCACTGCTGACAGGCTGTGCGCTCAGCCCCAGCTCCCAGCCCGCCGAAAGTCCCACTGACCCGCTCACCGGGCAGGAACTTGTCTGGCCGGGCCAGCGGCCCGTCGCCATCACCATTGACAACGCGGCCGCCAGCACCACTCAGTGGGGGCTTTCCACAGCCTCGCTGGTGCTGGAAGCCCTGACCGCACAGCAGCAGGCCACCAGGCTCTGTCTGGTCTACCCTGCCGTGGGGGCCGTGCCGCAGGTCGGGCCTGTCTCTGCCGGGCAGGACCTCTACTGGCGGCTGCTGGTGGGCCAGCAGGTACTGCCGGTGCAGCGGGGCGGCGGGCAGTTTGACCAGAACTACCTTGATTACTACTCTCTGCGCGCGGTAGACGCGCTGGAGGTGGGCACCAATGCCTTTTCCTGTGAGACCAACTGGCAGAACGTCCCGCTGTGGCATACCAGCGGTACAGCACTTTCGGGCGTGCTGGGCAGCTTGAACATCTCCCCGGCCCTGACAGAATCCCGCGTCACGGACACCTCTTCCAGCAGCTCCGACAGCGAGAGCGGAATCCTCCTCTCCGTGCCCAATCTGCTGCCCATGCAGGAAAGCGGCAAGCTGCCCGATGCAGATGCTTCGGACGCAATGAGTGTCCGGGTCCAGTTTGACGCACAGAACGCCACCGGCTTCACCTACGATGCCGACAGCAAGACCTACCGGATGCTCCACGCAGACGGCACACCGCAGCTGGATGCCAACAACGGCCAGCAGGCAGATTTCGACAACCTGCTCATCCTGTTCAGTGCCTCCACCCTGCGTGACGATGGTGTGACGCTGGATTACGACCTGACCATGGGCGGCGGTGTCTGGCTCAACGAGGGCCACCTGTGGAACATCACCTGGACGCAGGGCAGCGAGACCACCTTCTTCCTGTATGATTCCAACGGCCGCCCCCTGACCCTGACGGCAGGCCGCAGCTATCTGGCGCTGGTGTCCAGCCTGACCGGGCAGGAGCTCACTGTGCAGAACTCCACCGGGGAAAACCTGTTATAAGCAAAAGAGACGGTCCTGCAATCCGATGCAGAACCGTCTCTTTTTACGCTATGCTATTTACAGATCGACCACGCTGCCCACCTCGGCAAGGGTGGCAGGCACCGCGCCCAGATGGACCTCATCGGCATCCCGGCGCACCACAAAATGGACGGTCTGGCCTGCGGCAAAGTCGGGCTGATAGATCAGCTCCAGCGTCTGCCAGTCCGCAGGGGTCTCGCAGAAGCAGTGGAGCATCGCCCCGCGCCCTGCGGAAAGATTCAGGGTAAAGGCAGAGGCATCTGCCGCATTCTCACCGTAGAGGGGAGCTGCAAAGCTGCCCACCCGCACCTGTCTGCCATCACACAGAGCCGTCAGGCCGGTGCCCAGGCTGTACAGGGCGTTCCTGCTGTCCAGCCCGCGGCTCTGCAGGTAGCTGGCCCCCACAGCCAGCGGCCGGGCCGAGAGGTTCTCCACCGACAGATAGACCAGCGTGCTGTCCAGCTCCGAGGCAGGCGCATAGCCCAGCAGCTCCACTGCCGCCTTGCCGTCCAGCAGAGCAGGTTCGCCCTCATAGCAGGGGGCCAGAGCCGCGCCCGAAACACCGGTGAGCAGGGCAGCAGCCAGACTGACTGCGCCGGAACCGGCATATTTCAGGAACGAGCGGCGGGACAGGGATTGTGACATCGGGGATTCCTCCTAACGGGAAAATAAGTTCTCTTTATACAATAGTAAATTCCTGGCTTTCTGTCAAGAGATTTGCCCGGAATTTTACCTGTTCTTCCGCGTTTTTACGTGTTTTGGATATTTTCAGAGCGGCGCGGCAAAGATTCTTACTCAAATGCCTCGTTTTCCTCGGCTTCTGCCTGCCCGCGCAGGGTATCGGCGTAGCCAAAGGGGACGATGTCGATGGCCTCCACCAGACGGTCGCGCATCCAGAGCTGCACGTCGGTCTGGACGGTATAGCCGCAGCCGGGGTCGGCCATCCACTGTTCCGGGTGGCGGGAGGGCAGCGCGCGCTGGCTCAGCATACTCATGATCACGCCGCCATGGGTCACGCAGGCAGCCTCGGTCACATCCATCCGGATCATATACTCAAACAGCTTGAGCAGGGTCTCGGCGCAGCGGGCGTGGAACTGCTCGGTAGGCTCTGCTCCCTCGGGCACAAAGCCGGAGCCGGGGGTGATCCACTTTTTGAAATCCTCCTCCTTGACCAGCTCCTTCACGGGGCGGTTCTCAAACACGCCGAAGCCCGCTTCCCGCAGGTCGTGCACCGTGAACTGGTGGCCTGCATTGGGGAACAGAATGTTCGCTGTCTCCACAGCGCGCACCAGCGGGGAGGAGAACACCGTGTCCACCTGCGGATACTCGAACCGCTCCTTCAGCTCCTTCAGCTGGGCGCGTCCCTCATCACACAGGGGGATGTCCGTACCGCTGCCGATGTACAGGCCCTGCAGGTTGCCTGCCGTCATACCGTGGCGGATGAGATGAAGTTTGAACGTTTTCATGGAAAAAACACCTCTATCTGGAAAAGATTTCCTCTTTGCTGTAAAATTTCGCACCGGCAGTGGGCATCCTGCCCGGGCCGTGCGCCACAAAATATGCGTTGATTATCTTTAGTTTAGCATAGATATGGTATCCGGGGCAAGCCTTTTGACAAAAATGACGAAAAACGACGAGAATTTCCGTCACTTTTCTTACTTTACTTTTTGTTTTCCACTGTGTATAATCAACATGTTGTAAACCAAAACTCAAAGAAGTTCAATTTCCACTACTGAGGAGTCCAAAATCATGGAATTCAACCGTATCATCAAGCTGCTGCGCAAGGAGCGCGGCATCACCCAGAAGCAGGCCGCGGAGGACCTTGGGGTGTCCCAGGCACTGCTCTCCCACTACGAAAAGGGCATCCGCGAGTGCGGTCTGGACTTTGTTGTCCGGGTAGCGGATTACTATAATGTGTCCTGCGATTACCTGCTGGGCCGCTCAGCTGAGCGCAACGGCATGATGCTGAACGCCGATGACCTGCCCAACCCCGATAAGATGAAGGACAACGTCTACCATGGCAGCGTTCTGCCCACCATGAACAAAAAGCTGATCTCCAACAGCCTGAACGTGCTGTATGCCAAGATCGCCGAGTGCCACAGCAAGGCCCTGACCACCGAGGTCAGCACCTACCTGATGATGGCCGTGGCCAAGATGTTCCGCCTGCTCTATTCCGCCGAACCCCACAACGCCCAGAGCCTGTTCAGCGTGGAGGCCCGCCGCTGGCCCGGCTACTCCGATGCCGTGATGCGGATGAGCGAGAGCAACGTGGAGGACCTGCTGGCCGGTGAGGACCTGAACGGTGCCGAGGGCGTAAAAGACCCCTCCTGCCTTGCCATGACCACTGAGAGCCTGACCCGGGAATACCCGCTGTACACCCCCAGCCTGCTGAATCTGGTCAAGACCAGCGAGACCCATGTGCGCGGCCTGGACCCCAACCAGTGAGCTTCTGTGTGAAACTCCTGTTAATTCTGTGCCCAGAGCCTTGCAATTTCCGGTAAAAAATGCTATAAACGAATCAGCGAAGAAAAAGATTTCTGCCATTGATTAAGGAGGCAAGCTTTATGTCGAACAAGATTTCCCGCCGCACCTTCCTCAAGGTCACCGGTGCTTCTGCCGCTGCTCTGGGCGCTGCTGCTGTGCTGGGCGGCTGCCAGGCCGGCGATAACTCTTCCATCGAGGTCAAGGTCGGCGATAAGATCAGCAACTGGAACAATCTGGCGGTCCAGCTGACCAGCGTCTTTACTCTGGCAAGTGCCCCCGATGCCGAGGGCTATGAGTACATTGCCATGCTGATCACCTCTGCAAACCGTTCCAGCCGCGACACCTTTGCCATCGGCGCACAGAACATTCTGGAGATCGGCGAGGCCTATCCTCTGGATACCCCGGAGCAGATCGCTGCCAACACTGCCGGTTACTTCCACGCTCTGTCCGCTTCCACCACCGACTTCTCCTTCACCTGCGACGGTCAGGCAGCCGAGGGCGGCGCTTATGTCCAGCTGTACGACAGCACCACCGAGAGCTTTACCACGGCCTCTGCCATTCCCCCGCAGGGTGCAGGCTACATTGAGCTGGTCTGCATGGTGCCCACCACCTGGCAGCAGATCGGCGTAACCTACACCCCGACCTTTGTTTCCGGCAAGACCCTGAACTTTACCATCAACGCCTCTGACCTGACCAAAGCTTGATCAAGCAGGACAAAATTTCGTATGATTTGCACGGCGGCGGTGGGAAAATTTCACAAAATATTTGTGAAAACCATTGACATTCGCCCCCGTTTCGCCTATTGTATAGGCAGAGCCTTTTGGCATTTTCGTGCGCTTTGCACATTATAAGGAGGAACGATTATGTCGTTAGCATTTTCTCGCCGCTCTTTCCTGAAATACTCCGCTGTTGCAGCTGTGGCCGTTGCGGGTGCCAGCCTCTTCTCCGGCTGTGAGCCGCAGGGTGATTCCTATAATTTGCTCCAGGAAGGTGCAGGTTCCATGACCATTCTGCAGGTCACTGCAACCATGGGCACTTATAATGAGACTGATAAAAAGTATGTTGCCCCCGAGGTGACTACTTCTACCACTGAGATTACGTTCCCCTTCAAGGTCGAGAATGGCCGCAACAACCCGATTGCCATTAACCCCAACAGCTTTAAAGTTACTGTTGCCAGCAAGGACGGCAAGACTGTGAAAAAGTATCCCGTGTCCCTCGATGGCCAGCTGAGTGATCCCAACCTGAAAAAGGGTGCTTCTGCCAGCGGCACTATTAAGGTTTCTGATTTGTCCGGTCTGGAAGAAGAGGGTACTGTGCTGTTGACCTATTGCCCCGACCTGCAGTACAACGAGTATTCTCTGAACTGGAAGCTGACCGTCCCTGCCAAGAAGGAAGAGAGCTCCGGCTCTACCACCACCAAGTAATCTCCCCAACGTACATCCCAAGCCGTCCGGGAAAGCCGGGCGGCTTTTTTGCACCGTCGTATTGGCAAAGTATCTCAATTTTTCTTTAAATTTTCAGCAATTCTGTATCTTGTGCACACCCACATTTTCTGATACCATAGGTTCATGGAAAAGAAGGGGAGCGCAGCGGCAGGGGCCGCCGCGCTGTTTGTGTTTCCGCTCAAAAAGGCCATGGGCCGTAGTTTGACAGAACAGGAGTGTTGCAGTTATGATCAACATGGTAAAGCTTCCCACCAACAAGAGCAATCTGTTCCTGCGTGTGGCAAAGGGCCATTTCGCAACCAGCCACAGCCACATCAATTACTATATCGATGTCACCACCCAGAAGTCCCGCCTTTCCGAGGCAAAGGCCGTGGCAAAAGAGCTGGTGGCTGCCTACCAGCACAACACCATCGTGGATACCGTTCTCTGCCTGGACGGCACACAGGTCATCGGCACCTGCCTTGCCAACGAGCTGACCAAGGACG
>OGYC01002264.1_pt1 | contig 13783 bp, 13 predicted proteins | sample 1576461 | NCBI WGS metagenome assembly OGYC01 (sample SAMEA3541569, study PRJEB24748) | human gut metagenome | biome: human gut; feature: human-associated habitat; material: faeces | place: China | collected 2012 | reverse complement strand
ACCGGTGCGGTACTTTCCGCAAGACACTTCAGCACAAAGCGGATATGGTCTGCATCTCGCCCGACTGCCCATAGAAATAGTCAAACATCCTGACTTCCTCGCTTGTTCTGCCTTGTCACATCCTTGACACCTCCGTTCGTAGTATGATGAAATATGTATGACTATCGTTATTTTTCTTTACAAAGATGGCCTGCATGCTGCAATAGCCGCATCTACGGCCGCCGGACAACAGGAAAGGAGTATCTCATGGCCAAAACTGCCGACACCATTGCCATCTATTCCCGCAAATCCCGCTACACCGGCAAGGGCGAAAGTATCGGAAATCAGATCGACTTCTGCCGCGAATATATCCGCACTCACTACGGCGATGCTGCCGCGGAACATGTCGTTGTCTTTGAGGACGAGGGCTTTTCCGGCGGCAACCTGAACCGCCCGGATTTCAAAAAGATGATGACTGCGGCCAAGGACCGGAAATTCAAGGCCATTGTGGTCTACCGTCTGGACCGCATCAGCCGCAACATCAGCGACTTTTCCAGCCTGATTGAAGAACTGGGACGGCTGGGCATCGACTTTGTGTCCATCCGTGAAAGTTTTGACACGTCCAGCCCCATGGGCCGCGCGATGATGTACATCGCATCGGTGTTCAGTCAGCTGGAACGTGAGACCATCGCAGAGCGTATCCGGGACAACATGCACGAGCTGGCAAAGACCGGGCGCTGGCTGGGCGGCACGACCCCCACGGGCTATGCTTCCGAAAGCGTCAAGAGCATCACGGTGGACGGCAAGACCAAAAAGGCCTGCAAGCTCAAGCTGCTGCCGGACGAAGCAGAGATCATCTACAAAATTTTCGACCTCTACGAGCAGTACGATTCCCTGACCATGACCGAGACCGAGCTGCTGCGGCAGGGCATCAAAACAAAAACCGGGCGTTCGTTCACCCGGTTTTCCATCAAGTCGATTTTGCAGAATCCTGTCTACCTGATTGCAGACAAGGATGCCTATCAGTATTTTGTGGACAATGAGGCAGAACTGTTCGCCCCGGAGTCCGATTTCGACGGTGTGCGCGGCGTGCTGGCCTACAACCGCAGCGACCAGGAAAAAGGCCGTGCCACCGTCTACAATCCCATCGGCGAATGGATCGTTTCGGTGGGCGAGCACCCCGGCATCATCTCATCGAACCGGTGGATTCGGGTGCAGGAGTCGCTGGAGCGGAACAAATCCAAGTCCTACCACAAGTCCCGCGGCAACGAAGCCCTGCTCACCGGCCTGCTGTGGTGCTCCTGCGGCAGCCGGATGTACCCGAAGGTCACCGGGCGCAAAACTGCCGACGGGCAGGTGGTCTTTCCCTATATGTGCAAACTGAAGGAGCGCAGCCGGAGAGAGTTATGTAATGTCCGGAATGCCAACGGCAATTTGCTGGATGCTGCCATCTGCGAGCAGGTCAAGCACCTTGCCGACCATTCCAGCGACTTTATGAAGCAGTTGGAAAAGGCAAAGTCCGCCCACGCAGGCAACCGCTCCGAGTTTGAGACCAAGCTTTCCACCCTGCGCAAAGAGCAGGCCGAGACGCAGCGGAAGATCAATGCACTGATCGATTCGCTGGCTGACTTCAGCGACAGCACCGCTGCTGTCCACCTGAAAAAGCGCATCGAGGAACTGAATGTACAGGATGCCGCCCTGAGTTCCCGCATCCGGGAATTGGAAAGCCTTACGGACGAAGGCGTTCTGGCAGGGATGGAATTTGACCTGATGCGGCAGCTGCTGACCGTGTTCCACGACAACATCGACGATATGACCGTGACCCAGAAGCGTGCCGCCATCCGCACGGTGGTGCGCAAGGTGGTATGGGACGGCAAGGTAGCGCATGTGGTGCTCTTCGGTTCACCGGAGGATGAAATCGACTGGACCACCTTCCCGGTAGACCCGGAAGAGGACGTCAACGACCCCGAGGGCGGTGGAGATGGTTCCGATTCTCCATCCGGCGTTCGCTCGGGTGAGGATAGCATTCTCAATGCATCTGCTGGCATAGGTCGCAAACCGCGCCTTGCGGGTGGTGTCAAAGGTATCCACGGCCTTCATCAGCCCAATGGTTCCAATTGAGATCAGGTCCTCCTGGTCGCCGGGCTGGGCGTAGTATTTCTTTGCCACATGGGCCACCAGCCGCAGGTTGTGCCGGATGATCTTTTCCCGCGCACTCCTGTCCCCCGCCCGCAGAGCCGCAAAGGTTTCGATCTCCTCCCGCGCGCTGAGCGGCTTTGGGAAACTCCCCGCTTCCAGATGCAGCGCCAGCACCAGAAATTTTGTAGCGAAAAATTGCAGCAGCGTTAATAGCATACACAGCACCCCCTGGTGCTACTGTATGCTGTTGGAAGATCACAAAGTATTCCTCCGAATCCGGAGCGCAGGGATGGCATTCTGCAATTTTCCTGCGGGTTCGTTCGTATTAAGGATAAGGGACCGAATTTTGTTGGTAAAACGGAGGAACCATTATGGCGATCTTTGAAAAGACCATTCAGAACAAGAAATTTGATCAGCTGCTCTGGAAGTTGGAAAACGAAATTCCGGCCAGCAGCTGGTCGGCAGAGCTGGAAGCCGGAAGTGATTTCAAAGAGGGCGATGCCCGGTGCAGCGTCCGCGTCTTTGAACGGTACAGCGTGATGGGCGGTAATCGCCTGAGTCTGACGCTGACCATGTTTCAGAACGGGGACAGCCCGATCCGGTTATCCGCCATCACCGCAGGCGGCAGTCAGGCGGTGTTCTTCAAAGTGAACACCCTTGGAGAGGAATCCTTTTTGGAGGACGTAAAGGGACTGCTGGAAGAAATTTTGGAGGAGTAAGATGTTTTTCGCTGGATTTGATCTGTTGTTCAGCATCCTGTTTCCCATCCTGTTCCTTGTGGTTCTGGGCATGATCCTATACACCATCATCGGAAATATCCGCACATGGAATAAAAACAACCATTCGCCGCGGCTCACCGTTCCGGCAGCGGTGGTGGCAAAGCGCACGGAGGTCTCTCATCACCACACGGACAACACGATGATGCATACGTTTACCACCTATTATGTGACCTTTCAGGTAGAGAGCGGCGACCGCATGGAGCTTACCGTAAGTGGTTCGGACTACGGAATGCTTGTGGAGGGCGACATTGGAAAGCTGAGTTTTCAGGGCACCCGCTATCTTGGGTTCCAGCGGAACTGAGTGTTTCTGCACTGCTGCCCAACTGGATGAATCGCAAATTGAACAAGGCAGGATTACACACAAAAAAACATCTGCTGCCCCTTTGCCGGACGTGACAGCCTCCGGCACGGGACAGCAGATGTTTTCCTTTTTTACGATGCAGTCAGATTCACTCTGCAATGGGCATGGTCTGGTAGAACCAGTCCTCAATGGCCTTGCGGGTCCGGGCGAAGAACTGCTTCACCGGGCAGGCAGCGTCGCGGGCTTCCTGCTCCAGACCCGTGCCTGCGGGGAAATTGCGGATGACGGTATAGGCCACCGACTGCGGCGGCAGCGACATCATCACGGCAGAGTCGTGCACCACACAGATCTGCTCCCCCACTGCAAGGGTAGCGGGATCGGAGGTGGTCTTTTCGTCATGGTCCTGCCACTGGGTGCGCTCAGTGATCACCATTTCATAGGTCTCCTGCCCCTCTGCGGTCACCAGTACAGACTCCACTGTACCATCCGCAGCGCGGCTGATCTCTTCTACCGTACCATAGTAGTAGAGACGCTCCGAAAACAGTGCCGAGGCAGCGGGCAGTGCACTGACACTGAGCAGCAGCACTGCAAGCAGACAAAAGAACGAGCGATAGGTCTTTTTCATAAAAAGCCTCCATTTTTCATGTTGAAGCGGAGCACCCGCCGCATGGCGCTCCCGGATGCCTTATTCTAACACAACTCTTGTCGGATTTCTATATCCAGGCTTAACCGGCGGAAAAATATCGCAGAGGGCGGCCAATGATCACGTCTTTTCCCGAAAAAAAGCAAGCCCGGAAGGCACACAGACCTTCCGGGCTTGCACTTTTGGCGATGCGCTGTACGCATCTCAGACTACTTTACAGCTGGCAGGCGGTATCGTAGCCGGTACGGATGGCGTTGGAGATATCTGCAGCCTTGCCTGCGGCATCGCCGATGGAGTACACCGGGATGTTGGCAGCTTCCAGCGCAGCAGCGTCAAACTCGTTGGAGCGTGCGCCCATGGCCAGCACGATGTAATCGCAGGGGATGGTCACCTCTGCGCCGTCCTTGTTCTCGCAGACAACGGCGTCCATGCGGAACTCCTTGACCTTGTGGCTGGGGTACTGCTCCACGCCGTAGGTCTTGTAGTTTTCCAGCAGGGTGGGCAGAATGGTGGTGCTCTCGCCTGCGGCGATCTTGTCCATCATCTCGATGACCGACACCTTGCAGCCGCGGGCAGCCAGATACTCTGCGGTCTCGCAGCCTACCATGCCGCCGCCAATGACAGCCACCGTGCCGTACACCTGCTGCTCACCGGCCAGCACCTTCCAAGCGTCGGCAACATTCACGCTGTCGATGCCGGGGATGCGGGGTGCAGCGCTGTGTGCACCCACAGCGTTGATGACAGCCTCGAAACCGGCGTCCTTCAGCTGCTCTGCGGTGCGGGTCTGACCCATGCACAGGTGCACACCGGCGTTGCAGACCGCGTGGATCAGATCCTGTGCGGCGCGGCGCATCTCCTCCTTGCGGGGAGGTACGCAGGCAATGTTCAGCTGGCCGCCCAGAGAGGTGGTCTTTTCAAACAGGGTCACGTCATGGCCGCGCAGCGCTGCCACACGGGCAGCTTCCAGACCGGCAGGGCCGCCGCCGAGGACGGCGATCTTCTTTTTCTGCGCTGCGGGCTGGATGCTGCGGGTGTTCTCGTAGCCGTTCTCTGCGTTCAGCACGCAGGAGAGGAACTGGCGGTTCTGGATGGCATCGGTGCAGCCCTTGTTGCAGCTGATGCAGCGGCGGATATCGCAGGCCTTCCCGGCAGCGATCTTGGTGCCCCAGTCGGGGTCTGCCAGCAGCGGACGGCCCATGGCAACCATGTCAGCCATACCGCTCTCGATGACACGCGCAGCCATGTCGGCGTCCACGATACGACCCACGGCGCTGACCGGCACATTGACGGCCTTTTTGATGTCCCCGGCGATCTTGACGAAGAAGCCGTAGGGCTGTACGCCCATGGGAGGAATGGTGTCGGCCATGTTGCCGGTGTGGTTGGCCTGGGCAACGTGGAACATATCCACGCCGTCCTCCACCAGCCACTGGGCAAACTGCACGGCGTCGGCTTCGTCAATGCCGCCCTTGCCGCGCTGCGGGGTGACGATGGACAGCTTGTAGTCGATGACCATATCCGGCACAGCCTTGCGGATGGCGCGGGTCAGCATCCGGGCAAAGCGGACGCGGTTCTCCAGACTGCCGCCGAACTTATCGGTGCGGTGGTTCATGCGGGTGGAGCACAGGCAGCCGTTCAGGCGGTCGCCGTGGATCTGGATCACGTCCACACCGGCCTTCTGGGCACGCACTGCGCAGGCGCACATCTTATCGATGATGGACATCAGCATCTCCTCGCTGACCTCATCGGTAAAGAACATCATGTCGTGATGCAGGCGCTGACGCATCTCGTCAAACTTCTTCTGCATGAACAGGCTGTTGATGGCATCCACATCGTACTCCGGGTGGAAGAGCTGGACACCCAGCTTGGTGCCGTAGGCGTGAACGCTGTCGGCCAGCTCCTTGAAGGCAGGGATCTGGCTGTCGTCAAACAGCTTGGGGGTGGGAGAAAAGCTGTTGATGGGTGCCACATCGCCCATAACGATGTAGCCCACGCCGCCCTTTGCCAGACGGGTGTAGAAGCCCATGTCCTGCTCGCTGATCATGCCGTTTTTCTCGTAGCCGGTGGTCAGCGGGGGGAACATGATGCGGTTTTTAAAGGTCTGTCCGCCCACCTCAATGGGCTGCAGAATTACGTTTTCCATACGAAAGCCTCCTTGCAGATACGCTTTGCTTTACAGATTTGCTTTGATGAATGCTGCGGTCTTTTCCTCCACGGCGGCACGGGCTGCCAGCGTGGCAAAGTTGTGGCCGCCGCCTGCAATGGTGTCCATCACGGGTGCGGTGTACACCTGTGCGTAACGGTTGCAGGTGCCCTCGTCCACCAGACGGTCATCGTCGGCGCGCAGCAGCAGCACCGGGCCGTTGTAGCCCTTGGCCTCGGTAAAGGGATCGGGGTGCTTGGCCATCTCGTAGTTAAAGGCCATCTTGTAGCACAGACCCTCCATGTCGGTGTAGTCCCTGCCGGTCTGCACAACGCCGTCGGCACGCTGTGCGCAGCCGAACCACATCCCGGCGCCCGGGCACAGCAGGATCAGGCCGTGGGGCTGGATGACCGGTGCGCAGGAAGCGGCAATGTAGCCGCCCATGCTCTGGCCGGAGAGGAACAGCTTTTCGCTGTCCACATAGGGCTGCTCAGCTGCCCATGCAAAGATATCCTGTGCATCGGTGTGCAGGCCGTCAAAGCTCATATCCTCGAACTCGCCATCGCTCTCGCCGTTGCCGTAGAAATCGAACCGGGCGCTGCCGATGCCCTGCGCTGCCAGAGCGCGGGACAGGTGGGTGTACATGGACTTGTAGCCGCTGCAGCTGCCGGCAAAGCCGTGCAGGTGCACCACAAAGGGTACCTTGCCCTCGGTGTCGGGCAGGGTCACGATGCCGCGCAGGGTGTGACCATTGCGGTTTTTAAACTGAACCTGTAAGATCTTCATGGTTTACTTGCTCTCCTTTGCGGCGCGGCGAGCCTTCAGCTCGGTCAGCATCTCAGCAGTCTTCTGCTTGGTCAGGGGGTAGACGAAGAACAGGATGGCAACTGCAATGCCGTAGCCCAGGAAGTAGACGCCGGTGTAGCTCTTCCAGATGGCGTTCACAACGCCTGCGGTCTGCACAGCGCCTGCGGTAACGTTGTAGCCGATGACACCCAGCACAAAGCTGGACAGGCTGCCGGAAATGGCGCTTGCAAGCTTGCGGAAGAAGGAGTAGGTGGAGTAGACGATGCCCTCGTTGCGCTCGCCGGTCTGCAGCTCGTGGTAGTCGATGGCGTCGTTGACCATAGCCCAGATCAGCACCTGCATACCGGAAGCGCCCAGATAGCAGATACCGTTGATGACGATGAAGGCCACGGGGTTATGGACGGGGAAGAAGAACAGGATGCCGAACACGATGGCGGCAAAGCCTGCGCCCATGCAGCACCACTCCTTCTTGCCGAACTTGTTGGCCAGAGGCTGGGTGATGGCAAAGGACAGCACAGCGTACAGCACGCTCAGCATACCGGAGACAGCCTGGATCTTGACGTTGCCGAAGAAGTCCTTGTACAGGTAGGTGTTCAGGCCGTTGACCACAGAAGCGCCGATCATGCCGGTCAGGCTGAAGAACATAACGCCCAGCAGAGCCTTATTGTGAGAGATCTCCTTGAGGACGTGCAGGTAGTTCAGCTTTTCGCCCTGCGGACGCTCGGGCACTTCCACGCGCTCCTTGCACCACACGCAGGTGATCTGCAGGCACAGCAGACCCAGCATAGCGCAGATGCAGGCCAGCATCAGGAAGCGGCCAGCCACGGGCTTGTTGTCCACATACAGGAACAGGGGGCCGATCATGACCATGACGGTCATGAAGATGGTGCCGCCCAGGCTGCGGTAGCGGGACAGTGCGGTGCGCTGGCTGACATCATCGGTCATCACGCTGGACAGGGTACCGAAGGGCACGTTGACGCAGGTGTACAGTGCCTCGTACAGAACGTAGGTGACGAACATATAGGCCAGACGCAGGCCGTAGTTGATATTGCCCACATTGACAAAGCCAAGTATGCACAGCACTGCCATGGGGAACGAGAAGGCGCGGATCCAAGGGATGAACTTGCCGCCCTTGGTGGCCTTGCGGGAGTCCACGATCGCGCCGATGATGGGGTCGTTCACGGCGTCCCAGATCTTGGTGACCAGCAGCAGGATACCCACATGGAAGGGGTTGACCTGCAGGATCAGGGTGTAGAAGATCGACAGATACATGGCGCGGTACTGCTCCGTGAAGCAGCAGCCCAGATCGCCCAGTGTATAGCCGATCTTGTCCTTCATGGAGAAGGGTCGGACGGTCTTTTTCTGGTCCATTGTGTTTTATCCTCCTTAAAAACAGTGAAACCACGAGACTTTTCGCACAAGTCTCTTTTCTACACTTTGCATTATACGTTAAATTTCCATCAATACATATCCAAAAAATGATTGAAAACTATCGCAAATTGATGTATTATGCAATTATAACAGTTGTACTTTTCTGTTGTGTACAACAAACTGTTGCATCTGACAGTTTCGTGGAGGAGTTTTTGGTGAACTATACAGCCAAGCGTTATTTTTTCGAGCAGAGCGCCGTCCGGGAGTTTTACTCCGGCGCATATTACGACCTGTTTCTGGTCATGCGGGGCAGCGGGGTATTCCGGTGCCCCGAGGTGGTGCTGCCCGCCCAGCAGCAGAACCTGATCATCTTCAAGCCCGGTCAGGGCGGCAGGCTGGAATATGCCGGAGCCTACGGCCCGCTGGAGATCATCCGGGTGCAGCTGTCCCCCCAGATGCTGGCGCAGCTGTCGGATGAGGACACCGACTTTGAAAAAAGCTTCAATGTGGTGCCCTTCCGGCAGGTGGCTGTGCGCCCGGACAGCCAGATCTATATGCTGCTGAAAAACCTTGCCCGAAAGCTGCTGATGCTCCCGCAAGAGCGCACCCAGTTCGGCGCAGCGGTGTTCGAGCACGGTATTCTGCAGATGTTCGTGGTGCTGGCGCTGCGTGCCTGCATCCATGCGGAGTTCCACACCGCATCGGTCAGCCGCCACCACCTGATGCTGGACGAGGTGTTCCTGTTTATTCAGGCGCATCTTACCGAGGAGCTGACGCTGGAGCGGCTGGAAAAGGAGTTTTTCGTCTCCCGGGAACATATTGCCCGGGAATTTAAACGCCAGACCGGGCAGACGGTGCACCGCTATATCGTGAAAGCACGGTTGGACCGCTGCTGCACCCTCATCGAGCAGGGGCTGCCCATCACCGAGGTGTACAAGACCAGCGGCTTTGGCGGCTACAACCACTTTTTCCGCGCCTTTAAAAAGGAGTACGGCATGACCCCCAAGGAGTACTTCCACACCACCCGGCAGGACGCCCGGGGATGAATCCGGCAAAAGCAGTGCTGTCCGCACCTGTGAAAAAAGCCGCCCGGAAAGATCCGCAGATCCTCCCGGGCGGCTTGCTTATTCTATTATTTGCCCTTACTTGCGGCGGGTGAGGCAGTTCAGCGCCATCACAACCAGCACGAGAAAGCCGATGACCAGCAGGATACCGGTCATGCCGATGAGCATCATGGGCAGAGTGGTCATCCAGGAAGAAAGATGAAGCATAAAGGCACCTCCGTTAAGCCATCAGGGAAAGGATCAGTCCGCCGGCAAGGACGGATGCGATCTGCCCGGAAACGTTGACGCTGATGGAGTACATCAGCAGGAAATTCTGGCTGTCCTCGGCCAGACCCATCTTGTTGACCACGCGTCCGCTCATGGGGAAGGCCGAAATGCCTGCCGCGCCGATCATGGGGTTCAGCTTTTTGCCCTCGGGCAGGAAAAGATTCAGCAGCTTGGCGAACAGCACGCCGCCAGCGGTATCAAAGATAAAGGCCACAAGACCCAGCGCCATGATGAGCAGGGTGTCCGGCCGGACGAACTTGTCGGCGGTCATCTGCCCGGCAACGGTCAGACCCAGCAGCAGGGTGATGAGGTTTGCCAGTACGTTCTGGGCGGTCTCGCTCAGGGAGTTCAGCACCCCGCACTCCCGCAGCAGGTTGCCGAACATCAAAAAGCCTACCAGCGCCACGCTGGCCGGAGCCACCAGACCGGCGACCACCGTGACCACAACGGGGAACAGGATCTTGGTCAGCTGGGTGACGTTGCCTTTTTCGTAGGGCATACGGATGCGGCGCTCCTTCTGGGTGGTCAGCAGACGGATGACCGGCGGCTGAACGATGGGCACCAGCGCCATGTAGCTGTAAGCTGCCACCATAATAGCGCCCAGATACTGGGATTTCAGGGTGTTTGCCACAAAAATGGCGGTGGGGCCGTCGGCAGCGCCAATGACCGCAATGGACGCGGCGTCCTTCATATCAAAGAAGAACCCGGCCAGAAACAGGGTGAAAAAGATGCCGAACTGTGCCGCTGCGCCAAACAGCATGAGCCACGGCTTTTCCAGCAGCGGGCCAAAATCGATCATGGCACCGATGCCGATGAACAGCAGCAGCGGGAACAGCTCGTTGGACATGCCTGCCTCAAACAGGGCAGAGATGGGGCCAACGGTGTCTCCCTGCGTGATGGCACCGGATGCGGGAAGATTGACCAGAATGGCACCGAACCCCATGGGCAGCAGCAGACTGGGCTCCATCTTTTTGACGATGGCAAGGTAGATGAGCAGGGCACCGATGCCCCACATGACCACCATCTGCCATGTCAGCGCCCCGAAGTTTGAAAAGAGCGCGGCGAATGTGTTCCAGAAATTCATAATGTTTTCCTGCCTCCTTTTGTTCTGATGCTGCGGCAAGAAAAAAGAGACCCTTGCCACAGCGTAAGATCTGTGACAAAAGTCTCAAGCGAACACATGACATCGGGCATTGCTGCCGTGATGACGCTGCCATGCAGCGGCCTGCCGGTGAAAACGCCTTGACCGGCAGACTGCCCTTTACTCCCCTTTATCATTTTTATTGATACCAGAAACTGCCGCTCCTGTCAAGGGGGAAAATGCGGTTTTGCGCAAAAATCCAATAGACGGATGCCGTTTCCCTCTACGCCCCTCCCGTGAAAAAGGTCAATCGGGAAAATCCGCAGATTTTCCCGGTTGGCAAACTATAAATGTTTTTTCGCTTTAAATCGTCAGTCCACCACCGGTACATCCAGCCCGAACTCCTGCGGGCGGAAGCGGGGACAGACGTTCTCGGTGATGCAGATGACCGAAGCGGCAAGACGGCTGCCGATCTCGCAGGATTCTGCCAGCGTTTTGCCGTAGGTCAGGCCGATGACCGTGCCTGCAAAGAAGGCGTCCCCCGCGCCGGTGGTGTCCATGACATCCACCTTTTTGGCGGGCACGATGCCGCAGCTGCCGTCCGCGCAGGCGTATGCCGCGCCCTGCCCGCCCATGGTCACCACCATGCTGGGAATGTTGGCGCTGCGCACGTTGCCCGTGAGCACCCGGCACATCTCTTCCGGGGAGAGGTGGTCGTAATCATCCGAGAACAGCAGCCCGGCCTCCTGCTGGTTGCATACAAAACAATCGATCTGCTGCAAAAAATCCCGCCGCTCCATGGCGATGCTCATGTTGGAGACTACGGCAAACACCTTTTTGCCGTACTTTTTAGCGTAGCGCAAGGTCTGCTTCACCGTCTCCTTTTCAAGGTCCAGTTCCAGCGCAATGGAATCGCAATCCGCAAAAATGGCATCGCCCTGCTCCTGTAACAGGCCGGTCAGCGGGGTGGTGTCCGGGCGCTTGGAGATGGCGGCGTGCACATCGCCGTCGTTGTCAAAAATGGCCAGCCATGTGCCCATGCCGTCCGGTTTTTTCTGGATAAAGCGGGTGTTGACCTTGTGCTTTGCCAGCTTGTCGATGACGTCCTGTCCCATGCCGGTGTCGTCCACCAGACCCACAAAGGTGGGGCGCAGCTCCACGTTGGCGATATCCTCCACCACATTGCGGCTCACGCCGCCGTGTACCTGCTCGATGCGTCCGGCGTTGCGCCCGCCGGGGATATAGGTGGAAAGGGGATAGCCCTTGATATCCACAAAAACAGCTCCGATGACTACGATGCCCATAAACGATAAACCTTTCTGACTTCAGTTGATTTTACCTGTATTATACAGGAAGCAGACAAAAGATGCTATCCTTTTGTCTGCTTTTGCGGAAAAATGTCTCCAAGGCTGGACGATTGGGAATGCCCTCCGCTTGCGCTCTGGGCATCGTTAAAGGAAAAATATTTTTATTTTGGATTTCGAAAAGTCCGCAGACTTTTCGGAATCCCTTTTTCACGGAAAGGGGGCGTGACCGGAAGTGGCAGCTTCAAGATTTATTTTTGCATTTTGGAAAGTCTATAATGATTGTTATAGATGCTTTTTCCCGCTACGACCCTCCCGTGAAAAGGCCAATCGGGAAAATCCGCAGATTTTCCCGATTGGCAAATTAAAAATCATTTTCCGCTGAAGATGCGCAAAGCGAACGCGGAGCGCATTTTTGATGGTTCCGTTTACCCGCCCAGATAGGCACTGCGGACGCGCTCGTTGGTCAGCAGCTCGGCACCGGTGCCGTCCATGACCACGCGGCCGGTCTCCAGCACATAGGCGCGGTCGGCCACCGAAAGCGCCATCTGCGCGTTCTGCTCCACCAGCAGGATGGTCATGCCCTCCTTGTGGATGTCGCGGATGATGTCAAAGATCTCCTGCACCAGCAGCGGCGAAAGACCCATGGAAGGCTCGTCCAGCATCAGCATGGAAGCGTTGCTCATGAGCGCACGCCCCATGGCCAGCATCTGCTGCTCGCCGCCGGACATGGTGCCCGCCAGCTGCTTGCGGCGCTCCTTCAGGCGGGGGAACAGGGTGAACACCTTTTCCTTGTTGGCGGCAATGGTGGAAGCGGGCTGGGTGTACGCACCCATGTCAAGGTTCTCGTCCACCGTCATGTGCAGGAACACATGGCGTCCCTCCGGCACCTGTGCAAGGCCGCTTTCCACGATCTTGTGGGCGCGCACGCCCTTGATGCTTTTGCCCTTGTACAGCACATCGCCGGTGCGGGGCTTCAGAAGGCCGGAAATGGTTTTCAGGGTGGTGGATTTGCCCGCGCCGTTTGCACCGATCAGGGTGACGATCTCGCCCGCGTTGACAGTGAAAGAGATATCCTTTACGGCGTGGATGTTGCCGTAGTAGACGTTGATGCCGTCCACCTTCAGTAATGTATCAGCCATGGCTCAGCCCTCCTTTTTGCCCAGATAGGCCTCGATGACCTGCGGGTTATCGCGGATCTCGTCCGGGGTGCCCTTGGCGATGATGCGGCCAAAGTTCAGCACTGCAATGCCCTCGCAGATACCCATGACAAGGCTCATGTCGTGCTCAATGAGCAGCACGGCAATGTTGAACTCGTCGCGGATGCGGCGGATGGTCTCGGTCAGCTCGGCCGTCTCGGAGGGGTTCATACCGGCGGCAGGCTCGTCCAGCAGCAGAAGCTTCGGGCCGGTAGCCAGTGCGCGCATGATCTCCAAGCGGCGCTGTGCGCCGTAGGGCAGACTGCCGGCCTGTGCGTTGGCGAGGTCTGCCATGTGGAAGATGTCCAGCAGCTCCAGCGCACGCTCAGTGCACTGCTTTTCCTCTTTCCAGTAGTTCGGCATCCGCAGCAGAGAGGACGCCAGATTATACTTCATGGACTCGTGCAGACCCACCTTGATGTTGTCGATGACGCTCAGCTCCTTGAACAAGCGGATGTTCTGGAAGGTGCGCGCCACGCCCATGCGGTTGACCTGATAGGTCTTTTTCCCGGCGGTAGGCATCCCGTCGATCAGGATGGAGCCGCGGGTGGGCTGGTAGACGTTGGTGAGCAGGTTGAACACGGTGGTCTTGCCTGCGCCGTTGGGGCCGATCAGACCGGCGATCTCGTTGCGGCCGATCATCAGGTTGAAGTTATCCACGGCGGTCAGACCGCCGAAGTCGATGCCCAGCTCACGCACGTCCAGAATG
>OGYC01002260.1_pt1 | contig 13806 bp, 6 predicted proteins | sample 1576461 | NCBI WGS metagenome assembly OGYC01 (sample SAMEA3541569, study PRJEB24748) | human gut metagenome | biome: human gut; feature: human-associated habitat; material: faeces | place: China | collected 2012 | reverse complement strand
AGGAGAGTATCGGTATCCTGAAAAGCAGCGGTATTCCCTATGAATTCCGAACTACGGTGGTAAAGGGAATCCATACCGTGGCAGAATTTCAGGAGATCGGCAGATGGATCGAAGGCTGTCCTGCCTATTATCTGCAGAGTTATCAGGAGAATGATAACTGCCTGTACCGGATGACACAGACAGCAGAAAGCAATGCTGTTAAGCCGGACGGTGCAGAACGGTTCGGCGCTTTCTCACGGGAAGAACTGGAACAGATGACGGAACTTGTCCGGAAGCATGTGGGGAAGGTTGTGCTGCGGGGCGTGGAATAAAATAGAGAGATGGCTATGGGTTGTCTGAAAAGACAACCTATTTTATTGATCTATATTCAAATTTTTTATATGGGTTTTACTAAGACTAAGATATAGAATTTGATATGGTTGATATTGAAAGCGTTTACTTTATAAAAATAGTAACAAAATACCTAAACTGTGCATTTTTGCGAAAATCAGAAACTACGCAAAAATAATAACTAAAAATTGCTCAAATAATCTATGAAATACTTCCAAAAATAATCAAACTGCACAAAATAGATTTGATATTGTGATCAGACAGTGTTAATATATAGTACATAGCGTTGTAAGCGGTTACAATACATACGCTTATAACCGAAGTAAACGGAGGTATGGAAATGTTTAGTAGTAAAGGCAGAAAGGAAAGAAAACGACTGATGGCACTGCTGCTGGCAGGGGCTATGCTGCTGTCGGGAATGGGAATCAACCCTCTGTCCGCACAGGCTGAGGAAACAACTGTGGAGCAGGTGCAGGAAACGGAACCTGTGGAAGCAGTCGTAGAAGAACAGGGAGAAGAGGCAGTATCCGGTGGTGATGTAGTAGTGCCGGAAAAGGCAGAGAAAGAAGCTGAAAAAACGGCAGAGGAGGGGAAGACCGCTGCGCTGACAGCAGAGGCAGAGGTACCTGCGGTACAGAACACAAGCCGGAATAGCGATGGTTATATTTTGGATGCGGCAGAATTGTCTATATTTGGAGAAAATACAAAGGCAGATGGTGCTGAGGAAACGGCAGGAACAGACAAGTATTTCACAATCCATTATAGTACAGGGACCAAAGTGGAAGGGAAGTCAAAAGAATTTACCGATGGATATAAAAGTGTAAATAGAATAAACTTTGCTGGAGCAGTAAAGAAGACACAGAATTCAATTTCATTTACGACAACAGGGAAAGCCAAAGTAAAGGTATATTGGGGTGCAGCTGATGCAAACAGAGAAATGGCAATTATAAATGATTCTGGAGAGAAAATTGCCGTTACAGAGGAAAAACCTGCAAAAGATCAGCTTTGCTGCTGGGAAGTTACATTAGAGAATGCAGGAACCTATTATCTAGGTGGAAGTGAAAAGAAAAATTATATATTTAGGATAGAAGTTATTCCAGTAAAAGAAGCTGTTACAAGAACATTTGACGCAGCCGATTTAACGACGTTTGGCGAAAACACAAAGACAAATGGCGCTGAGGAAATGGTAGGAACAGATAAGTATTTTACAATTCATTATAGTGCTGGAACAAAAGTAGAGGCAAAAGAAAAGAAATTTACCGATGGATATAAAAGTGTAAATAGAATAAACTTTGCCGGAGCAGTAAAGAAGACACAGAATTCAATTTCATTTACGACAACAGGGAAAGCCAAAGTAAAGGTATATTGGGGTGCAGCTGATGCAAACAGAGAAATGGCAATTATAAATGATTCTGGAGAGAAAATTGCCGTTACAGAGGAAAAACCTGCAAAAGATCAGCTTTGCTGCTGGGAAGTTACATTAGAGAATGCAGGAACCTATTATCTAGGTGGAAGTGAAAAGAAGAATTATATTTTTAGATTAGAGGTTACGGAAGGTGAGCAGGAAGAGATTTCAAGAACCGATTGGTCAACGGTAGCTGCACCGGAAATTACAGAGGTAAAACAAAATGGAGAAAAAATTGATATCACAGTAAAAGCGGTTGTTGGTAATGATGGAGCAGATAAGATAATTGTAACTTTACAGAATGAGGAAAATACAGAAGTGGGAAATATAACTTCCTCAGCCAAAAAGGATAATCATACAGTGTCAATTACGCCTGATAAATCCGGTACTTATACTGCATCAGTAGTAGCAACCCGTGAGGGGGAAACTGATAAGGTTGGTAATAATAAGGAAGTTTACTTCAGTCTGCCATTAGCAACTCCTGTAATAAGCAGTGCGACCAGCAAGGGCAACAATAGCGTAGAAGTAATCTGGGGAGCGGTTAAGGAAGCAACTGAATATATTGTAACCGCTGCTACAGAGGGAGAAAAAGAAGTCTCAGTGACGAAAAACGCTGATGAAACCACAGCTCTTTTAACTGGACTGATTGTAGGAAAGGCATATACGATCAGTGTAGTAGCTGTACGTGGTGAAGATAAAACAAAACCCGGAACAGCAACTGTTACAGTAACGGCTGAGGCACAGCGAGTATGGAGCAAATCCACTTACGGTTCCAGTACGGATTCTAAGAATAATGGTGTTATCGGAAATGCAAATGACGGTAAGGTAACGGTATACAGTGAAGGCGGCAAAGGTAAGATTGTACCCGGATCTACGGATGGACTGACTTTCTATTATACGGCAATTGATCCTGAGACTGAGAACTTTACTTTGACAGCAGATATTCATGTAGACAGTTGGACGCTTTCCAATGGACAGGAAGGCTTCGGTATGATGGCTGCGGATGCAGTTGGCTCGAATGGTGATGGAACTGCGTTCTGGAACAATGCTTATCAGGCGATCGCTACCAAGGTTGAGTATTACTGGGATGGCGAGGACGTAACTACTGACAGCTCTGCCAACAAGATATCTATGAAGCTTGGTCTGGGTGCGATTTCCAGACTTGGTGTAACAGCAGATGATGTTGCTGCAATTAAAAATGGAACCATTACGATGCCTGCAGGTTATGTAAGTGAGACCACAACACTGGAGACCGGTGCGGCAACTAAGGGACCTGGCACTTATAATCTTGTGGGTAACTGGAATAAAAAGGCAGAGCCTACTGGAAACCTGGAGAATCCGTTGACTGACTTCCGCCTGCAGATTCAGAGAAACAACACAGGTTACTATCTGAGATATTTAGATAAGGATAACAAAGTAATCAAAGAAGTACGTTACTATGATCTGGAGAGAAATTCTTTGACCCAGATTGATAAAGACAATATTTATGTTGGATTCTTTGCTTCCAGAAATGCGAGAATTACTGTAAGCAATATTGATCTGAAGACGATTAACCCTGCGGATGATGAAAAAGCAGAGGAAAGAGAGATTGAATATGTATATCCGATCAATACGATAGAATCTCCTGCGTTCTCCAATTCTGCGGATTATAATCTGGTATACTATGGCAATGCTGACGGTACTCTGGTCGTGAAGGATCAGAACGGAAAAGAAGTCCTGAACAAGGAATTCAAAGCATTGACCAAGGAAACGGTAGCTCTGAAGTTGAACAGTGGCAAAAACGCATTTATGATCAACTTTATCCCGGATAAGGAATACAAACCCGGCGAATTTAAGTTAATGACTTCCTATGATCCGGTGACTATTAACCACACTGTAGAATATAAGACAGTAGAGAACAACAATATTTATGTGAGTCCGAATGGTAAATCGAATGCAGCAGGTACCAAGGATGCTCCTATGGACATCTACACAGCAGTGAAGATTGCTGCACCCGGGCAGAAGATCCTGATCAAGGAAGGAACTTACAATCTGTCCAGTACTGTAAAAGTAGAACGTGGAATCAATGGTACTGCAGATGCTATGATCTATATGATCGCTGATCCTGAGGCGGGCTCAAGACCTGTATTTGATTTTGGCGGAAAATGCGCAGGTATGATACTGGCAGGTGATTACTGGTATTTCCAGGGATTCGATGTGACCAGATCGGCAGATGCCCAGAAGGGTATTCAGGTATCCGGTAACCATAATATACTGGATCGGATCAAAGCATATAAAAATGGTAACACAGGTATACAGATCAGCCGTTATCTTGGCACTGATCAATTTAATCAGTGGCCAGCTCATAACACAATTTTGAACTGTAGTTCCTACCTGAATGCAGATAAGGGTTATGAGGATGCGGATGGATTCGCTGCAAAGCTGACTGTAGGTCAGGGCAACGTATTCGACGGATGTATCGCGGCATACAATGCCGATGATGGATGGGATCTGTTCGCTAAAGTGCAGAGTGGTTCCATTGGAGTGGTAACGATTCAGAACTGTGTGGCATTCAAAAATGGATATATTTTAGACGAGAATGGCAGAGAGATCAACGCCGGCAATGGTAATGGTTTCAAAATGGGTGGCGACAGTATGCCGGGAGCTCATGTGCTGAAGAATTCTGTTGCTTTTGCGAATAAGGCAAAGGGTATTGACTCTAACAGCTGCCCTGATATTAAGGTATACAGTAGCACAACGTTCGATAATGAAAGTTACAACGTAGCATTTTACACCAACACCGCTGTAAATACAGCATTTGCAGCAGATGGTATTTTATCCTACAAGGTATCCAACAAGGTGGCTGAGCAGTTTAAACTGTTGGGAACACAGAATGCTGCAGATGTCAAAGGTGCTACGAATTACTATTTTGATGGCAGTAAGTCTGTCAATAATAATGGTAAGGAGGCAACTGCTTCCTGGTTCAAGAGTCTGGATACAGCATCTGCCCTGAAGGATGGTGGTATCACCAGAAATGCAGATGGTACCATCAATATGAATGGCTTCCTTGAATTGACCGATGAGGTACCGGAAGGTGTAGGTGCAAGAATGTCCGGAAGAACCTCCGGGGACATTACTGTAACACCCGATGAACCGAAGCGGGATGACAGCAAATCCGATAACAGCACCAACGGCGACACTGGCAGCACCGGCAGTGCAGCCACTTCTTCCGCTCCGGAGACTGTGAACTGGAATGAAGTAAGTAGTTCTGTACAGGATAAGGTTACAGAAATTGCACAGAACCCCGCGATTGCAACGGTTAACATGAACATGGTATGTACCGGTGAGGTACAGGTTCCGCAGAAGGTACTAAATACCATTAAGGGTACCAACGTAACGGTTGCATTCCATAGTGGAAATGGTATAGCGATGAGTATCAGTGGTCAGGATCTGAAGAATAAAGATCTGTCTAAGATTCAGAATATTGACCTGACAGTGGATCAGACGAGCAACAATATTCCTGCAAGTGTTGTAGCTGCTAAGACATCCGCACCTACAAGACAACTGGCGATTAAGGATACCGGCAGCTTTGGCGTGAATGTGAATATTCATGTAAATGTAGGTAAGGAAAATGCAGGCAAGACTGCAAATCTGTACCGCTACAATGCAGAAAAGGGTCGCCTGGAGTACTGCGGATCCTTTACTGTAACTTCTAATGGACAGTCCATGTTTGCGTTAACGCGAGGTGGTAATTATCTGGTAACAGTAACGGAGCGCAGACCGTCCGAAAGAGTATGGTTTGCAGAAGGTAATTACATAGTTAAGGCAGGAGATACGCTTTCCAAGATTGCACGGAGGAATCATATGACCCTGACAGAGTTGCTTCGCAGAAACGCACAGATAACGAACCGGAATTTGATCAAGGTGGGTCAGAGATTGAATCTGAACTAAGACGCGGGCACAATAAAAAGAGAAAAAGTATAAGACGGGAAATTGAAAACGAAAATAAAAACGAATGGTTTGGGAGGACCATTCGTTTTTATTTTTGCGCTGACTTGAAATTTTAAATTCCAGTGCACAGGGTAAAGTCCACCGTGCCTTTAAAAGTTGCCTGAAATCGAATGATTTTAGAGAAAAAATAATGGATTTCTGTTATAATCATAGTAATTCGTGGCGAAATTCTCTGTTTTTCTGTATAGTAAACAAGCCACTGGAATGTAGTGTGTCAGACTAAATTCCACTGGTCGAATATGATGCAGTTATGATGCAGGGACGGTATATATTGATAGTGGGAGGAAAATAGTGTCGCAGAATCAAATTTAAAATTTGATTTGCGATTCCCCCGACGGAAGGAATTGTCTACGGAAGGGAGATTAATATGAAGAAGAAATTATTGGCAACAATACTTACAGGACTGCTGCTTGCGCTTACGGCATGCGGAAGTCAGGAATCCCCGGTAATCCCGGAGGTGACCGGTAGCCCGATTGAGAACGTGAAGGAAACCGTGCAGGAAAATATAGTAACGGAGACGGCATCGCAGCAGGAGACGCAGACCGATACTGCTGCAATCGGTAAAGTGGAGATTACCACAGAGGACTTTGAGGGTAGCAGTGATCCGGAAAATGCGGAAAGACAATACACCTATAACTATCAGGTGCCGACGATCACGATAGAAGGTAATGACGAAGCCCAGAGCAAAATTCAAAAGGATCTGAGTGATTACGTGGAAATGTTTTTGGATAGTGTGAAAAATAGTGAGTTCGGTACGGTGTATGAAGGAGAAATGAGCGGAATAACCAGCTATCAGGACCTGACGTTCCGCGTGATCCGCGCAGATGACAAGGTGATCAGCGTGGTATGGGGCAACGAGGGATATGATCAGGGAGCGCATGGCTGGTACATACAGGATTACAGAAACTATTATACGCAGACAGGAGAAAAAATCACCTTTGACAGTCTCGGAAGTGGATTCCGTGACAAAGCACTGGAACTGGTGACGAAAAAAGCTGCCGAGATGCAGGCGATGGATGACTGCTTCTTCCCTGATTATGAGAAGAGTATTAAACTGGTAGTGTTAGATGGTACGGAAAATATGGATACTATCTATCAGGAAATCTATGGAGCGGACATTGCAGGTACCGGCAATGGACCGGCAAGCCCGACCTTCAGCATTACGGGAGATGGATTTGTCTTTGAATCCGGACAGTATGTACTGCAGCCGTATGCAGTGGGAATTGTTGATTTCGAGATCCCAGCAGAGGATTTCGGGGATGCGTTGACGGCGGATATTTTCTAGTATATAATAAAAACATCGGGAATGAGGTTCTCCCGGAAACTTAGGTTTCGAACCGCCGAAATAGGATTTTATTTGGCTGATGACTTCTGCAGAATATGCAGGGGACACCAGCCTTTTTGCTGGAATCCAAAACGTCCTGCTGCGAGAAAATGGAGGGGATTTTTATGCTTACATCACTGGGACTGATTTTTTTACTGGGACTTCTTATGGCAGCAATCTGCCAGAAGATTCACCTGCCACGCATTATTGGAATGTTGTTTACCGGAATTATTCTGGGACCATATGTGCTGAACCTGTTGGATGCATCGATTTTGAATATTTCATCACAGCTGCGACAGATCGCACTGATCATTATACTTCTCAAGGCCGGATTATCTCTGGATCTGAAGGATTTGAAAAAAGTAGGACGTTCCGCAGTCATGCTATCCTGCGTTCCCGCTACTTGTGAATTGCTTGCTTTTGTAATATGTGCCCCCATGATCCTGAATATCAACAGAGTGGATGCGGCGGTCATGGGTGCGGTACTGGCAGCAGTGTCACCTGCTGTGGTGGTGCCGAGGATGGTACACCTCATGGAGAATGGCTATGGCACAGAGAAAAGTATTCCACAGATGATCCTGGCAGGAGCTTCCTGCGATGACATTTATGTCATAGTACTGTTTTCCACTTTTGCCGGAATGGCGCAGGGCGGGCATGTAAATGCACTGGATTTTGTAAATATTCCGGTGTCAATTCTGACCGGTGTGCTGTTCGGCGCATTGGTGGGATGGCTGCTGGGACAGCTTTTTGAACTGTTATATCGGAAGGGCAGTTACGTGCGCAACAGCATGAAAGTCATTATTATTATGGGAGTATCCTTCCTGTTAATGGCACTGGAGACGATGTTAAAGGGAACGGTTGCTTTTTCCGGATTGTTAGCAGTGGTGAGCATGGCCTGTGCACTGAAGATGCGGACACCTAAGGAAGTCACGGGCAGGTTGTCTGCCAAGTTTGGCAAGCTGTGGCTGGCAGCGGAGGTGGTGCTGTTTGTGCTGGTAGGCGCTGCGGTGGACATCCGCTATACCATGGAAGCCGGTCTTGCAGCGGTAGGCATGATCCTGCTGGCACTGGCGTTCCGCTCCGTTGGTGTGGCGTTGTGCCTGCTGGGAACGGAACTGGGTAAAAAGGAGCGCCTGTTTTGTATGATCGCTTATCTGCCGAAGGCTACCGTACAGGCAGCCATCGGCTCCGTACCATTATCGATGGGATTATCCTGTGGCAAGATTATCTTGTCGGTGGCAGTGCTGGCAATTCTCATTACGGCACCACTTGGGGCATTGGGAATGGATGCCACGTATCGGAAGCTGCTTCAGAAAAATGGAGAAAATAATATCATTTGACAATGAGAACCATTTTCGATAAAATGACCGAGTAAGAGGTTAGAATACACTAACCCTTGCTCGGTTTTTTATTTCCGGGCTTTGAGCAGAAGCCCAGACAGAGACCGGGATAAGAGAAAAAGGATGGAACAATTCTATGATGATCAACAAAAGACTGATTGGTATTGTGCCGGAGAGCCGAAAGTATATTGCGGGAAATGTAGCACTGCAATGGTTGTCTCTGGTGGCGAATATCGTGATGATGACATCGATTACGACACTGTTGTCGGCCTTGTATATCCACAGGGAGACGAGTACGGTGTTCTTGGGCGCAGTGGTAGCAATGTTGGCGGCAATGCTTGTGCGTTTCGGCTGTGCTGCCGGGGCATTGAAAATGAGTTATCTGTCATCCAAAGAGGTCAAAAAGACCCTGCGCAGACTGCTTTATGAGAAACTCCTGCGCCTGGGAGCTTCTTATCAGGAGCAGACGACAACTTCCGAGGTGGTACAGGTAGCAGTGGAGGGTGTGGACCAGCTGGAGACTTACTTCGGCGCGTATCTGCCTCAGTTTTTCTATGCGATGCTGGCACCGCTGACCCTATTTATCTATCTGTGCTTTATCAATGTGCCTTCAGCGGTGGCGCTTCTGATCTGCGTGCCCTTGATCCCCGTGGCAATTTCGGCGGTGCAGACATGGGCGAAAAAGCTGTTGTCTAAATACTGGGGACAGTACACGGCATTAGGCGATACGTTCCTGGAAAACCTGCAGGGGCTGACCACACTGAAGATCTATCAGTCTGATGCCTATAAAAACGAAGAAATGAATGCAGAATCGGAAAAGTTTCGCAAGATCACCATGAAAGTGCTGACTATGCAGTTAAATTCCATTACTATCATGGACTTCATTGCTTACGGCGGTGCGGCACTGGGAATCGTTCTCTCTGTCAGCCAGATGCAGGCGGGCAAAGTGAACCTGTCAGGATGCCTGCTGATCATCCTGCTGGCGGCGGATTTTTTCATCCCTATGCGTCAGCTGGGTTCCTTTTTCCATATTGCCATGAATGGAATGGCGGCTAGCGAGAAGATCTTTCGACTGCTGGATCTGCCGGAGGGCGACGGTAAGGCAGCGGACGCGGATAATTCCGGGGGATTTACCACGGTACAGAGCGGGCAGTTCCCTGCGGATGGCGATATTTATTTAGAGCAGGTACATTTTGCTTATGAAGCGGACAGAGAGATCCTCCACGGCGTGGATCTGGTACTGAGCAGAGGAAAATTTACTGCCGTTGTGGGAGAGAGTGGATGTGGCAAATCCACTATTTCCGGCATCCTTATGGGCAGAAATGGTGGATATTCCGGCACAGTCCGGGTGGGGACGATGGATTATCATCGGATTTCAGAAGAAAGTCTGATGCAGAATGTCACCTATGTCAGCCATCAGAGCTATCTGTTCCGGGGGACGGTCAGCGACAATCTGCGGATGGGATGTCCGGAAGCTTCTGATGAGAAACTGTGGCAGATACTGGAAAAGGTGCGGCTGGCGGATTTTCTGCGGAGCGAGCAGGGTCTTAAGACCCCGGTTCAGGAGAAAGGAAGCAATTTCTCCGGAGGACAGTGTCAGCGTCTGGCGCTGGCGCGAGCACTGCTACATGACAGCCCGGTTTATATTTTCGACGAAGCGACTTCTAATATTGATGTAGAAAGTGAAAACGATATCATGGCGCTGATCCGGGAGCTGGCAGAGACCGGAGAGAAGACGATTCTGTTGATCTCCCACAGGTTGGCAAATGTGGTGAGTGCGGATCGGATCTATGTCATGGATGCCGGAAATGTCACGGAGCAGGGAACACAGGAAGATCTGCTTTCACAGAACGGAACTTATGCAAAACTGTGGAATGCCCAGCAGAGTCTGGAAAATTACGGGAAAGGAGGTGCCTGGGCATGACATCACAGGGAAAAAACACCGGGAAACGCAGTGGTTTTCGGGTCGTGACAAAACTGATCGGACTGGTGAAACCGTTATCCGGATATATGTGTCTTGCGATTTTGGCAGGACTTGTGGGGCATCTATGTGCTGCTTTTATTACGATACTGGGCGGTTATGCGGTGCTGGCAGTAGTGGGAGTACAGGATAAGATCACACCTTTGCAGGTATTTATTATGGTGCCTCTGCTGGCACTTCTGCGGGCGGGACTCCGCTACGGTGAGCAGTCCTGCAACCATTTCATTGCTTTTAAATTACTGGCGTTGATCCGTGACAAGGTATTCCACACGCTGCGTAGACTGTGTCCTGCGAAGCTGGAAGTCAGAGACAAGGGAGATCTGATTGCAGTGATCACTTCGGATATCGAATTATTGGAAGTATTTTATGCCCATACGATCTCTCCGGCAGCCATTGCATTTCTGTTTACTCTTATCCTGTGCGGATTCATCGGAAACTTCCATCCGCTGCTGGGGCTGCTGGCGCTTGCTGCTTATATGACGGTGGGTGTACTGGTACCCCTTGCGATCTCGAAAGCGAGTGGAGACTACGGAATTCGCTTTCGTAACGGTTCCGGAGAATTATCCGGTTATGTATTGGATAGCCTGCGGGGGCTGATGGAGACCATTCAGTATGGTCAGGGACAGACGAGACTGGATAAAATGATGGCGAAGACGGATGGGTTAAGCGCCGATGAAGAGAAAATGAAAGCAATCACCGGAAGAAATACGGCAATCACTAACACAGTGATTCTGCTATTTGATCTGGCGATGCTATATGCTTCCGTGACATTATACCGAAGCGGCACAGTGGGATATGAAGGAGTATTGATTCCTACGATTGCACTGATGAGTTCTTTCGGACCCTGCGTGGCACTGGCGGCGCTGGGCAGCACCCTGCAGAACACTTTCGCTGCGGGTAACCGGGTGCTAGATATTCTGGAGGAAACACCGGCGGTGGAAGAGATTGCCGGAAGACCGGAGATTACTTTTGAAGGAGCAACGGTGGAACGGGTGACTTTTTCTTATGAGAATCCCCATGAAACCATCTGCAGCGACAGACCCGTAGATGAGAAGATTGCCTGCGGCCAAACCTCTTCCGGGAAGAATACGCTAAGGAGCACGGTGCAGAATAATGTTCTGACAGATGTGTCAGTAGAAATTCCGAAACATTCTGTCGTCGGCATCACCGGACGAAGCGGAAGTGGAAAGTCTACATTGTTGAAGCTGTTGATGCGGTTCTGGACAGTGAGAGACGGTACGGTGAAGATCTCCGATACTTCGGTGGAAGATATTAATACAGTGAATCTCCGCAATTTGGAGAGCTTTGTGACCCAGGAAACCCATCTGTTCCATGACAGCATCCGCAATAACCTGCGCATCGCAAAGCTGGATGCTACGGAGAATGAGATGATCGCCGCCTGTAAAAAGGCATCGGTACATGATTTTATAATGACGCTGCCGAAAGGGTATGACACACCTGTCGGAGAACTGGGTGATACCTTATCCGGCGGTGAGAGACAGCGGATCGGACTGGCGAGAGCATTTCTGCATGATGCACCTTTAATGCTTTTGGATGAGCCCACAAGTAATTTGGATAGCCTGAACGAAGCGGTGATTCTAAAGTCTTTGTGTGAGGAAAAAGAGGACAAGACGGTAGTTCTCATATCCCACAGAGAATCCACCATGCGTATCGCGGACCGGACTTATTCTGTAGAGAGCGGTCGCATGAGCTGATGAGAATATTACAATATAGAAAGAGATTAAGATTGAACAAGAATACACAAAAAGAAAACAAGATACAGGACAAGAGAAAACGTGAAAAGGAGATGGTCTCCGATATGATCCTGCTCTATTGCCGGAAACAACATAAATCCATACGGAAAACAACCGGACTTGGGAAGACAGACCTCTGTCCGGAATGCGCCGACCTGGAAGCCTACGCCCGTATGCGTAGTGACAAATGCCCCTTCATGGAGACCAAAACCTTCTGCTCCAACTGCAGGGTCCACTGCTACAAGCCCGACATGCGGGAACGCATCCGCGTCGTCATGCACTTCTCCGGCCCTCGGATGCTTTTCGTCCACCCGGTGGCAGCCATCCGGCATGTGATCGAGTCCCGCCGGGAATCTGCAAAAATATCTACAACATCGGCACCATAAGAACCGCAGGCACGCTCTCGCTCTGGCGCAGAATGTAGCGGTACATAATTGACCCCAATACGGTTAATAAGTACCGACGTCTGCTTGCGGCCTGCTTGTCCTTATGGTGTAGATGCTGCAGCGCAAACTACGAATATCCAATGCAAAACCCCGACAGTTATCATAACTGCCAGGGTTTTAAGGAGGATAGAAATCGTTTTAAAATGAATTAGCCCATCGTAATAACTACGTTGTACTCTTCCTTGCCCTTTTCGTAAGGGATGATGTGTCCGTCAACAGTCTTGCCGTCAACGGTCATGGATATCACACCCTTCTCCACGTTCTGAGGGTTCTTCACCTGAATGTGATAGGTGCCCTCACGGAACTTACGGGTGATGGAGAAATCGCCGAAGCCCTTAGGAATACAAGGATCTACGGATAATCCCTGATGGGTAGGATATACACCCAGGATGTACTGGGAGATATTTACGAAAGTCCATGCCGCAGTACCGGTCAGCCAGCTGTTTTTCGCCTCACCGTGGAATTTTGCATCCTTACCGGCTACCATTTGAGAATATACATAAGGCTCGGTACGATGAATCTCGCTGATATCCTCGATGTATGCGGGACAGGTCTTGCGGTAGATCTCGAAAGCTCTGTCACCTCTGCCCAGAACTGTCTCTGCGATGGACACCCAGGGATTGTTGTGGCAGAAGATACCGGCATTCTCCTTGTATCCGGGGGGATAAGAGGATACTTCACCAAGTTCGAGGTGATATTCTGTGTATGCAGGCTGTAAGATCATGACACCGTACTTGGTATCCAGTCTTTCTTTTACGGAATTCAGTGCCTTCTCGGCAAGCCCTTCCTTTACACCGACACCGGCGAGTACACAGAAGCCCTGAGGCTCGATGTAGATCTGACCTTCGCGGCATTCCCTGGAACCTACCTTGTGACTGTAAGCATCGTAAGCACGAACGAACCAGTCACCGTCCCAGCCATCCTTCAGGATCGCATCGTACATTGCCTGTACTTCCTTGCGTGCGCGGGCAGCTTCATCAGCATCACCCATCAGCTCACACAGCTGAGCATATTCTTCACCGTATTTTACAAACATACCGGCAATGAATACGGATTCTGCCACAGGTCCTTCGCTGGGACCGAAGGTCTGGAAGGATTCTCCGGGATGAGCGGAGAAGCAGTTCAGGTTCAGACAGTCATTCCAGTCAGCACGGCCGATCAGAGGCAGATTGTGAGGACCCTTGTGGTTGATGATATAGTCTAAGGAGCGCTTTAAGTGATCCATCAGAGGAGCAG
>OGYC01002259.1_pt1 | contig 13807 bp, 11 predicted proteins | sample 1576461 | NCBI WGS metagenome assembly OGYC01 (sample SAMEA3541569, study PRJEB24748) | human gut metagenome | biome: human gut; feature: human-associated habitat; material: faeces | place: China | collected 2012 | reverse complement strand
GGTACGTCGGGATGCAGCGAATGTCCCGGCGGAGTTGAAGGACTATTTGGTCGTGTCGGATATTGCTCAAGTCAAAGATGTTGATGTGGCAATCTTGTGTACCCCTACTCGTGGCGTGGAGGAATACGCTTCCCGAATTTTAGCCATGGGAATCAACACGGTGGATAGTTTCGATATTCACACGGAAATTACCGGATTACATAAACGTTTGGGTGAGGTTGCCCGGAAACACGGGAAAGTTGCTGTTATTTCAGCCGGCTGGGACCCGGGAAGCGACTCCGTGGTACGTGCCTTGTTGGAGGCTTGTGCCCCGAAAGGGATTACATATACAAATTTCGGTCCGGGCATGAGCATGGGACATACCGTTGCCGTGAAAGCTGTGAAAGGTGTAAAAGCCGCTCTTTCGATGACTATTCCAGTGGGAACGGGTATTCATCGTCGTATGGTGTATATCGAATTGGAGGATGGATACGATTTCAAGACCGTGGCGGAAGCTATCAAGACCGATCCTTATTTCGTGCATGACGAAACACACGTGATGCAGGTGGAGAGCGTGGATAACCTGAAAGATATGGGGCATGGCGTGAATCTTACCCGCAAAGGCGTATCCGGCAAGACTCAGAACCAGTTGTTCGAATTTGATATGAAAATCAATAATCCGGCACTGACGGGACAAATACTCGTGGCTACCGCCCGCGCTTCCATGAAGCAACAACCGGGATGCTACACGCTGATAGAGATTCCGGTGATTGATATGTTGTATGGCGATCGGACGGAGTTGATCAGGCATCTGGTGTAAACTTTATATTAGTGACTTCTTTGTCTGGGATAGGTGGTGAAGTTGCCATTAATCAAACAGTAGCAAGATTAACCTTGCTACTGTTTGATTAACAATTTATTTTTGTCGCATAAAACCGTAACGATTATTTAGGACTGATTATACTCTTTTTATGTGGGATTACTTAACTTCTCCACCACCTGCGGTACCGGTTCCCCATTCTGAAATAGTTGCACTTGGGGTAATCCCTGTGCCTTTAAAGGTTAAAGTGATCGTATATCCTTTTCCTGCTTCAAATTTATCTTCGTCTGTTCCTGCAATTATAATGTCTTGTTCGGAATATCCGTCGGCAGACACAATAAGTGTGATTGAGGGCATATCTGGTTGTAACATTATTTTTTGAGTTGCTGCAGAAGCCGTTTTGGTAGCAGTTCCGTTTTCTATAGGTTTAATCGTTGATATCGCTGTATTCCACCCTGATAATCTTCCATCTGCTAAGGCTAAATTAAACTTTGTGTTGGCTTCTTTTATTGTTACCGAAACATTTGTGATATCTGTATTTGTTGAAGCCGTTTCTCTTGCTATTGCAAAATTGAATTGTGTAAGTAAATGGTTGAAAGTTATTTTGTCAATTTTAGATGTTTTATTACCGGAAACCGGAACGGCGTAAATTACATCTTCTTCCCCAGTAATTTTTATACTCGCAACTCCATCTGTAATACTTGTTGCAGCAGGATAAAAACCTACGATATTTGCGTTACTTCCATCTGCGGGATAGTATTGAGTGGTACTAAATGTGATTCCACCTGTGTTTTGGGCAATTGAACCTATTAGAGAAATGGTGGATATTGTTGTCCAATCTGCGGTTGTTCCATCAATTCGAGCGAATTGTACACCATTATCTATCCCAGTTGCTTGAGTTACTTCCGCACGAGCTAAGGCTTTAACTCCTGCATTCAATTTTATCTCCACCGGAGCGTTCGGGTCAATCTCGTCCTCTGAAGTTGTAGTACAACTTGTCATAGCTGCTATGGCAAGTAAAGAGAAAATCATTTTTTTCATATCTTGAAGTTTTAATTTTGCTTCTGCAAATGTGAGTTGTTTTTGGAAAGGGGGATGAGTAATATGTAAAAAACAAATTCTATTTACTTTTTCGCTATCGTTTTGTATGAATTTTAAATTTTGTACGTATTCGTAATTTTCAGGAGTATTCTACGTATCGCTGTTTCCACTGCTTGGGGGTAATACCTTCGTTGAGTTTGAAGGAGGAGATAAAAGAGGAAAGCGAGTTGAAACCAACCAGAGAGGCTACCTCTTGAATTTGCATTTCGGGATGTTCGATGAATAGAATGGTCGCTTTCTGGATACGGTATTTATTGACGAATTGGTAGAAACTAAAACCGAATTCGTTATTGATGAGATTCGAGATATAAGTACGGTTTGTCCCGAGAAGCGCGGCAACGTCGTTTATGGTGAGATTCCCGTTCGTGTATATTTCTTTCTCGTCGAAAAGATGAACGAGTTCGTCTTTCATCTTCTCTCTTTTCATCCCTAAGTTCTTCAGGTATTTTTCGGGAAGAGGGGGCAACACGGGTGATATTTCGTCCTCTTGTTCTATTCAACCGGACAGTTTTTTACTTCACACGGGGGAAGCAGCTCTTCCTTGACTTGCGCGTGTTGAGGGGTATAGCATATATACGGTTCGTTAAGGGCGTGGATGAAAAGGTAGGACACGAAACAGATAAAACTAAGATGAACAAGGTAATTGCTCCATACCGCTTGGGTAAAAGACGTACAAAGCATGATTACGGCATAGAGAATAGCCAAGGGGATGGCATGATTCAGCCAGCGGAGGTCTATATTTTCTTTGGAAGAATAGTTTTCTTCCATGGTTTGAACGTGTTCCCGTTTTAATTTGAGGATACGCAAGGTGTAAACGGTAATCATGGAAGCCTGAATCGTCAGACAGATATATCGAAAAATGGAAAAGAGAGAGTTTTTATCATAGAACTCCCGTTGAAAAAGGCTCTCTTTCTCTTCAAGAGGGAAAAGTAACAGGCCTGCGACAAGCATGACGATACCCGGCATGAAATGTAACCAGATTTTCTCCGGGGCTATTTTTTCCGGTTTCGTGAGTTTCCGGAAATAAAAGAAATACATGGGGATCAAGAATAAATGGATCGTGATATCAAAACCGGGCAAGAAGAACTCGTTTGTTCGGTGCGCGTGTATATCTTGAATCATGTCGGGGATGAAAAGCAAGCCGGAGAATGTGAGCACGACTCCCAGTACCCGCCGGGGGTGCATTCCGGCTTCTTCACTATACGCGGCTCCCTTTAAGATCAGTAACGTGATACCGCAGAACAGGGGTATAACAAAAGAGAGGACGTATGAAAAATACATCCAGAATGTTGCCGAAAATAGACTATCATTCATTATGTCGCACAATGTTGTCGATTTACCTTCTTTGACGTGGCAAATATAATACAAATTGTGTCTATTTCGAGGGTGTTTGAGCGTTTGGAGTGTTAATTAACAAAAGGGATTAAAATTGATTCTTTAAAAATTGACATCCTGCCGTAAACTTTGTACTTTCGTCCCCATCTATATTAGAATCAGGTTTCATGAATGATGAAAAACTAAAAGAAGAAGTTCGCAAGGCTTGCGAAATCTTACGAAACGGTGGGGTAATTCTTTACCCGACGGACACGATATGGGGTATCGGCTGTGACGCGACGAACGAGGACGCCGTGAAAAAGGTGTACGAGTTGAAGCACCGGGAAGACTCCAAGGCCATGTTGGTTTTGTTGGATGATGTCGGGAAATTGGCTTCTTACGTGACGGTACCGGATATCGCTTATGATTTATTGGAGGTGAACGACAAACCGATGACGGTTATTTACCCGGGTGCGAAGAATATGGCAAAGAATCTGATTGCGACGGATGGAACAATCGGCATCCCGATCACCTCGGAGGTTTTCACGAAAGCGTTGCTTTACCGTTTCCATAGACCCATCGTGTCAACTTCCGCGAACATCAGTGGTGAGCCTTCCCCGAAGTGTTTTGCCGAGATCAGCGATGCCGTGAAAGCGGCAGTGGATCACGTGGTGGATTACCGTCAGGGAGAAACCGCTAATCCCGCCCCTTCCAGTATCATCAAGCTGGGTGCGGGCGGAGAAATCCAAATCATCAGAAAATAATAACCCGAATTTTGGAAGTTGTGGATGGCATTCATTTCAATTTTCAATTTTCAATTTTCAATTGTTTTATGGCTTTAATTTTAAATATCGATACGTCCACGGATATTTGCTCCGTGGCAATAGTCCGGGAGGGGAAGGTGATCGCATTGAAAGAGAATAACGAGGGTTTCAATCATTCTACTTTATTAGGCGTGTACGCGGATGATTTGCTGAAGGAAAACGGTTTGACTGCGAATGATCTGGATGCGGTTGGCGTGAGTATGGGACCCGGTTCATACACGGGGTTGCGTATAGGGGGTTCTTTAGCCAAGGGAATCTGTTTCGGTGCGGGCAAGCCCTTGATAGCCGTGAGTACCTTGGAAGCTCTGGCGAATGCCGTTGCCGCAAGGAAAGGCGAAGGCGGGTATTATTGCCCGATGATTGACGCCCGTCGCATGGAAGTGTACACGGCAGTTTTTGATCGGGAGGGGATTACCGTGAGGGATATTCATGCCGAAGTGATAGAGGAGGGTGCGTTTGCCGATTTGTTGGAGGGGCATAAGATGTTTTTCTTCGGGAACGGGAGTGATAAGGTAAAGGAGGTTATACGCCACCCGAATGCTGAATTTATTCCGGGGGTAGAAACTTCCGCGGCTAATATGACACTGCTTGCCGAACGGAAATTCGAGGCGAGAGATTTTGAGGATGTGGCTTACTTTGAGCCTTTTTATTTGAAGGATTTCGTGGCTACCGTGCCGAAGCGAAAAGTTTTGTGATAAAAATTATTTGTGATGAATATAAAATTACTGAACCCGTCGCATTGGACGGATTACGAGTTGATAGATAGTGGTGCTTTCGAGAAATTGGAGCGTTTCGGACGTTACGTGATAGCACGACCGGAGCCGCAAGCAATATGGAATAAATCGCTTTCCGACGAGGAATGGCATCAACGGGCGGATGCTTATTTCAAGAAAGACAAGAAGAACGAGGATCGGGGAGAGTGGGTTTGCAAACCGAAAATGTTACAGCAGTGGTTCGTGAACTACCGGTACGGGGATATGGCTCTCCGGATGCGCTTGGGGTTGACTTCTTTCAAGCACGTGGGGATATTCCCGGAACAGGCGGAGAACTGGGATTTTATATTCGAGCAAGTGAAACGGATCGGCACGGGGGCGAAAGTGCTGAACTTGTTTGCTTACACGGGAGGGGCTACTTTAGCCGCGAAGAGTGCGGGGGCGGATGTTACTCACGTCGATTCGGTGAAACCCGTGGTGTCTTGGGCACGGGAAAACATGGAAGCCTCCGGTTTGGACGGGGTACGTTGGATCGTGGAGGATGCTTTGAAATTCGTGCATCGGGAAGTGCGGCGAGGGAAAAAATATAACGGGATTATTCTTGATCCGCCTGCCTATGGACGCGGTGCGAATGGCGAGAAATGGGTACTCGAGGAGAATATAAACGAATTGATAACCCTTTGTGGTCAGTTGTTGGAACCGACGAACAGCTTTTTGGTGTTGAATTTATACTCTATGGGACTGTCAGCCTTATTAGCCCGAAGCGTGGTGCGCCAGTTGGTCGGGGAATGTCGTGGTGAACAATTCGGTGAATTGTATTTTACCGATTCATTTGAAAAAGCGTTACCGTTGGGGGTGTATTATAGATTATGGCGTTAATAAGAAGAAGTTATGACACAAAAAGAAGCTGTACAATTATTTGAAGAGAGAAAAGTCCGTACTGTTTGGGATAGCGAACAGGAGAAATGGTATTTTTCTATCGTGGATGTAGTTGGTATTTTAACAGAAAGTACTGATGGGCGTAAGTATTGGAATAAATTAAAACAGCGTCTTAAGGAAGAAGGAAATGAAACGGTGACAAATTGTCACCAGTTGAAGTTAAAGGCTACAGACGGGAAAATGCGAATGACTGATGTTGCAAATACTGAACAACTATTCCGGTTAATTCAATCCATTCCTTCCCCTAAAGCAGAACCGTTTAAATTGTGGATGGCGCAAGTTGCCAAGGAACGTTTAGACCAATTACAGGATCCTGAACTGTCGATCGAGCAAGCCATGCTGGATTACAAACGATTGGGATATTCTGACAATTGGATAAACCAACGTTTGAAAAGTATTGAGGTACGCAAAGAACTCACCGACGAATGGAAACACCGGGGTGTAAAAGAAGGGCAACAATTCGCGACGCTGACGGATATCATAACACAAGCTTGGGCTGGAATGACAACCAGAGAATACAAGCAGTTTAAAGGACTGAAGAAAGAAAATCTCCGGGATAATATGACTAACATGGAGTTGATCTTAAATATGCTTGCCGAAGCCACAACAACTGAAATCTCGAAAGAAAGAAAGAAAACCGGAATCCTTTGAAGAAAGTCAACGGGTTGCTCAACAAGGGGGACGAATAGCGGGTAATACCCGGAAAGAAATCGAAGTCCAAACAGGTAAGAATATAATTTCTCCATTAAACGCTAAGGAGCATTTGCAGCTTGACGATTCGGGAGAAAAGAAAAATGATCATCAAGAAACACCGGAACTTGAATAATAATAAAAAAATCACTTGCTCGAGAATCATCTATCGTCCTAACTTTATATCTTTGGAATCCGCGATTTAAAATAGTAAATCTAAAATTTTCAGATTTATGCTGATTTTCTTATCTTTGCACCCTCAATGAAAAATATTAAATCTAAAAAATAATACTAGATGGCAACTACCGCTGATTTTAGAAATGGATTATGCATCGTTTTCAAAGACGATTTATACAGAATTGTACAGTTTCAACACGTGAAGCCCGGTAAAGGACCCGCTTTCGTGAGAACCAAAATGCAAAATATCAAGACCGGTCGTACGCTTGAGAATACGTTCACTTCCGGGGTAAAAATTGATGTTGTGCGTATCGAAAGGCGCCCGTATCAATTCCTGTACATGGAAGGTGAAGACTATATTATGATGCATACCGAAACTTACGAGCAAATTCCAATCGCTAAAGATCTGATCAACGCTCCTCAATTCTTGAAAGAAGGCGATGCTGTTGAAATGGTTGTACATGCTGACACGGAAACTCCTTTGTATGTAGAATTGTTGCCGACAGTTGTTCTTGAGGTAACTTACACGGAGCCGGGATTGAAAGGCGACACCGCTTCTTCTACGGCATTAAAAGCTGCCGAGGTTGAAACAGGGGCAAGAGTAATGGTTCCTCTCTTCATTAATACCGGTGAGAAAATCCGCATCAAAACAGAGGATGGAACATACGTGGAACGCGTGAGAGAATAAAAGAAATTGACGATTTTTGATTTATGATTTAAGATTCATGAAGAATGGAATCATAAATTGTAAATCATAAATCGTAAATGAATTAGATTTCAATCTCTCCATTCGCTTCGGCTTGGAGTTTTTGGATAACCTTTTCGGCGGAGTTTTGCTCCGCTTCTTTTTTGGATGCTCCCACGCCTCGTGCCATGATAGTTTCGCCGATAGTAATCGTGCAGATGAATTTCGAGCGACGGGCGTTTCCTTCCAGTGTGTCGATTTTAAGGTCTGCTTTTTGTTTCTGTGCCCATTCGATAAGGCGGCTCTTGTAATTCTTATCGACGTAAACGAGGTCTTCCAAATTCACGTAATGAGGGAAAATATAATTCTCGATAAATGCTTTTGTCTTATCGTAACCTTGATCGAGATAGATTGCCCCGGTGAAAGCCTCGAATACATCCCCGTAGATGTGTTTGTTTTTGGAAATATCCGATTTGGCGATAACCTCTTCGCTCAATCCCATTTTGATAGCGATGATGTTTAACGATTCCCTGCTCACGATCTTGGAACGCAAGCGGGTCATGAAACCTTCATCTTTGTTGGGGAAGAATTTATATAGAATTTCAGCGACAATAGCTCCCAGAACGGCGTCTCCCAGAAATTCCAATCGCTCGTAATTCAGGACAGCTCCGCTTTTCGTGTATCTTGATGCCGATTTATGCAGCAATGCCAAGGTGTACAAGCCTCTATTGCCGGGTATAAAACCCCATTCTGTAATAGACAATCCATAAAACTTTTCTTTCCGATGAAGATAAAGTTTTATGGATTGAATTATTTTACTAATCACTTTCCAAATGTTTTTAGTTAGTGATTATTTTTTAAACACTACGCAAGCATTGTGACCTCCGAAACCGAAAGTGTTACTAATGGCTACATTGATTTTTCTTTCCTGAGCCTTATTGAACGTGAAATTCAGCTTCGGATCCAGTTCCGGATCGAGATTGCTGAAATTAATGGTAGGGGGTACAATGTCGTTTTTCACAGCCAGGACACAAGCGATTGCCTCCAAGGCACCGGCGGCGCCTAATAAATGTCCTGTCATTGATTTGGTAGAACTGATGTTCAGCTCGTAAGCGTGTTCTCCAAATGCTCTCTGAATGGCCTTAGGTTCTGCCACATCTCCTAACCCGGTTGACGTCCCGTGCACGTTAATATAATCAACGTCTCGCGTGGTAAGTCCGGCATCTTCTACGGCGAGCAACATCACATCACCGGCACCTTCTCCGTTCGGATCGGGAGCCGTCATGTGATAGGCATCACAGTTTGAAGCACCGCCGGCGAGTTCGGCGTAGATATGGGCACCTCTTTTAACAGCATGTTCGTACTCTTCCACGATCAGGCAAGCACCACCCTCGCCAATCACGAAACCGTCACGATCCGCGTCGAAAGGACGGGAAGCCGTTTTCGGGTCGTCATTGCGAGTAGACAAAGCCTTCATGGAGTTGAAACCGCCTACTCCCGGGGGGGTAATGGCTGCTTCCGATCCACCGGCAATGATCACGTCTGCTTTTCCTAACCGGATAAGATTTAATGCATCTACTAACGAGTGTGCGGATGAAGCACAGGCTGATACGGTCGTGTAGTTCGGGCCTTTCAGACCTTCTTCTATAGCGATCATAGCTCCGCCCATGTTAGCAATCATCTTGGGTATAAAGAATGGGTTGAATCTGGGTGTGCCGTCTCCCAATGCAAATGTTTTACATTCTTCGTAGAATGTATCCAATCCCCCGATACCTGCTCCCCAGATTACTCCGATTCTCTTTCTGTCCTCTTGCGAGAAATCGAGTCCGGCATCTTTCACCGCCTCTCTGGAACAAATCAGAGCGAATTGGCTGTAAAGATCCATTTTACGGACTTCCTTCTTGTCGAAGTATTCCGTGGGCTCGTAGTTTTTAACTTCGCAAGCGAATTGCGTGCGAAATTTAGATGCATCAAAACGAGTAATAGGACCGGCGCCACTGACGCCAGCTTTCAAGTTTTCCCAAAATTCAGCCACATTGTGACCTAAAGGGTTGATAGTACCAAGACCAGTTATTACTACTCGTTTGAGGTTCATAAAATCAATATTAAATTATTGAGCGTTAGCTTCAACGTATGCAATCGCGTCACCCACGGTAGCGATTTTCTCGGCTTGATCGTCCGGAATAGTAATATTGAATTCTTTTTCCAATTCCATGATCAACTCTACTGTATCCAAAGAGTCAGCGCCTAAATCATTTGTAAAAGTTGCACCCGGTGTAACTTCTGATTCGTCAACTCCTAATTTATCAACGATGATAGCTTTAACTCTGTTTTGAATGTCAGACATAACATTAAATTTTAATTAGACATTTTTTAAATTCACACTAACGTCTATAACAGACGTCATAACTCTCTAAGTTCGGGCGCAAAGTTAGAGAATTTATTTTTCCTAGAAAATTTTTTGGCATGAATAAACTCTTGCTTATCTTTATGCGTTTGATATTTAATAGATTACAAGATGAAAAAAGTTGCAATATTTGCCTCTGGATCAGGTTCTAACGCCGAAAACATCATTAATTATTTCGAAAACGACACCGAAAATGTCGTGAAAATCGTGTTTTGTAACAAACCGAACGCGTACGTTTTGGAACGGGCGAAACGATTGGGGGTTCCTTCCTTCGTGTTTAACCGGGATGAATTTTATCATTCCGACTTAGTAATAAACGAGTTGAGGCGTCTGGAGATCGATTTTATCGTGTTGGCGGGCTTTATGTGGAAGGTCCCGGACGCTATTATCGAGGCTTATCCCGACCGGATCGTCAACATCCATCCGGCGCTTTTACCCTCTTACGGCGGTAAGGGAATGTACGGCATGCACGTGCACGATGCCGTCATTGCGGCGGGAGAAAAAGAAAGCGGCATCACGATCCACTACGTGAACGGTCACTATGACGAGGGGGCTACCCTGTTTCAAGCAAAATGTACCATCACCCCTGAAGATACCCCCGATACCTTGGCGGAAAAAGTACATGCCTTGGAATACGAGCATTTTCCGCGAGTGATAAAAGAAGTGTTGGAAAAACTCTAAAGAGTCTTTCTAATTTTAAATTTTAGATTTTAGATTTTAAATTGAATAATTGCCGATTGTGGAATTTAATGTTTGTCAATCGTGTAATTCATGTTCAATTTTCAACTTTCAATTATGATGAGGAGATTTACCGTATTACTGGGATTATTATTTATTGGCTTCATACTGCAAGCTCAAGAAGCAAGATTATTAAGGTTTCCGCATAGCGTGGGGAACAAGTTGGTATTTTCATACGCGGGCGATCTTTATATCGTGTCAGCCGAGGGTGGTACAGCACGTCGGTTGACGTCCCACGTGGGGTACGAGATGTTTCCCCGGATATCCCCGGACGGGAAATACATCGCTTTCACGGGACAGTATGACGGCAACACGGAAGTATTCGTGATCCCGGTAGAAGGAGGTGAGCCTCGTCGATTGACTTACACGGCTACGCTGGGGCGGGACGATTTGGGTGACCGCATGGGGCCCAATAATATCGTCATCGGGTGGACTCCCGACAGTAAGCGTATTCTCTATCGTTCCCGGAGATATACTTTCAATGACTTCACGGGACAATTATTCACGGTACCTGTCGAGGGCGGAATGTCTGAAGAGGTGCCTTTGAAAAACGGTGGTTTCGCCTCTTATTCTCCCGACGGGAAAAAACTGGCGTACAACTATATCATGCGGGAATTTCGCGCGTGGAAGCGTTATCAAGGCGGTATGGCTGATGACATACGGGTGTTTGACTTCGCTACCAAGAAATCCGAAAAGATAACCGATAACGCGCGGCAGGATATCATCCCCATGTGGTCGCCCGACGGGACTACGATTTATTATATATCCGACCGGGACAACGTGATGAATCTTTACGCTTACAACGTGAGCACGAAAGAGGATAAACGACTTACCTCCTACAAGGAATATGATATAAAATTCCCGGCAATCGGGGATAAACGTATTGTTTACGAGCAGGGTGGTTACATCTATGCTTATGACTTGCAGACGGGAAAAGAGGCTAAAGTCACGATCCGTGTAGATAACGATCAGGTATATTCCCGTCCGAAACTGACGGATGTCAGCGGACAGATTACCACCGTGGCGACTTCTCCCGGCGGGGAACGGGTGGTCGTTGCCGCTCATGGCGATATTTTTTCGCTGCCTGCCAAAACAGGAATCACCTATAACCTTACCAACTCGTCGGACGCGAATGATATGCAGGCAGGCTGGTCTCCCGACGGGAAATATATCAGCTACGTGTCCGATAAAGACGGGGAATTTAATATTTATCTCCGGGATGCCGTGACGGGTAAGGAACGGAAATTAATTAAAGGATTGAAAAGCTATATCTTTAACTACAAGTGGTCGCCCGACTCCAAGAAAATCATGTGGAGCGAGAAAGGGAATACCTTGAATATCTCCGACGTGGAAAGCGGCAAGCGTGAGATCGTGGAGCAATCGGGTATCCGTTCGATGACTTCTTACAATTGGTCGCCGGATAGCAAATACATTACTTACGTGCGTCCGGAAGCCGCCATGGATAATATTATCGTTTATAACGTGGCAAATGGTGAAAAGCATCAAATCACGGACGGCTGGTTCGGTTCAAGTTCACCCAACTTCAGTGACGACGGCAAATACCTCGTGTTCGTGTCGGCACGTGCCTTTTCGCCCACGTACAGCCGTACGGAATGGAATCACGTGTACAACGACATGAATAAAGTGTACGTGTTGCCGTTGGCAAAAAACGCTCCGGTGCCTTTTGCCCCGAAAAATGATGTCGTTCCGGTAGAAACGGGAACAAAAGTCAAAGATGAAAAGACCGAAGAAGCATTGGTTTACGATTTCTCGAACTTGAACAACCGCCTTGTCGAATTGCCCGTGCTTGCCTCCAATCATTATAATAACGTGCATATGCTCGGCAACCGGGTATATTACAACCGGGGCGGTCGAACCATGTACTTTGACATGGGTAGCAAGCGTGAATCCGACTTGGGTGGATACGTGGAATTTTCTCCCGGTTACAAGAAGGCAATTGCGTTCTCCGGTTCCTCGTTCCAAGTGCTGGATATTCCCGTCCTGTCCGCCGGGGTGAGTTCTCCGGTACCGACCAAAGACGTGAAAAAAGTAATCGACTACCATCAGGAATGGATGCAGATATACAACGAGAGTTGGCGACAAATGCGTGATTTCTTCTATGCCAAGAATATGCACGGGGTAGATTGGGAGCACGTGTATGAAAAATACAAGGTATTGGTACCTTACGTCAACCACCGCACGGATTTGACTTATATCATAGGAGAAATGATCGCCGAGTTGAACGTAGGACACGCTTATTCCGTCAACGGGCGGATTCCTGCCCCGGAGAGAATCAAAATGGGATTGTTGGGAGCCAAGTTCAAGAAAGACAAATCCGGCTATTTTCAAGTGACCAAGATTATTGAAGGAGCCAACTGGAACGAAGCAACCCGTTCCCCGTTGACGATGCCGGGCGTGGATGTAAAAGAAGGGGAATATATCTTGGCTATCAACGGGAAATCGTTGAAGGACGTCGATAACCTGTTTTCCGAACTGGTTGACATGGCGGGTAAAACCGTTTCCCTGAAGGTAAACTCCGCTCCCGACGAGAAAGACGCCCGGGAAGTGCTGGTCACCCCGCTTGCCGACGAATCGAAGTTATACTACTATAATTGGGTACAAAACAATATCCGCAAGGTGGCAGAAGCAACCAACGGCGAAGTGGGTTACATCCATATCCCGGACATGGGCGTTGACGGGTTAAACGAGTTCGTGAAGCACTACTACCCGCAGTTGAACAAGAAAGCCTTGATTATCGACGACCGCGGGAACGGGGGTGGTAATGTATCTCCTATGATTACCGAGCGGCTGATGCGTACCCCGACATTCTATACCATGCACACGAATCAAACTCAAGGCGCCGTGAATCCCGTGGGCACCTTCCTCGGTCCGAAAGTCTTGCTGGTAAACGAATATTCAGCCTCTGACGGTGACTTGTTCCCCTATCGTTTCAAGTACAACAAACTGGGTACCGTGGTGGGACGCCGCACGTGGGGCGGAGTTGTCGGGTATAGCGGCTCCATTCGTGTCGTGGACGGCGGTTCCATCGTCACCCCCTCGTATGCCCCGTATGCCGCTGACGGCAGCGAGTTTATCATCGAGGGTAGGGGTGTATCTCCCGACGTGGACGTGGAAAACGATCCTTATTTGGAATACATGGGTGATGACGAGCAATTAAACCGGGCCATCCGAATCATACTCGAAAAACTGAAAACCGGGAAAAAAGAAATCCCGGCAATTCCCGCCTTCCCGGATAAATCCGGGAAGAAAAAGTAGGATAAAAGGCTATTTATGTAGCCGTATACCTCGAATTTGCAACCAACTTGGATTTATTTCGTAATTTTGTAGCGTAAATTGAAAGAGAAATGAGTACAAAAGAGGTTGAGTGGGACGGAATACCCGTCCCGAGGCGATATTGGG
>OGYC01002251.1_pt1 | contig 13849 bp, 9 predicted proteins | sample 1576461 | NCBI WGS metagenome assembly OGYC01 (sample SAMEA3541569, study PRJEB24748) | human gut metagenome | biome: human gut; feature: human-associated habitat; material: faeces | place: China | collected 2012 | reverse complement strand
GAATTTTAATTTAAGGGAATATAATACATTTCATATAGACGCGGCGTGTAAGTATTTCGTGAGATGCGAGAAGGAAGAGGATTTGCTGGAGTTTGTCGGCTCTTACGAGTTGAAACCCGAGGAAGTGTTGATTTTGGGAGGCGGGAGTAATTTTCTTTTCACGGAAGACTTTGATGGGGTTGTTTTTTCCCCGATGATGCAGGGGTACGAGATTGTGGAGGAAAATGAACACGACGTTCTCGTGCGCGTGGGGAGTGGTGTCGTTTGGGACGATTTCGTGGCTTGGGCGGTAGAACACGTCTACGGGGGAATAGAGAATCTTTCCTTGATTCCCGGGCATGTCGGGGCTACTCCGGTGCAGAATATCGGGGCTTACGGGATGGAAGCGGGAGAGAGCATCGCGAGGGTGGAGGCGGTGGATATCGTGAAGGCCGAGAAAGTGAAGTTCGACGCTGCCGAGTGTCGGTTCGGTTACCGGGATTCGATATTTAAACACGAGTGGAAGAACCGCCACGTGGTGACTTACGTGACATTTCGACTGACGAGGCAACCTGTTTTCCGGTTGCAGTATGGAAGTGTGCGGGATGAAGTAACCCGCGCGGGAGAAGTTACGTTAAAGGCAGTACGGGAGGCAATTATACGGATACGGGAGGCAAAGTTGCCTGATGTGAACGTGTTACCGAATGCCGGAAGTTTTTTTAAAAATCCGGTAGTTGAACGAAAAGCGGCAGATGCCCTATTGGCGGAGAACCCGGGGATGCCGATTTATCCGGTGGATGATGAGCACGTGAAATTAGCCGCGGGATGGTTGATAGAGATGTCCGGATGGAAGGGGAAAGGCATCGGGAATGCCGCCGTACATGACAGGCAGGCTCTTGTGCTAGTGAATAAAGGAGGGGCAAGTGGCATAGAAATTGCTCACTTGGCTAACGAAATAAAGAAATCCGTGTTTCTCAAATTCGGAATTTGGTTGGAGCCGGAAGTCTATGTTATTTAATGATTTATGATTTGGAAAAAAATTAAATCAGTGAGCGTTAGCCTTGTGTGGCAGGAATCTAAAATCTAAAATTTAAAATCTAAAATTAAAATGGTGAAGTATTCGGAAGAAATAAAGATTCGGGGGCATTACACGGATTTGCAAGGACGTTTGATCGTGAAGTCGCTTTGCGATTTGTTTAATGATGTGGCGAATGGGCAGACTTTGTTATTGGGGTTTGATGTGCCCACGTTGAATACCCAAGGATTGACATGGATGCTGCATAAGTTGCATATTATCGTGAACCGAATGCCGGAGCAGGAGGAAATCGTGACGTTGGAAACGTGGCCTTCCGGTATTGATCGTTTGTTTGCCCTTCGCGATTTCAGCATGTTCTCGGGAAAAGGAGATCTCTTGATTCGTGCGACTTCGGAATGGATGGTGATAGATATCAATCGTCGTCGTCCGGTACGATTGCCCGCGTGTGTCACCGAGAATGCCGCTTCCTGCGTGGATGTCGTTCGGGAAATTCCTTTTGAGTTGGATACTAAAAATATGCCGGAGGAATACGAAAATTCCCGTTGCTTCACGGCGACATACGATAATATTGATTTTAACAAACATGTGACACAAGCAACATACGTGCGTTGGGTAACGAATTCGTTATCTTACGAGTTTTTGAAAGAGCATGGATTAAGGGAGTTGGAGATTGTTTACGAGCACGAGGTGCTGCCGGATAGCAGAGTCGACGCGGAAAACCACGTGACTGAAGATGATGGAAAAGTGAAGGTTTATCATCGGGTGAGAAATGAAGCAGGCGATAAGACTCATTGCTTTGCCGTTAGCACGTGGGAAAAAAATCTTGATTAAAAAATTGCCGAGTTTTTTCTTTGTAAGGATAAAATGTGTATATTTGCACCGTCAAAAGAAAAATGCCCAGGTGGTGAAATTGGTATACACGCTACTTTGAGGTGGTAGTGGCCGTTCGGCTGTGCAAGTTCGAGTCTTGTTCTGGGCACTGAATATGAAACAGTTCATCTAAAACCGTTGCAAATGCAGCGGTTTTGGTGTTTTTATGAAACGGTGTTTTCTTGGGATAAGGTAAAAGCTACGGGGGAGGACGGACAGACGGGAAAAACACCGTATATTGGTTCCAATGGTAACTGGTGGATAGGTGAAGAGGATACGCAGGTGAAAGCGACGGGCAATAATGGGGTGGATGGAACGACGCCTAGTATTGGTAGTAATGGTAACTGGTGGATAGGTTCTAGCGACACGGGAATAAAGGTTAAAGGAGAGGATGGAAAAGATGGGATAACCCCTCGATTAAAAATAGAAGATGATAATTGGATGTTATCCGTGGATAACGGGGTGACATGGCAAAATTTGGGAAAGGCAAAAGGTGATAATGGTGATTCGTTTTTTAAAAGTGTAACAAACGATGCGGACAATTTAACGTTAGAATTAGGGGATGGTACAGTAGTGAAGTTGCCTAAAAAGCAAGTTTTTTCAATTACCCTAGATAAAACGCAAATTCCAGATGTACTTCCCGGTACTTCCTACGAGATAAATTATATTATCGAGGGAGAAGTAAACCAACAGTCGAATATTGAAACTATTGCTCCTAATGGTTGGAAGGTGGTTGTACAGCGACAAAACAATCGAGGAGGAAAAATTATCGTGACAACACCTTCTAGCGTGGTAGATGGAAAAATACTTGTTCTTGTGACGGATGGAAATGCTAATACTTTGATACGGACGATTGTTTTGTTAAAAGGGAATTTATCGATAAGTAAAACTAATTACACTGTAGAATCTGTAGGGGAAACTCTCGTGGTACAAGTTAAAACAAGTATAGATTACGGGGTGAATATTGCCATGGATGATCAAGCGTGGATTAGCTGTGAAATAAATCCTTTAAACAAAGAGCAATTTTCTCTGGTAGTTGAAGCAAACCCGAGAGAAACTTTCCGTTACGCGACGATAGACCTCGTTAATGAAGAGGGGTTCGTGTTAGAGAAAATTTTTATAACGCAAAAATCAGCCATGGTTAATATGTTTCATGTTGAAATTGCGGGTACGCTGGAAAACCTTGTTTCAACGGAGGAGTTAAATAATTACGAGAATGTCAAGATAACAGGACAATTAAACACGTTTGATTACGATTATTTGAAACTAGCTAGGGGCTTGAAGGGGCTGGACTTAACAGATTTGGATATGAATACAATACCTGCAAGTGCATTTTCTGGTAGTTCTTTACAAACGGTATTGTTACCAAAGAATTTAGTGATTATTCCTAGTAGGGCATTTTATCAGAGTGAAATAACATCGATAAAAATACCAGAAACAGTCACGGAAATAGGTGAATATGCGTTTTATCAATGTAAGCAGATTCGTGGTGATTTAGTAATACCTAGTAACGTGGAGAGTATTGGCGCTTATGCCTTTCAAGAATGTACGTTTGATGAAGAGTTAGTTTTAAGTTCTTCGTTGCAGGAAATTAAAGATTATACTTTTATGGGGTGTTCTTATTTTAATGGAAAATTGAGTATTCCTAATAGTGTTAAGATTATCGGTGTACGTGCTTTTGAAAAATGTATGTTATTGACACAATTGTCTTTATCTGAAAACCTTATAATAATAAAAGAATATGCTTTTTTGGATTGTCAAAGTTTACAAGGAAACTTGATAATACCTGATAATGTCCAAAGGATAGAACAACATGCATTCTCTAATTGTAAAAATTTTGATGGAAATTTAGTTGTTGGGAGCGCTGTGGAATCTATTGGTAATTGGGCTTTTGTTAATGATGGAGGTGTGCCTTTAAAATTTGATAAAGTTTATTCTAAAGCATTGGAGCCTCCTGTACCATATTTTGGAGGAAGTGGTTTTAGTTCTTTCTTTAATGGAGGAATTCAATATTTGGGGATTCCTATTGGGTGTAGGGAAAAATACTTTAGAAATCAGTATTGGAGGGCTAAAATTATTGAAGAAATGGAATTTTAATATTTCTATAGAGGATGTGTTGTGCGAAATTCCACTATATTTGTTCAATAGCATAAGATTGAGATAAAACGAATTTACCATGTAATAGATAAAATAATGTTGTAGCTAGGATTATTACTAGCTACAATTTTTATTGGCAATACGAGGCTATTAGAAGACAAAAACGGGTACATGGCAGAGGCTGTTGCTCCTACTATGGTAAAAGAGAATATGTGTGGGTGTGATAAAGCGTGATTGATGTGTGTGGCGTGGGTATAATAAAAAGAGTTATAGCTACCCTGTAAAATTGAATAAAGCCGGGTAATAATTCCAATAAATGCCAAAAGATATCGTGTGGTGATTGGTATTGGTTCGTATTAAGTTGCCCGAAAAGTTTAATGAATGTTTAATCGCAATAAAAAAGAGAGGTTGTTTAAACCTCTCTAATTGCCTGATGCTCAGTAGTCGGGATGACAGGATTTGAACCTGCGACAACACGCCCCCCAGACGTGGACTCTACCGGGCTGAGCTACATCCCGAATTCGGATGCAAATATAGTAAGAATTTTTATAATGATGCACGTTGATGCGAAAAAAAATGTAAATATCGCTTATGGTGTAGGCTTTCAGAGAATTGCGGGGAGAAAAAAGAGAGTGGGGTGGAAAAGATTGGAGGTACAATTGTTTTTTGGTAACTTTGCGAATCGTTACGTGGAATAGATACATTGTAAATTAATAAAAGGAATAATTTATGTCTACAGAAAATGCAATAGAAAGAGTTAAGTGTTTGATCATAGGTTCAGGACCTGCCGGATACACTGCCGCGATATATGCTTCAAGAGCTAATTTGAACCCGGTGCTTTACACGGGAATACAAATGGGTGGGCAGTTGACGACCACGACCGAAGTAGAAAACTTCCCGGGGTACCCGGAAGGTGTTACCGGACCGGTGATGATGGAGGATATGAGAAAACAAGCCGAGCGTTTCGGTACGGATATCCGTTTCGGTATCGTGAGTGATGTGGATTTTTCCGGGCATCCTCATAAAGTGACGGTTGACGGGGAGAAAGTAATCGAGGCTGATGCCGTGATTATCGCCACGGGTGCTACCGCTAAATATTTGGGATTGCCGTCGGAAGAAGCGTTCCGGGGAGCCGGGGTGAGCGCTTGTGCTACTTGTGACGGGTTCTTCTATCGTGGGAAAGATGTTGCCGTGGTAGGTGGTGGTGACACTGCTTGCGAGGAGGCTACTTATTTGGCCGGATTGTGTCGTAAGGTATATTTGATCGTTCGTAAGAATTACTTGAGAGCTTCAAAAGCTATGCAGGCACGTGTGTTTAACACGAAGAACATCGAAGTATTGTTCGAACACAACACGTTGGAGTTACTCGGTTCTGATATGGGTGTAGAGGGAGCTCGGCTCGTGTACAAAAAAGGTACCCCGGAAGAGGCAACCAAAGAAATCAAAATCGATGGATTCTTCTTGGCTATCGGTCATACCCCGAACACGGGTGTGTTCAAGAAATTCATCGAGTTGGATGAACAAGGGTATATCATCACCGAGGGTAAGTCTTGCAAGACAAATGTTCCCGGGGTATTCGCTGCCGGTGACGTGATGGACCCGACGTATCGTCAAGGTATCGCCGCTGCCGGAACCGGTTGCCGTGCCGCTATTGACGCGGAACGTTATTTGGGTGAATTGAACGCGTGAATATTCTAACCATTGAATAGAATCGTCTTGTAATAAAATAGAAAAGCTGTTTGAAATAATATTCGAACAGCTTTTTTTTTAATCCCCAATTGATTTCTGATGAAATACGAATTGTTTTAATATTCCTTTAATATATAATTTACTTGATCGTGACCATTGTAGCCCCGTAACCGTATTGTTTGAAAGAGGCATCCTGATGGTTGAACCGTTTGTATTTGGTTTGCAGTTCCCAGAGAATGCGCTGTCTTAACACGCCGTCGCCTTTTCCGTGTATGAACACGATTTTCATACCCCGCCGCAGTTTATACTCTTCCAGTGTTTTGTGAAAAACGTCCATTTGGTATTCCAACATATCTTTATTATCCATTCCGACAGTGGTTTCTAGTAACTGGCTAATGTGGAGGTCTACTTCAAGTATGTTGCCAACCATTTGTTTATGGGGACGTTCGTGTTGTTTGTCTTCCGGTTTTGGAGCGGCTTTCTCCAAGAATTGCTCCGGGATAACTTCCAGACCTTCTTCTTTAACAATGCTTTCTTTGTCAAGCGGGCGGAGCAAGGTGATCGTGTTGAACCAGCGGGTATGCTTGTATGCCCCCGTTTTGCAGAGGTTGGCGGGCACGATCTTGATTTGCGAGTCTATGGCGTTTCTCAACTGGTGAACACCCTTTTGATAAAAGACGGCTTGTACATGAATTCCTTTGATGTTGTCCAGTTCTTTCAATGAATAATTACCAATCAGGTAAGTGGTGTCCGGATTGCTGTTGCCTGCCGTGATACCGGTGTATTTTTCCCCGTCATGGAACGAAATGGAATACAAGCTTGTCTGCGTGGTATCGTTCACGAGATAAATGTCGAAACGGCTACCCGTGAGATCATTGAAGTTCTCGGGTACGAATGCAAGGTAGACGGTATCGGCTGATTGCATCACCACGTTTTTTTGTTTTACCGCGGGTGATTCGTTGATTTTGTTTACCGGGGCAGAATCCGTGTGTATCACGACAAGGTCATTGGTCGATGCGGGTATCTCGAAACCATATTCGTCACAGAACACGTTTACCGTGTTATTATCTATGATGCCCGTTACTTTTCCTTCTAGTTTTTCGGATATAAACCGAACGATATCTCCTATTCTTACATTCATGATATGTGCTTTTTTGTCCTACAAAAGTAGTGTTTTATCTCTTTATTACGAGATGTTGGAGTGAATGATTTGAAAGCGTATAGCAAAAAAATGCCCCAATTAATGGAAAAAACCATTGGAATGTATTAATTTAGCGAACTGATAAGTAGGCTATACGCTGAAAATCGGATGATAGCGGTACTAGTTTGTATGCCGTGTGGTTATTGAAATAATAGATAGTAAAATATAATTATAATGACATTACAAGAGTTTCAACAATCAATCCGGGAAGGTATCCCGGCGGAGTTACCGGCTCCCAAAACGTACGAGCCGGAGATCAACCATGCTCCCAAGCGGAAAGATATTCTCACGAAAGAAGAGAAAAAATTAGCGATTCGTAATGCCTTGCGGTATTTTGACCCGAAACATCACGCCGTGTTAGCCCCGGAATTTGCCGAGGAGTTGGAAAAATACGGGCGTATTTACATGTACCGTTTCCGTCCCGACTACAAGATGTTCGCTCGTAATATCAATGATTATCCGCACAAGAGTTTGCAAGCCGCGGGGATTATGTTGATGATGAGTAATAATTTGGATTATGCCGTGGCACAACATCCTCACGAGTTGATTACTTACGGGGGGAATGGTGCCGTGTTCCAAAACTGGGCGCAGTATCGTCTGGCGATGAAGTATCTGTCGGAAATGACGGACGAGCAGACGCTGGTGTTGTATTCCGGTCACCCGATGGGACTGTACCCTTCTCACAAGGATGCTCCCCGTGTGGTTGTGACCAACGGTATGGTTATTCCGAACTATTCCAAACCGGATGATTGGGAACGTTTCAACGCTCTGGGAGTTTCTCAATACGGGCAGATGACTGCCGGTTCATTCATGTATATCGGACCGCAGGGTATCGTGCACGGTACGACGATCACGGTTTTGAATGCAGGTCGCAAGATTTCCAAACATGGCGAGGGACTTGCCGGGAAATTGTTTATCACTGCCGGGTTGGGCGGTATGTCCGGGGCACAGCCGAAAGCCGGAAATATAGCCGGTTGTATTAGTATCACTGCCGAGATTAACCCGAAAGCGACACATACTCGCCATTCTCAAGGTTGGGTGGATGAGGTATTTGATGATTTGGATAAGTTGGTGGAGCGCGTGAAAATAGCTCGCGAGAAGAAAGAGGTGGTTTCTATCGCTTTCCAAGGTAATATCGTGGATGTTTGGGAACATTTCGCGGAAGGAGATATTCCTGTCGAGTTAGGTTCCGACCAGACTTCTTTGCACAATCCTTGGGCGGGCGGATATTATCCCGCGGGCGTTAGTTTCGAGGATGCCAATCGTATGATGGCGGAAGAACCCGAACTGTTTAAACAGAAGGTACAGGAATCTTTGCGTCGTCACGTGGCGGCTATCAATAAATGCGTGGCTCGTTTCAATACTTATTTCTTTGATTACGGGAACGCGTTCTTGTTGGAGTCTTCCCGCGCGGGTGCGGATATTTTGAAACCGAACGGTGATTTCAAATACCCGTCTTACGTGCAGGACATCATGGGACCGATGTGTTTCGATTACGGGTTCGGCCCGTTCCGTTGGGTATGTTCCAGTGGCGACCCGAAGGATTTGGCTAAGACCGACGAGATTGCGGCTCGTGTGTTGGAAGAGATCATGACTCATTCCCCAAAAGAGATACAACAACAGATGGCGGATAATATCCGTTGGATTAAGGCGGCGATGGAAAATCATTTGGTTGTCGGCTCTCAAGCCCGTATCCTGTACGCGGATGCAGAGGGACGTATCAAAATTGCCGAGGCTTTCAACAAGGCTATTGCTGCCGGTGAGATTTCCGCTCCCGTGATTTTGGGACGTGACCATCATGACGTGTCCGGTACGGATTCTCCTTATCGCGAAACGTCCAATATATACGACGGTTCTCGTTTCACTGCCGATATGGCAATCCAGAACGTGATCGGGGATTCTTTCCGCGGTGCGACTTGGGTATCCATTCACAATGGTGGCGGTGTCGGTTGGGGAGAAGTGATTAACGGCGGGTTCGGGATGTTGTTGGATGGTTCTGCCGATAGCGACAGACGTCTGAAGAGCATGTTGTTCTGGGACGTGAATAACGGAATTTCTCGTCGTAGCTGGGCGCGTAACGAGGGTGCCGTGTTCGCTATCAAACGTGCGATGGAGGCAAATCCGAATCTGAAAGTGACGTTGCCGAACTACGCTGATGACCAGTTAATAGAATCGTTATTTTAATCATAATATTTTGATATTGGCGGGGAATGCTTTTCACGGGCATTCCCCGTTTTGTTTTCAAGGGATAAGTACATGCGGAATAACCCCTTTTATACCCGATTTGCCGGGAATAGGTTTCTGGTTGCTTTTTTGTTGCTTGGGTGTGCGAATGGCATGCGGGTAGTGTGTCTGTTTACAATCTGTTAAAACGTGGGCGAAGTGTGGGCAATGTGTGGGCGAATAGTAGGCGATGCCGCCTACAACCCGCCCAAAAGTCACTCTAGACTTGTCCGAAAAGGTAGGTCGTCCCTTGAAATAGGGTTGTTAATTCTCGTGTCGCTCTTTTATTTGAATAAGGCGGTGAACTTGGCGGGTACGGGAGTTTCAAAATTCATTTCTTTTCCGGTGACGGGGTGAGTGAAATGGAGCTTGAAGGCGTGCAATGCCAATCGGCGCAAAGGATTCTTCGTGGCACCGTATTTTTTATCCCCGGTGACCGGATGTCCTATTTCCTGCATGTGTACTCTGATTTGGTTCTTGCGACCGGTTTCTAGATCCAATTCGACGAGCGAGAATTGCCTGTCGGATTTTAATACGGTGTAGTTCGTGATTGCCAGTTTGCCGTCTTTGGAGGAGTGAACGACAAAGGCTCGGTTTTCTGATATGTATGATTTTATTTGTCCCTGCTCTTGTTGCGGGCAGCCCTCTATGATAGCCACGTATTTTCGTTCCAGAATCATGTTGTTCCAGTCTTTTTGTAGTTTTTCCTGTACTTTAGCGTTCTTTGCGAACATCATGATTCCGGATGTTTCTTTATCCAGACGGTGAAGGATGAAAACGTGGTTCCGGGGATTTTTGTTTTTCACGTAATCGTTCAATATATGATACGCTGTTTTCGTCTTGTCCCGTTCCGTTCCCATGGAGAGCAGACCGCTCGCTTTTTCAGCGACGATTAAATCATCATCTTCATGCAGGATGGTCAACATCGGGTGGTGGAAAGGGGCTGCCGTTTTGTTCATGCCGACGGTGACCGTATCGCCCGGATTCAGACGTGTGTCAAATTGTGTGGTCGGGCGGTTGTTCACTTGTACAAGTCTGTGAGCGAGTAGTGATTTCACGGTAGTTCTACTTTGGTCGTGCAGAGCTTGTAACAAGAAAGGCATGAGAGTATTCTCCTCTTTGACTTCGAAGCTTCTGCTTCGCGGGGCCGGGGAATGGGATTTCATATGTTTATTTTTTAGCCGTTAATCCGAAACAAAGGTAGTGAAATAAAGTGTTAATTTTTATATTTGCGGGAATAGACATGTTAATTCTTGTTCTGTTGCGGAGATAGAGGCGATAATTTGTAACGCGGGCTTGGTCTTTGTTGTAAAAGAAAACCTAGGAATTTGTTCCGACGAACATGAAGTGAAAGTGTTTATAAAATTCCTGTTATCAAATAGAGTGTTATAAATAATCGGGTAATTTAAAGTTATGATGAGAAACAATTTTTTATTTTTAGTGCTGTTTTTGGGAGTTGTGTTATTTTCGGCATGTAGTGATGACGATAACAAAAAAAGCCCCAAGGATTTTAATGGTACCTATTCAGAGGCAAGCACGGATAATGTTTTAGATTTGAAATATAGTAATTCCGTGTTAGCTGGGAAAAGTGTAGATTTTAATTCTGCCGATGGTGTAAAAGCTACCTTAAAATTGAACAATGTTGTTCCGGGGGAAAAAGAAACGGTATTTTCGGATATCGTTTTGAATCGTGATAATTCTATTTACACGTTTGTTGCAGAGAATAAAAATGATGCCCGTAAGGTAACGTTGGATGGTTCGATTGAAAAGGGTAAATTAGCTCTTAGTGTTAATGTCGAATTTGAGGAGAATGATTTGATTGGTAAATGGGATATGTCGTCTGTCAGTATGACATGGCAACCTCATGATTATCCTTTGACAACAATAACTGTACAAATTTTTGGACGTCCGGTAGAGATGACTATCACGACAGGGTTGATAGCGACAATGGCTCCCGGTATGTTGGGAACGGAGTTAAAAAATTATTTACAAAATGTGACTTTCCAGAAAGATGGTAACATTGTTGCAACTTATAATGCGGCCACAGCCACGGAGGATAATCCGGAGCCGGAAGCCGACTGGCAATTGTCCCCGTTAAATTTAGCTCATTATTACGTGAAAGACGGGATCTGTTATGTCTTCTTGAACTTGGAGATGATTATGCGTCAAGTAGAAAAGGATAATGCAGGACGTTCCACGGGCGGTAGTTCGTTAGAGAATATTCTTGCTCAACTATTGGATGGGGGAGTGCCTGTTCATTTCGAGTTGACAACAGAAACAGGTGCGTTGAAAGTGTATGTTGATGAAGTGTTGTTAAAACAGTTGGGGCCTATTATTCCGTTAGTTAGTGGTTTGATTCCGGATGATGCTTCGTTTGAGTATATGGGAGTAGCTGTAGAACTCGGACCTATTATGGAAAATTTGCCGGGAGCATTGGAGGCTACTACTGAGATGCAAGTCGGTTTGAATTTTGTACCGGCAGAATAATTTGATTCAATTCTAACATATTGCAAGGTGTATCATTGATTAAAATGATACACCTTGTTTTTTCAAATATATCTGTAACTAAAGTGGACTTTATTGATAAGTTACTTCCAGCGATTTTATCCATAGAGTACTTTCGGGTGCACCTTTATAAGCATCACCTTCTTTACTTGGGGTACAAACGATGGCTATTTTGTATTTTTTGTTAGCTGGGTCGAATGAACCGTTTCCCGTGAGTTCAAAATTGATTGTTTTTTCGATAAAACTGTTTTGCACTCCACTACTGAAAGCAGCTTTTAAGATGACTTTCTTGGAATCGTTAATGTTTGTTCCATCCAGATAATCATCATAGGAACCCACTTCATACACATAGGCAATCAGAGAACATTCGTCTGTTTTGTCGGATACTTCTTGTGCGGTGACTTTTGTATTTGCTCCTTCACCGGTGATTATCGTGTTGAAGAATTTAGGTCCCGGTGTGTATTTATAGGTGAATTTGAATGTTGCGGGTGTTTTTATACCTCGATAAGCTTCTTCGAAATGAGTACTTTTTAGGGGTGCTAATGCATCTAATTCAAATGTACCGTTAAATAAGGTGCCTGCTGTAACTTTAGGCAATACAGCAATTAAAGCGTATCCGCCGTAAGTGTCTCTTGTCAGGAGCTTGGCTGCATCGCCGTCTTGACTTACGGGGTAAGGTTCTGCTGTTAGTGGTTTCGGGGGTTTTGGTTTCATAACCATTCCTGATAGGGGGAAAAGGTCTGCAGCGGCATTAGAACTTGCCATATTTACAGGTACTTGGTATTTGGATTTTTCGGGAGTAATCCAGTTATCCATTTTGTAAACTGACTTGAATTCCGGCATTTTCTCCAGGCGGAGAGTTTTGGTGGTGGGATAGCGTACGTCTTCCGGGGTGATATAATATCTTACGTCATATTTTTCTCCTTCGATTTTGGAAAAGTCTATAGCGTCTTTTTCCCCAAATATTGCTTTTGTTCCGTCTGAATAGCGGACAACCACGGAATCCAAGGTTGCTCCTTTGGGAAGTTTGATTTCCGGGGTTAACATTAATTGACTGGCAGTAGCCGTTTCCCAGACTTTGAAAATATAAATGGAAGCTGTTTTCGAATTATCCGGTTGACTTGCCACTGCATCTCCTTTAACAGTTAGTTGAATTTTCGTATCTGTACTTTCAGTAACCGTGTCACCCGTGAAAGTAACGTTGACAGTTAGTGGTGTTGCATCGACAACGAGATTCAATTTCATGAGATGGTTTTCAATAATGGCTCCGCGTGCGGTTAGTTTTACTCCTGTTACTCCGGGGATCTCCAGATCAGAAATTTCTCTGTCTTTTGCGGTGAAACCGTATACATCTCCTCTTTTAACAAATGGAATCGTATCCAATTGGATTGTTCCTAAATTGATGCCTTGGAAAGAGAAATTTTCAATTTTCAAGCTAAGACAATTTGGGGCATTCTTGGAGGGTTTGCTCACGTATACGCGTTGAGTCATGGTTATAGGCTCCATGCCTAGACTGATAGCCATCTCTCCTTTGAATGTTTTATTATAGAACGTTTCGGCACTTGTCGGTTCTCCTTCAATTTCTTTAATTGTGATGTTGATTTCCATGATATCATCCTCTACGTTTGCTTGTGCTTGAACCGCGTAACCACTGACATTATCTGTTATAGAGCCTGATAACTGACTGTAGTAAGAACGACTGAGGGCTTCGAAAGTAACACTGGGAATTTCAAATTCGGGGAAACCGGGAACTATATTTATTAATTTAAAAGAGGTGGTATTGTTTTCATTTTGAATGATTTGTACAGAGGCATTTTCTGTAGCGGCAACACCGTCAATAGTAGCTTTTAGTTTTTCCCCGGAATATTGACCGACAACTTTATCTATTGTGGGTGGCACCGGATCATCATCGTCTTTACAACCGGAAAAAAATGCGATACTTAAAGCTAATAGCATTAAAAGTTTGTTTTTCATACTTCATTAAATATTAATTAGACATCTCTTTATAATCAAATTTGTGTAATATCAATAAACCTTCGTTTATTACGCCACGTAGCTATTTACCCAGCAAAAAACGTGCAATTTTAATTAGAAGTTACAAGTGATTTGCAATTTTAACACTTCAATATTCACAGATGTTTAATTATCACCTCTTTAAAAATTTAAAAATTCAACAAATTATAGCCATATAGTGCCATACTTCTTTTTGATTTTACTTGAAAAATATTTATTCATACGCTATTAATAAA
>OGYC01002245.1_pt1 | contig 13877 bp, 13 predicted proteins | sample 1576461 | NCBI WGS metagenome assembly OGYC01 (sample SAMEA3541569, study PRJEB24748) | human gut metagenome | biome: human gut; feature: human-associated habitat; material: faeces | place: China | collected 2012 | reverse complement strand
AGTTCCTGGGCGCTTACTACGAGAACAAGATCTACGAGAGCGATCCGTTCCAGCACCTGGATCAGATCGGCGTGGGCAAGCTGGTCAAGATGGCTGCACACGATGGCCGTGAGACCCGTCCCGACCTGGGCCTGGGCATCTGCGGTGAGCACGGCGGCGATCCCACGAGCGTGGAGTTCTGCCACAATGTTGGTCTGGACTACGTCAGCTGCTCTCCCTTCCGTGTGCCCATTGCACGTCTGGCCGCTGCTCAGGCTGCGATCAAGAACCCCCGGAAATAAAATCTGATAGAATAAAGTAGATAAAAGCTCTTGGCTTCTGTAATGGAGGCCAAGAGCTTTTTGCATCTTGTTTTGTAAGCGGAAAGAGGGTACAATGATAGCAGAAGTACGCACATCGACGAGGTGATAAGATGCTGAACATTTTTTACGGTGATATGAAGGAAGCGGTGTACAATACGGCTTCTTATTTCAAATACGATTACGAGGAAGACTGGATCGTTGACCCGATGGTCAAGGAAATGATTCAGGATGTGGATAAGTCTACCGTTATCGACAGTGGTGTCATTGATAGCCCGGTCTTGGGAAAAATTCCGCCGATTGGTTTGTCTGGTGGTATAAAGACCCTGATTTTGGTAAAGTTTGAGCCAGAGAAAGTGTTCAATGCATCGACTTGTGGTGACCATCACTGACTTAACGGCGTTAGTTTGAGTGGCCTTTCACTATTTTGAAAAAACATCAAAAAATATCTGATGCCATTATAAGTAGTCCAACAAAACCTATTTATACCAATTTCCTTCAGATAGTACCAACGCGGGTCTTTAGAATCACGGTGTTTCCCTCCACGCGATAGGAACCACTGTTTGCGGGCAGAAAAAAGCTATCCCCTTTTTGCAGCGGCATCTTCTCGTTTTCTCCGATCAGAGTACCATTTCCGTCCAGTATCACCAGTGAGGTGAACGACTCGTCATCACATACATCAGTAAAACTACCGGTCATGCGGTCTACCGTAAAGTACTCGCACCGGATCAGATGCCCACCAAAATTATAATCGTCACGCGGCGGTGTCCGCTTTGCAACATCCTCCGCTTGTTCTGTGTGCAGCTGACGCGGTTTGCCGGTGGCATCCCTGCGATCATAATCGTAAACGCGGTAGGTCACATCCGAATTCTGCTGGACTTCGGCAATCAGGATCCCTTTTCCGATAGCATGGACTGTGCCGGATGGGATATAGAAGCAATCTCCTTTGCATACAGGTACTGCATTCAGCACCTCAGGCAGCGTATTATCTTCGATTCGCCTGGCAAATTCCTCCCGGGTGATTTGCTGCCGGAATCCATAGTATAAAAATGCTCCCGGCTCGGCATCCACAACATACCACATCTCTGTTTTACCATACTGATGTTCGCGGTTTATAGCATAGAAGTTGGAGGGATGTACCTGAATGGACAGCGGCTGTGCTGCATCAATCAGTTTAATCAGAATCGGGAAAGGATGAAAAAGCATTCCAAAGCTGCCCAGTACCTGCGGACCTTCCGCATCCAGATACTGCTGCAGCGTTTTGCCGGAATAGGTTCCGTTTTCAATCATGCTGGGAGCAGACGGATGACAGGATAACATCCACGCCTCCGCAATGTTAGCACCTTCGTACTGCATATGATAATCTTTTCGCAGACGCTGTCCGCCCCAGATCGTTTCGCGACAGGCGGGCTGTAATTTCAGTATAGCCATAGTCTGGCATCCTTTCTGTTTTGTTATAGCAGGTTGTATTTTTATGATGCTCCAATGGTTTAAGATGAAGACGACATGAGAAAATCGCTCATATCAACTTACGAATTAACGTTATATTATTTTGCAAAAAATGCAAAAAAGCAGCCCGGATCCTTCGTTCCGGGCTGCTTTTCAAGGAGGAATCTGTTCTGCTGCATCCCGCAGCGTAAGATAATTACAATTTTTCGCTGTTCAGCAGTTCCTGCATTGCCGTGGTCACAGACTCTTCATTGGCACCTTCTACCGTGATGTGCAGTACATCCCCGGGCTTTGCACCAAGGCTCATCAGTGCCATCACACGGGCAGCGTTTGCTGTTTTGGAGCCGCCAATCTTAGCAAAACTGATCTCGCAATCCGGATGTGCCTTGGCAAGCTTTGCAATCTGACCAGCTGGTCTGGCATGGATGCCCAGCTGATCCTGCACAGTATACTCAAACTCTTTCATTGTTCCGGTTCCTCTTATACAAAAATCACTTGTTGGCAGCGGCCGTGCGTGCCAGTTCCATGCAGCCCTTGCCATCCATGCGACCATAGGTCTGCATAGGGATCACACCAAAGCCCTTACCCTTCTGCTCACACAGAGGCTTATATTCCTTTTCCAGATATCGCACCTGCGGACCCAGCAGCAGCACATCCCAGTCATCCAAAATATCCGGCACGGTACGCACAGGGCGTGCCTCGATGACATCGGACGCATCGGCAAACTTTTTCATATTATTGACCAGCAGACTGGTGGACATGCCTGCGGAACAAGCTAACAGAATCTTCATACTACTTACTCCCTTTCTGAATCATGATTTTACTTGCTTTCTTTCAGGGTCTGCACCGTCTGGTACAGATCCATAAACTGCTCGGCCATATCGCGCATCACCTGTGCCATGGTCAAATGGTCCTGTGCGTGCACCAGAATGATGTTTACGGGCACAGGATTGCCTTCGGCCTCCTGCTGCAGCATTTCGGTCTGGGCATCGTGGGCTTTTACCATGGTCTCATCGGCGGCAGCCAGATGCTTGCGGGCACCTTCAAAATCTCCCTGCTTGCAGCAATCAATGGCCTGCATACTTTCCGCCTTGGAATCGCCTGCAATGCCAATCAGGGTAAAGGATGCCTCGTATAGTGCTTCCATATCTTCGCTCATAACGATTCATACTCCTTTTGAGTCTTGCTGTTTTGTTTTTGAGTTTTATTCTCTCTGCTTCCACCGTTTTCCCCACACAGAAGCCGCATGAACCAAGGGTAATCCCGGCATTGGATCAGGCTTTTCACACGGGCGGTATCCTGCATGAAGGAGGTAATGGACAGATAGAACTTCTGAAGCTCAGGGTGCTCCCCATCTGCGATAGAGATAAGCAGCAGCACCTGTACATCGTTTTCTACCCAGCGAATGGGTTCGTCCAGAATGCCTACAGCCACAAAGGTATTTTCACTTAATACCTTGTACGCGTGCGGGAATGCCACAAGCGGGCAGAAATCCGTGCGGGCAAGTTCTTCGCGCTTAAGTACCGCCGAATAGAAACCCTGCGGCAGCGGCATTACCCGGTCGATCTGCGTACATAGATTAAAGATGGCTTCTTCCTTAGTACGGCCTTCCACATGGGGGAAAAACAGCTCCGGCCGATAATATGCGGACAGAAAATCTGCTGAGCTGCCTTCCAGAATGCTCTGTACGACCCGCATACTGGACTGGTTGAGAAAATCCTCTACCCGGATAATGGGAACATTCACCTTCTGGTGGATGGGCACTGTGGAAAAGATGTAATCGATCTTGGAAAAATCATATTGTTCCAGATGAAAAACGTCGCATACTTCGATGTTGTCCAGATACTTGGAAAACTCTTCCTCGAACCGATAGGCAATCAGGCGGGAGCTTGCCCCACCGGAAGAGCACACTACCAGAACGTTCTTTTTTTCAAAGCCCTTCCGTTCCTGCTCCAGTGTGAGTTGGAAAATATAGGCCAGAAACCCGATTTCGTCCTCCGAGACGTTCCGTCCATAGTGACGATGCAATGGGATCGCTGCCTGTTCGGCCAGTGCATACGCCAGGGAATAATGCTTTTGCACCTCGCATAGCAGTGGGTTTTCAATGGGCATTCCATAGCGCAGACGAATATCCATTGCGACCAGATGCTGTCCCAGATTCATGCGCAGCAGAAAGTTTGTGCTGTAATCCAGCTTGAAGCTTTCGTAGATGGATTCCAGCATATCGTCCACCAGCGCCATGATCTCCGGAGCGATGACCACGTTTTCATCTTCGCGGTCTGCGCTGCTGTAGTTGCATTTGCCGGCAATATTCAAGGCCAGAAACAGCACCTCCGGCTCCGGAAGACGAATATCGAACTGTGCTTCCAGCAACTCAGCCAGATAGTGGGCGGCAGCATACACATTCTCGTTGATGTCCGGTGCGCTGTCCTCTTCCAGCAGTGGAATAAATGCGTGCTGTAATGCGCGGTGAATGGTTGCAAAAATGGTGTTGACCAGATTGCGGAAGTTGATCTCGGAAAAATGCAGTGCGTGTTTGTGCATAGCACTCATCAGACACTGCGATATGCGCTGTGCCATATTGCGATAGCCTGCACCGCCGTCCGGCATCATATTGTTGTAATTGGCCAACACGTGTGCCGTGCAGTTGCGGATATCGATCTCTCTGCCAGTAACGCGAATGCCATAATTCGGACGCCGCAGGATCGACAGATGATACTTGGCCAGTTCTTCCTCTACCTGATGCAGGTCACCGGAAATGGTATACTTGCTGACGTATAACTCCTCGCTTACATCATCCAGCTTTACATAGTCTACTTGACCGAGCAACAGCACCAGCAGGTAACGTACCCGTTCCTCGCTGCCGGAAGGAATAAAGTGTGCGGCAGCATTTTCTCCGCTGCTCAGGGTCTCAAACAGAGCACGGTCATTCACCTGCAGAAGATAGCCATGGCGGGTGCGAGCCAGAATGTCCGCACCATTTTCCTGCAGCTTTTCGCGCAAATCCTTTACCATGCCCTGCGCTGTCTTGGAGCTCACTCCCAGCGCTTTTGCCAATGTGCCGGAAGTGCAATATTCTGTCTCAGAAAGGGCCAGCAACAGTGCCCGCTCCTTCGCTCCTAACATTCGCACACTTCCCTCCATTCGGTGCCTTTATCAGGCGGTAGTACACTGGAAATAAACTGTGTTCAACTGCGGGTCTGCCTTGCACAGCTTCTTCAGCTCAGCAGCCTTCTCCTTGTCATCGCCGTTGGGAGCATTGAAGCTGAGCTTCATCCCCACTTTGGAAACGTACACAAGACCCAGACTCTCTGCTTTTTCACGGAAGAGATCCGCACGCAGCGGAGCATTTACGATAACCATAATTAGATTCTCCTTGCTTATTGAGTAAAGTTTGAAAAATGTTTTTTCAGAGCCAGTTCAGACGGAACGCAATAAAGTAGAACAGGATGAGTACACAGACCGCCGTTTGCACGTATTTTTCCCGCTGGCTGAATTCTGATTTTTTGCACCAGATACGGTATAGTGCATAGGGCGGAAACAGCACCACAAAGGGATAGGTGATTTTTTTGTACCGGGTAAAAACATGAGGATCGTTGGGATCCGGCGCGTTCAGCTCGTCGCGCATTTTCTGGATGCGCAGCTGCTGTTCTGTGGTAGCCTGCGGGGTCACCTGATAATAGGTGGTCTTTTGCTTTTTCTTTTTCTGTGCTGCCATGTTTACGTCCATCCTTTCCTGCCTTCCGCAGTGTAGAAAGCATTGCGGCGCCACTGTTTACCGGTATTCGGCGCTGTCGTCCTCCAGATCAAAAGACTGCTGCTCAATAGTCTGTTTGTAGAAGAACGCGCTCTTTTTCAGGTGACGATCCCGGTTGTGCTCCAGATCGATCTCCACCAACCCATAGCGGTTCTTGAATGCGTTGCGGGGGCTTACGTTATCGGTAAATGCCCACAGCATATAACCCTGGCAGTTACAGCCCTCTTTAGCGGCGCGGATCGCACAGTCCAAATGTTCCTTGATGAAATCGATACGATAATCATCCTGAATGATGCCGCTCTCGCTCCGATAACGTTGCTCGTTTTCTACGCCCATGCCGCTTTCGGAGATGAACCAAGGCATATTGCCGTATTCATCGCGCATCCGAATGCCCATATCATACATGATCTCGGGACCAATCTCCCAGCCGCGGAAGGGATTCATACGGCGTCCCGGCATATCCCACTCTTCATAGTAGAAGTTGGGGTGGAAGGGGGCTTTGGGGTTCACTGCAGTGGTGCGCCCCTTGACACGGTTAGGGTGATACAGGTTCAAGCCCACCCAGTCCATAGTGTTTTCCTTGATATCCTTCAGCTCCTCGGGGGTTGCGTCCACATGGATACCGTGGCTTTCCAGCAGATCAAAGAACCCCGGCTGGAACTCACCCTTGATGGCGGGATCCAAAAAAACCTTGTTGTAGAACAGATCGTACATTTCCGCAGCTTCGCGGTCGTAGGCAGAATTGGAGCGGGGGTAGGCCATCTCCACATTGATGATGGTGCCAAATTTGCCGCCGGGCTGACGATAACCGCCTTCCTTGAACAGCTTCATCACGCGGTTGGTAGCCAGCGCTTTATTATAGTTCCAGTCCATCCACTTCTGGCTGTTCTGCTCAAAAGGCCAGCGCTCAGAGTCCAGATAAACGCGGGTTTGCACCACCACCGGCTCGTTGAAGGCAAACCAGTATCTTACCTTACGGCCAAACCGCTGGAAAGCAGCCTCGGCATAGCGGACGAACAGATCAACGACGTGTTTGGAACCCCAGCCGCCATATTTGATGAACAGCTCGCCGGGCAGCTCGTAGTGCTCCAGACAAATCATAGGCTCCACGCCTGCCGCGCGGCAGGCATCGAGCATCTTTTCAAAGTAAGCAGCATATTCCTCGTCCACAACCACGTTTTCGTAGTCGGTCAGGAACCGTGCCCAGTTCAAGGAGGTGCGGTAGCATTGCAGACCAATCTGCTTCATCAGATCCACATCTTCCTGATAACGGTCGTGGAAGTTGGTTGCTACAGCCGGGCCGTAGCCGTTGTGCCATGCACTTTTATGGTTTTTGTACCACAGATCCATGTAAGAATCCTGCGTATCCTTTTTGCCGTTCCAGCCTTCCGTTTGCCATGCGCTGGAGGCCGCACCCAGAAAGAACCCCTGCGGCAAAGTAACGTGTCTGAGCATAATTTTTCCTTTCGTTCCGTTCAAAAAATAAAAGTGCTGCCCTGCAGCCCGGGCCGAGCCACATGGACGGTCCCGACGCGGGCAGCGCTTTCAGATAGAAGTTAAGCAGTTCAGTCAAGTTGAAAAGGAATCGTGTGCGAATCAGGCTTCCTCTGCAACGGGTTCCTTGTTTGCCAGAATAACAAACGGGGTGTAGATCACCACGGAAACCACAATGCAGATCAGCTGTGTAATCACTGCGCCGATGCTACCGCCGGTGGACAGCCATGCACTGATGATCGGGGGCGTAGTCCAAGGCATAGCATACAGTGCTACACCTGCAAAGCCGATCTTGGTAGCAAAGTAGCCAATGGTGCCGTTGATCAGCGGGGTGATGATGAAGGGCAGAACCAGATAGGGATTCAGCACGATGGGCAGACCAAAGGTCATGCACTCGTTGATCTCAAAGATGCCGGGGCCGACGCTCAGTTTGGCGATGGCACGATAATCTGCACGCTTGGAGAACAGGAAGATCGCAATGATCAGACCCAGAGTACAACCGGAGCCACCCAGAGACATATAGGTGTCCCAGAAGCTCATGTTGATGATGTTGTACTTGCTCATGTCGGTAACGCCCTGTGCAATCAGGTCGGTGTTTGCCAGAATGGCTGCGTTCAGCAGCGGGTCACGGACGGCCTTGATGATCTGGTTGCCGTGGATACCGATGCACCAGAACAGCTGTGCCACCAGCATGAGGATCAGCAGACCGGGCAGACCCTGCATGACGCTTTCCAGCGGCTTCTGCAGGAAGGTATAAATCAGCTCGTAAAGGCTCTTATTGCACAGCTTGACCAGCGCAAAGTTGACAGCTGCGCAAATAAGAACGGTGAATGCAAACGGGCACAGAGAACTGAAGCTCTTGGTCACGTTGGCGGGCACGGTGTCCGGCATCTTAAAGTCGAATACGTGAGATTTTACAAATTTGCTGTAGATTTCCACCGAGACCAGTGCAATGACCATACCAAGGAACAGGCCGCGTGCTGCGGTGTAATCCTTGCCCAGCACATTGGGAACGGTGACCTGAACGTCATTTACAGTGGTCACAACGTAAGTAGGCAGGACCGAAATAAAGGAACATACAGCCACAACGCCGGAGTCCGGACTATCGCCTAAGCCGTTCTGCTTGGCAAGTTCCATACCAATCAGAAATACAGCAGCCACCGTAAAGAAGTTCAGTGTCGCGTAGTTGGCGGCGGTGAACAGATCAGTGAACATCCCAAGCCAGGACATACCGGGCAGCTTAGCCAAGCTGATACCAGTGGTAGTGGTAGAGCACACAACATTGGAGATCAGTGTGCAGAACGCGCCGGTCAGAATGACAGGCATTAAGGTATAGAATGCATTCTTGATGGATGCCATGTGCTTTTGGTTGCTGATTTTTCCAGCCACCACAAGCAGCTTCTCACTGGCGTTGTCAGTGAATTTGCTCATGTTTTGTCTCCTCTTTCTTGAATTTTTGACCTTCGTTGACTGAACGTCTTACATCTTTGTTTCCATTTGACCGATCGTGAATCAGGCAAACGGAAAACCGATCACATCCATATTGTACATAGTTTTGTCATAATAACTCAACAGAGGAATCTTCTCCAATAAGTTTCACAATTAAAGAACTTCCGCATAGTGTTATGTAAACCACCACGGCACAGGTTAAGGCTTAAAACAATCATTTGAACGCCGACCTTCCATTGCATTAAATCCTACGAACCAATGATACCGCGGGTGACCTGTGATTGCAACGGATCAATCGTCGAATATAGTGTTGAAAACAGATTTGTCGGCACCGGAGTGCTATTATTCTGTTTTCTAGGTTACCTGCAAATGGTGCCTGCAAACGGTGATTTCTGTTTTGAATCGGGCGCAAAGGTAAGCAAGAATGTAGTTGAGTACCAGAAAGTGAATTATGGGCGGAGGTTTCGGAATCACAGGTGCAATTAAAGGTGCTGCACAAGCTGCTGTCTTAAATGCTGCCACTGGTGTTGTACGTGGTATTGGAGATGGAATCAGCGATTTTGCATCTTCCGCTGCATACAAAAGCAAGCAAAATTCTTTGCTGTCTGACGATGTTTGTCAGGAATTCGATATTGCGTTGCAAAATTGTATTCATGGTTGCATTCTCGCTTGTCAAATAGAGTATTCTACTCATAAAGGCATTTTATGCTCTTGGAGCCAAAGAGAGAATATCGAAAAGTCATTTGCTATTTTTAATAATGTGCAGACAAGAGTAACCGATACGTCAAAGATTGTGAGACTCATGTCTACCGCAATCGAGCTCTCGCCTTATAATGAGGAGTACTATTCTTTTCTGTACCGGCAGGATGGTATCGACAAGACTGAAGTTCTTGACCTAGCAGAATACTTAGGATTTTCTCTTTATGCGGATCGACTTGAATTGATGGATACAGCCCTTGATGCACTTTTAGACCAACTGAGTTCACCAGCACAATATGGCGAATGTGCCAAAGGAATCATCGCTCTTGGCCAAAAATACAGTCTAATATCTTCAGACGATTGCATCCATGCAACGGTCAAAGGTGATGAAGCCGCAGGTACTTTAATCAAATCTTCCTTTGAGTTTGCAGTTCACGGTCTATACCATGAAGCTATGGAACAATCTAGAGCTGGAAATAATAGTGCCGAACAACACCGCATCTATTTGCAATCTCTGGAAGACCTTAAGAAAAGATACGATTATACCAATCTTCCTGAACTTGACCCCTCAGCAATCAATGAAATTCAAGAACTGGAAAATGCAAGTGATCTAAGAGTTGCCGCAGAAGTTCAGCAGCAGCAGTACTTCTTGCGTGCCATACGGGAATTGAGGCAATTTTACAGAAATGAAAGCCTGAGCAGTAAAGAACGTATTACCGCCATTCTTGATTTTGCAGAAAGACGGCACATTCCAGTTACAAACGGAATCGCATCCTCCAGTTCAACGCCAGCTATCGCCAATGCCGTCACTATGGCTTTGGCTGTGGAAGAGCTCAATAGTCGTTATACTGCTAAAATCAAAGAACAAATCCATGCCCCCTCCTCGGAAATTTATCAAATCCGTGATGCAATCCAGCAACTTTTCACACAACGTGGAATAGTTGATTCCCAGAAGCCTTTTGAAATCATAGCTTCTTTCAAAGCAAGTGGAAGTGATGTCTATAACGCCATCCTTGCTGATTGTGCCGATCTTCTGAACATCCCAACGCAAATCGCACGATATTTAGATAATTACGCTGATCCCCACAAAGATGACAACGACCTCCGCAAAAAAATCGCATCTGCAATCGTCAACCAATGCCTGAACTATCCTCAATTTCCATGCACCTCTATAAATACTACTCTTGACGAGAATTGGGCTAAGAAGGGAGAATTTTCAGATCACAAATCTGTTTACGTTGGTGATTTCGGCGCACTTGTTCCAAAAGATGATATTGTTTGTATGTACTACTCTCGAAAGAGCTTCTTAGATAGTACTTACACAGTCATTACAACGAGCGGAATCTATTATCCAGGCAGCTACATGCCCACCGGTCGCTTATGGAAAGACATTAAAGAAGAGCCTAAAGAAAGCTACCATCCTAAAATCATTTTCAAATCCACCGATCATATTTTTGAGTTTGGCAAAGATCGGGAGGGTTTAGAATTACTGAAAAAGTGCATAAAAACAGCCCAATCTCTCCTGGTTCAAAAAATCATCCCTAATAATAAAATCAATTCGAGTTCTTTTTTGTGTGAACGGCTGCATCACTATTTATCGCCCGATGAACAATCTTCTGTTTATTTAACATCGGGTTCTCAGCTATACGGTAGTTCTGAACATCCCAATTCTAATGTAACTGGGACATCTCCTCTGAAGGCACATCTCTCCAGAAATGAATTCATTTTGCAACATGAATCAAACCCATTTATAAATATTATAATTAACATCGAAAGTCCCGAAGTATCAGCACGAACCATAGACCATTTCCTCATTATCGTCCTCACAAATAGTTTTCTGTATTTTCTTGATGGTCAAAATGAAGGCTGCGCAATTCATGTTGAAGATATTCCAAATGTTGACTATGCATATGAGAGCGGTGATTGCTCGACTATCACAATGCTCGTTGTTCACCATCGCTTTGTTGCATCTGGTGATGGCTATATTTACTACGGCTTTAAGACATGCCGAGATACTCAAACTACAGGGTTGGAACTCGATGATAATGCATATATTGTATACGACGGTGACTTAAAAGAGAATCAAAAAGACGGTCAAGGCAAGCGGTACTTCTATGGCTTTGATGGAAAAACAATTTTCCTTCTTTATGAGGGTAGCTATAAAGACGATGAATGCTCTGGAAAAGGAAAAAGCTATTATTCAAACGGCCAAATCTGCTATGAAGGCGACTACAAGAAGGGAAAATACAACGGTAAAGGAACCCTTTATAATGAAGACGGCAGTGTTCAATATAAAGGCAACTTCAAAGATGGTAACGCTGCCTAATCTCTACGGGCAGTACAAAAGCAAAATTTGAATGGAGGCTTTAATATGGCTATGAAAGTTATCAAATGTGATGCATTCGATCAGCCCGCCTATAAAGTTCTGCATAGCTTCAAGAGTGTTGTCCAGCTCGATCGCCTTTGGCAGCTTCATTGGCAGGAGCGCAAGGACTTTGATTTTTTCTTCTTTCATTGTGTGCCTCCAAATAAAAACAGGACAATCCACGCGGACTGTCCTGCAAAAGTAAAGGGAGAGCATCCGAAGACACTCTCCCAGTTGTACATATAATTTTTTGCTCAGCTGATGCCAAACTCTTTCATCAGCCGAGCACGGTACTCCTTATCTTCAGAAGCCCGCTTTGCATCTTCAATACGGTTCTGATCGAACAGCTTCTTCATCAGCAAAGCCAGCGTATCTTCCCCTTCGGCTTTTCCCTTTGCAATGCCACGGTTTTCCACTTTATCAAGCACATCGCACATATTGCGTGGGCCTCCAGTACAGTGTTTATTTTTTGCGTACCATGCAGCGCTTTTTGAAGAATGCGATGCCATAGCAGAGGATGTCATCATAGTCATCCCGGAAGTCCGCTGCATACATCCGGTCATTGATCTGCTGAATGGCAGTATCACAGGCATCCGGCAGAGCATCCAGAGTTTTGGCATACTTGGCTTCAAAAATTGCCACGCGGCCATTGCGGATATCCTTTACGATAACATCGCTGCGCCCCTCGCCATGCTCTTTGTTGGATTCTACCACATAGCCAGCACCAGTAAAGATGCCTGCAAGGAAAGCGTGGTAAAAATCCTCCCGATAGTCATGGTAACTGATGGTCATACGCAGCAGCTTGGTCATTTCTTTTGTCAGAGCTTCGCTGTTTCCGCTCCAGACTGCATCAAACAACGGGCTGCGGTTCCATGCCTTAGCGCTGTCGTCAAACCATTTGCTTACAGTGGTTTCAAAAATTTCCCGAATCTCTGCATTGGGAATCATCAGCGCGGAGCAGCCATCCGGCAGAGAATCCGTCAGATCCTTATCCCGCACCTTGGTCAGATAGCCTGTCAGATACAGCACACTCCAAAGATTTTCCTCAGAGGAGTGCAGATAATCGTAGGTCAGGTTTTCTTCAATATGCTGAACAATAGAGCCGCCAGCCATCAGAGTTTCAAGCTTTGTGGTGATATTGTCGCCTGCATAGTCGATGAAAGAACGGATAATAGCATTATCGCTGGTGTTTTTCCAATAGCTTTTCGGCTTCTGTGCTACACCATACTGGAAATCTCGCAGATAACTGATCACGTCCCACGGACAATAAATGTCTGCATCGCCAAAATGATAACCGTCGTACCATGCCTTGATTTCAGCAGACTGCGATTCAAGATCAGCATCTTTCAGCATTTGATCTACATCTGCCTGTGTAAAACCAAAGGATTCGCTCAACCGGGGAGAAAGAATCGTATCCGAAACAAAATTGTTCGTCCCGGTAAAGATGCTTTCTTTGGCAATTTTAAGGCAGCCAGTAACAACAGCAAAGTCGAGCGAGGTATTGTCTTTGAGCGTGGTGCTCATCATAGCCCGCATCACGTCCAGCATCTGCGAATAATATCCGTTGCTGCTGGCTTTAGCAATGGGAACATCATACTCATCCAGAATGACGACCGCCGACTTTTTGAAATGGATTTCCAGCATCCGGGTCAATAGCAAAAAGCAGCTTTTGGTTTCATCTATGGATGCAGTGCGTCCCAGAATCCGCTTAAAGATGCCTTTGTCATCGTCGGAAATAGCATCGTCATCCAAAAGAAACTGATAATCCTGAAATGCAAATGCCAGCTTCATGCACAGCATTCCATAGGCACTTTCAAAGGTCAGACCGTCCGTGTCCTTGAAAGAGAAAAAGACCACAGGACACTGATTCATCCATTTTTCGCAAAGTTCCGTATTTTTGGAGATCGCCAATCCCTCAAACATCTGCTTGCTGTCTTTGGTGATGTCCAGAAAATTTGCGAGTGTGCTCATACCGAGGGATTTTCCGAAACGGCGAGGACGAGTGATCAAGTTGACTTTAGGAATGCCGCCATCCAGAATCTCTGCAACCAGATTGGTCTTATCAATATAATAATATCCTTTTGTACGAATCTCTGAGAAATTTGAGATCCCAACAGGAAACTGCAAATCTGCCATGCAATTGCTCCTTTCCGCTCACAGATGTGAGCTTTCAGAACTTACTACTGTAAGTGTACCATGAAATATAGAATCATACAAGAATCAAGTGACATTGAAATTAGGCGATTCTATTATGCTACGTTCAATCTGGTTGCCTTATAGCAGTCGGCGCACATTCCCTCATGGGTGGCGGCAAACTCTGCCGCCTGCATGATGGAGCCATCCTTCAGCTTGACCCTCTTGATAG
>OGYC01002241.1_pt1 | contig 13894 bp, 9 predicted proteins | sample 1576461 | NCBI WGS metagenome assembly OGYC01 (sample SAMEA3541569, study PRJEB24748) | human gut metagenome | biome: human gut; feature: human-associated habitat; material: faeces | place: China | collected 2012 | reverse complement strand
GTCTCCTTGCTCTCGGTCTCGCAGGGCTCGACCATGAGCGCCTCGTGGACGATGAGCGGGAAGTACATCGTGGGCGGGTGCAGGCCGTAGTCGAGCATACCCTTGGCAAGGTCGAGCGCGGAAACGCCCGTCTCCTTGTGCAGATCGACCAGCGACATGACGAACTCGTGCATACAAATTTCGTCGTAGGCCATGGTGAATTTCTCTGCGAGCTTCACGCGCATATAGTTGGCGTTGAGCACGGCGTTCATCGCCGCCTCGGGAATGCCGGTCCTTCCGAGCGTGAGCACATAGGTCAGCGCCTTGATGCAGACGTCGAAGTTGCCGTAGAACAGCTTCACGCGGCCGATGGACTTCTCGGGATAGTCGAAGGCAAGCCTGCCGTCTTTCTCCACCACCAGCGGGCCGGGCATATACTTGCGCAGAAAGTCCTTGCAGCCGACCGCGCCCGCGCCGGGGCCACCGCCGCCATGCGGCGTGGCGAAGGTCTTGTGCAGGTTCGAGTGGATGCAGTCGAAGCCCATGTCGCCCGGGCGGACGACGCCCATGACGGCGTTGAGGTTCGCGCCGTCGTAGTAGCACAGGCCGCCCGCGTCGTGGACGATCTTCGTGATCTCCAGAATGTTCTTATCGAAGATGCCGACCGTGTTCGGGTTCGTGAGCATCAGTCCCGCCGTGTCGGGGCCGACGGCGGCGCGCAGCGCGTCGAGATCGACGCAGCCGTCCGCGCCGGAGGGGATGTTCACCACCTGATAGCCGCACATTGCTGCGGTGGCGGGGTTGGTGCCGTGGGCGGAGTCGGGCACGATGATCTTCGTGCGCGCGGTGTCGCCGCGGTCGGTGTGGTATGCCTTGATGAGCAGCACGCCGGTGAATTCGCCGTGTGCGCCCGCGGCAGGCTGGAACGTGACCGCGTCCATGCCGAAGATCTCGCCCAGCTCGCTGCCCAGAACATGCAGCGCCTCGAGCGCGCCCTGCGCCGTTTCGACCGGCTGGAGCGGGTGGAGCTGCGTGAAGCCAGGCAGTGCCGCCATGTCCTCGTCGATTTTGGGGTTGTACTTCATCGTGCAGGAGCCGAGGGGATAGAAGCCGTCGTTCACGCCGTGGATGCGCTTGCAAAGCGCCGTGTAGTGGCGCGTCAGCTCATTTTCACTCACATGGGGTAGGCGCAGGGGCGCTGTGCGCTCCTCTGGGAGCGTGTATTCCGGCACATCGCACGCAGGCATCAGGCTCAGACCGCGGCCCTCCGTGCCAAGCTCAAAGATCAGCTTCATTTCAGCACCTCCTTCACGATGGAAACGGCTTTATCAAGCTGCGCCTTGCTCACAAGCTCGGTCACGCACCAGAGGATGCCGCCGTCCACCTCCGCGCCGCCGAGGATGTCCGCCGCGTCGAGCGCGTCAAGGATCTTTTTGCGGCAGTTGGGGCACCCAACCTCGGTCACGAACTCGTGGAAGAATTCGCCCTGATACTTGAGCTTGCAGCCGGCCTTGACAAGCTCGGCGGCAAAGTAGTGCGCCTTTGAAGTGCAGAGCCGTGCGCACTGCTTCATGCCCGCTTCGCCCATCGCCGCCATGTAAACGCCCGCGGTGAAGGCGCACAGCGCCTGATTCGAGCAGATGTTGGAGCTGGCCTTCTCGCGGCGGATGTGCTGCTCCCGCGCGGAGAGCGTGAGCACATAGCCGGTCTTGCCGTCTACGTCCTTCGTCTGACCGACGATGCGGCCGGGCAGCTTGCGCGTCATGGCGGCGGTCGTCGCCATAAAGCCGAGGTAGGGGCCGCCGAAGGCGGTGTCGAGCCCGAGGGGCTGACCGTCGCCGACGGCGATGTCCGCGCCGACCTCGCGCGGTGTGGGCAAAATGGCGCAGGCGATGGGGTTCACGCCCATGACGAGCTTCGCGCCCGCGGCGTGGACGATCTCACCGACCGCGCTTGCGTCCTCGAGCTGACCGAAGTAGTTCGGCTGCTGGAGGTAGAAGCAGGCGGCGTCCTCGCCGAGCGCGGCGCGGAGCGCGTCGAGATCGGTTCTGCCGTCCTTCGCGGGAACGACGATCAGCTCGGTATTCGAGGCAAAGCAGTAGGTCTGCATGACCTCGATGACCTGCGGGTTCGCCGCGGCGGAAACATACGCCTTCGTGCGCTTGCGGTCGCGGCACATGGGGATGGTCTCGGCGGCGGCGGTCGCGCCGTCGTAGTGGGAGGCGTTGGCAACGTCCATGCCCGTCAGTTCGCAGATCATAGTCTGGAACTCGAACGTGCCTTGCAGCACGCCCTGACTGATCTCCGCCTGATAGGGCGTGTAGCAGGTGACCAGCTCCTCGCGGGAGGTGATGGACTTCACAACGGCGGGAATGAAGTGGCGGTAGGCGCCCGCGCCGCGCAGAACGGTCTTGTAGACCTTGTTCTTCTCCGCCATGGCGGTGACGGCCTCGCGTACCTCCAGCTCGCTCATGCCCCCGGGGATGTTGAGCTTCCCGTTCAGCAGCATCCCCTGCGGGACCGCCTGATACATGTCCTCAAGGCTTTTGACCCCGATGGCAGCAAGCATTTCCTCCCGTTCCGCCGCGGTGGTCGGAACATAAGAGCCCATCAGCCCTCCTCGGCGCAATGCGCCTCATAAGCCGCCGCGTCGAGCAGCTCCTCGGTGCCGCCGATGCCCTCGACCTTGATGATCCACGCGCCGTAGGGATCGGAGTTGAGCGTTTCGGGCGCGTCGGCCAGCGCCTCGTTGACCGCGCAGATGGTGCCGCTGACGGGGGAAATGATGTCGGAGACCGCCTTGACGGATTCAACATCGCCGAAGCTCTCGCCTGCGGTGACCGCGTCGCCCTCGGTGGGCAGGTTGATAAACACCACATCGCCCAGCGCGTCCTGTGCAAAATCGGAGATGCCGACGACGGCGATCTCGCCGTCCATCCTGACCCACTCGTGGGACTTGGAATACTTCAGCTCAGCAGGAAAATTCATTGTGTTGTCCTCCTCAAATTTTTGTTGCAAAAATCATTGTGTTCGTATGTATGTTACTTGTCCAGCTTATAGAACGGCATGGGCACGATCTCCAGCTCGACCATGCGCCCGCGCACATCGGCGTTCAAGTGCTTGCCGATCTCGATCTGCTCGACCGGGATGTAGCCCATCGCGACGCCGCAGCCGATAAACGGCGCGAATGTGCCGGAGGACGTCCAGCCGAGCTTCTCGCCCTCCATCGAATAGAGGTCGCAGTGCTCGCGCACGATGCCGCGTCCGACGACCTTCATGCCGATGCGCTTTAACTTCGGCGCACCGAGCGCGACGAGCGCGTCGCGGCCGATGAAGTCCTTGCCGGTCAGCTTGCAGGGAAGGCCCGCCATCTTCGGCGTGATCTCCTCGTTCATCTCGTGGCCGTAGAGCGGCATGGAGGCTTCGAGCCGCAGCGTGTCGCGCGCGCCGAGTCCGCAGGGGATCAGGCCGTACTCCTCGCCCGCGGCGAGCAGGGCGTGCCAGAGGTCAACGGTGTCCTCAGCCCTGCAGTAAATTTCAAAGCCGTATTCACCGGTGTAGCCGGTCTGGGAAACGAGAGCGTGAATGGTGCGGCTGCCGAGGTTCAGCGGAACGTTGTCGATAAAGGTGTAATACTTCGCGGGAATGTACTGCTCCGCGCAGAGCTTTTTGAGAATGTCGCCGGACTTTGGCCCTTGCAGCGCGACCTGTCCCCAGTCGTCACCCTCGTCGCGGTAGTCCACGTCGCCGAACAGATGGCTCTCGACCCACGCGGCATCCTTGTCGCGGTTGCCCGCGTTGACGACCAGCCAGTAGTCGTCGGCGGCACAGCGGTAAACGATGAAATCGTCAATAATGCCGCCCGCGTCGTTGCAGAACATGGCGTACTTGATGTCGCCGTCCTGCATGGTGGAGATATCCGCGGTGATGAGCTTCTGCACGTTCGCGATCGCGTCGGGGCCCTTGAGCCGCAGCTCGCCCATGTGCGACACGTCAAAGAGTCCCGCCTTCTGCCGCACGGCCATGTGCTCGGCGAGCACGCCGGTGGGATACTGCACGGGCATCAGAAAGCCGCCGAACTCAACGATCTTTCCGCCCGCGTCCACATGGGTCTGATACAGGGGTGTCTTCCTTTCCATAAGCTGTTTCCTCCTCCATTATCATTTTTGAACGATAGCATAAAAATGATTAAAATATGACATAGAAAAAAGGCACAAAATCCCCCTTAGAACTTTGTGCCTCCGTTTTATGACCTGAGAGTTTCCCTGACACAGCATATCGCATTTTTGCAGGTTGCACCTTCGGCGTGCGGCAAGCCGCACTTTTCGGAGCGTCGTCCGAGTCCGGTCCTTTTGCCTGAGAGCTTCTGCGTTCCCCTTCGGCGCCGCGGCGGATATTCCGCGGTCTCTCCCGTGACCCATCATCCGATCACCTTATCCACTTGCCTTTTTAAGGTAACATACGCAATATGCTTTTGTCAAGAAAGATATTTTGTCGTTTTGCCGAAAAATATGCAGGTGAGAGAGAAGGGCTGCTTTTCGGACTTTTTGTTACCACACGCTCACGCGCGTCTCCGGTGCGGTCCACATCCCATCGCCGGGCTGGATATCATAGGTCGTGTAGAATTCCGGCAGCGTCTGCAGTACGCGGTTGCAGCGCAGCTTATCCGGCGCGTGGACGTCGGTCACGGCCAGATACTCGCGCATCTGCCGCGAGGTCGTGGACGCCCAGGTGTTCGCGACGGCGCGGAAGAGCTTGTCGAGGTCGGGGTGGTCGAGCTTCTTCGCCGCCGCAACGATGCACTTTGCCGCGCCGAGGTCGGCCACGTTCTCCGAGATCGTCAGTGCGCCGCTGCACGCGATGCCGGGATAAGCCTCCTGCCCGTCGTACCATTCGGCCACAGCCTGACACTTCTGCCGGAAGGCGGCGTAGTCCTCCGCCGTCCACCAGTCGGCGGCGCTGCCGTTCTCGTCGAACTTCGCGCCGTTGTTGTCAAAGGCGTGGGTGATCTCGTGGGCGATGATGTAGCCGATGCCGCCGAGATTCTCCTCCCGGCTGGCGTTCACGTCGTAAAGCGGCGATTGCAGAATGGCGGCGGGGAAGGTGATGTCGTTGGCGCTGGGATTGTAGCAGGCGTTGACCGTAAAGGGCGTCATGATCCATTCGCTCTTGTCCGGCGCGTCGTTCTGATGGGCGAGGACATCCTGCTTCATCGCCATCTGGATGGCGATGACGTTGGAGAAGAAGGAGCCGCCCTCGGCGGGGGACTTGATCTCCGCGCGGTCAAGACAGCTTTCCCAGCTGTCGGGATAGCCGACCTTGACGCCCATGGTGTCGAGCTTCTTCACGGCCTTGGCCTTGGTTTCGGCGCTCATCCAGTCCTGCGCCAGAATGCGCTCCTTGTAGATGGCGATGAACTCGCCGATCATCTCCTCCACATCGGCCTTGGCTTTGGCGGAGAAGTATTCGTCCACATAGGCGCGGCTGAGGTAGTCGGCAAGCAGCGCCTGCACCTGCTGCGCCGCGATCTGCTCATTGCTCTGGCGTGCGTCCACGCCGTAGTAGCCCAGCACGAAGTCGAAGTACGCGTCCATAAATCCCTGATTGAGCGATGTGGCCACGCTTTTCAGCAGCGCCAGACGCGCCGCGGTCTTGAGCAGGGCAAGGTGGGCGTCGTCGTAGAGCGCCGCAGCTGCCTTCAGCGCGCCGACATCGCTGATCATGATCCGCTCCGCGTTTTCAATGCCGCTGGCGGTAAGAATGGCGTTAAGGTCCACGTTCGGCAGCAGCGCCTTGAGCTCGCCGAGCGTGAAGAGGTTGTAGGTCTTGTCCACGTTGCTGTAGTCCTGCGGGTCGAGCGAGGCCGCGGAGATCGCCGCCTCGGCGTCATAGAACGCCGCGACGCGCTGCGCCGCCTCGTCCGCGCCAAGGCCGGAGAGCGTCAGCAGCGATGTGAGATATGTGGTGTAGGCGCTCCTTTGCGCATCGGTGCCGTTGACGTAGAAGTCCTTATCCATGCCCGCGCCGATGAGCGAAAACGCGGCGATCCTGCGGCTCGAATCCGCGAGGTCGGTCGTCAGGCCGAAGCCGAGGAGCATGGACAGCCCCAGCTCCTTCTGCATCTGCGCATCGACGCTCACCAGCTCGTCGAGCGTTTTGGCGCTCTCGATGGCATCAAGGTACTTCTGAGAATGGGCGCGACGCCGGCCTTCTCGCGGCCCTCGGCGTCCATCACGCAGTCGTAGAGCGCCTTGATCTTTGCCTCGGCGGTGCCGGGAGTCTGCTCATGCGCGTCGATCTCGCGGATGAGCGCCGCGATCTGCTCATTGACCGTCAGGCTCAGGCCGTAGAACGGACCGTTGATGGACAGGCCCGCGGGAATGTCGGAGCCGTCCAGCCAGCTTTTGTTGACGGCGGCATAGTAGTCGTCCCTGAGGTTCGTTCCCTTGGCGGCGTAGGCGCGGCGGAGCAGCGTCGAGAGCGCTTCGGCGCTCATAGCCTCGTTCGCGTCGCCGTCTGCAAGGCCGGCGGCGAGGACGGAGGAAAGCTCCTCCGCCGCCCATGCGGGAACATTCGTCAGGCTGCCTGCGGGCAAGGCCATGCGGGCGTTGTCCCCCACAGGGGCGGCAAAGCCGCCGAAGGCGCGCGTGAGCATCACCAGCGCCTGTACGCGTGTCAGCGTGCCGTCGAGCGCAAGGCTGCTGTCAGGATAGCCCTTGAGAATGTCGGACCGCTGCACGCCGGGGTTATAGTCCTGCGCGGCGGAGAGCAGCGCCTGCGCGGCCTCGCCGCGCGTGAGCGCCGCCGCCTGCACGGGCAGCGTGCCGAGCGCCAGCACCAGTGCGAGCAGCAGCGGCACAAATCGTTTTTGGAATTTCATCATGTCATCTCTCCTTTGGATGCTTGGATCGTTTAAATGCTCCGCGGCGTTCTTCCCTTCGCCGCAGAGAACGACATTGTAGAGCCCCTTCTCATTTTTGTCAAGTGTTCAAAAATAATCCTGAAGCAAATCAACGTTGTGCGCGCTCTTGCAAAGAGCGACGGCTTCTGCTACACTGTAAGCAGCCTATTGGGATGCGGCAATGCCCGCGAAGGAGAGAAAATGGAACAGACCAATAAAGGGTTGAGCGGCAATCAGCTCAAGCTCATCGCCATGCTTGCCATGACGGTCGACCACTTCACCAGCGTGATCTGGCCGGATTATCCGCGGGACTGGTGGATATTGCTGCTGCACATCATCGGCCGCATGGCCGCGCCGATCTTCTGGTTCATGGTGGCGGAGGGCTACCACTACACCCGCAATCTGAAAAAGTACGCCGGACGGCTGCTGCTCTTTGCCGTCATCGGGCACTTCGCCTACAATTTTGCCTTCGGCATCCCCTTTGTCCCGCTCAAAACCGGCGTATTCAACCAGACCAGCGTGATGTGGCCGCTGTTTCTCGGCGTGGTCGGGCTCTATACGGTGGAGCGGCCCGAGCTCAAGCAATGGCAAAAGACGCTTGCCGTGGTCGCCCTTACGCTTCTCGCCTTCCCGGGCGACTGGAGCAGCATCGCCGTGCTTGCCATTCTGGAGATCGGGCAGAACCGCGGCGACTTCCGCCGCCAGATGACGCGCATGATGCTCTGGGTCGCGATGTACGCGCTGATCTACGCGCTCTTCATCGACCCCGTCTACGGTATACTTCAGCTCTTCGCCGGGCTGACCATTCCGCTGCTCAAGCGCTACAACGGCACACGCGGCGCGGGCCGGGGCATGAAATATCTTTTCTATCTCTACTATCCCGCGCACCTCTTCCTCTGCGGCCTCGTCCGCATCCTGCTCTACGGCAACGTCGGCGTGATGGTCGGCGGACAGTAAGGCAATACCGGCAAAAGGGGAGCTCCCATACGTTTCGTATGGGAGCTCCCCTTCCTTTTCACTTTTCAGAACGCGACGTGCATGAACAGCGCCACGCAGCAGAGGATCACAGCCAGCGGGACATAGACATAGCGTCCCACGCTGTACCAGAGGTTTCCGCGCAGCTTGCCGCTGCCGGTGTTGACGGCGTCGAGCAGCTCGTCCTTCTTCATCACATAGAACCAGGAGATCGCGCCGAGCGTCGCGCCGATGGGAATGATGTAAATGGAGACGAGGTCCATCCACGGGCCCCACTTGTCGATGGTCTCCATGCCGATGCCGAAGCCGAGGCACACCACGCACAGGATCACCAGCACCGCCGTGCGGCTGAGCCTGGGGAACTTGTGCATCAGGGATTCCGCGACGGCCTCGAACATATTCTGCAGCGAGCTGACGCCCGCGAAGATCATCGCAACGTAGAGAATGATGGCGAACAGGCGGCCGAGCGGGATATCCTGCAGGATAGTCGGCAGCGTGACGAACAGCAGGCTCGGGCCCGCGCCGACGTCCAGTCCGTAGGAGAAGCAGGCGGGGATAATGACCAGTGCCGCGACCACGGCGGCAATGGTGTCAAAGAGCGCCGTGTGCTGCGCGACGTCCACCACGTCCTCGTCCTTGGAGAGGTACGCGCCGTAGACAATCATACCGCTGCCGGTGACGGACAGCGAGAAGAACGCCTGCCCCATCGCCCAGATCCAGATCATCGGGTCGGTCAGAGCCTCCCAGCGCGGGGTGAACATGAAAAGATAGCCCTCCGCCGCGTTCGGCAGCAGCGCCACGCGCACCGCCAGAACGAGGAAGATGAGGAAAAAGAGCGGCATCATGACCTTGTTGGTCTTTTCGATGCTGTGTGCGCCGAGGAAGAGCGTCAGCAGCGTGCCGACGACCACGACGATGTGATAGGGAATGACCGAGTAGGGTGTGCCGGAGAAGGCTCCGAACCACGCGGCGGCGTCCGCCGTCATGAGCGTACCGAGGAGCGAGTCCGCCAGCGCCTTGAGGATGTAGGTCACGATGACAGCGTAGCCGATGGCGATGCACATGGAGCCCGCCAGCGGCAGCCAGCCGAGCAGTCCGCCGGCCTTGCCCGCGCTCCTGCCGCGCGTGGCCCAGGCATTTTCATAGGCGCCCAGCGTGCCGGTCGCCGCGCGGCGGCCCATCGCAAACTCCGCCGGCAGGCCGACGTAGCTGAAAATGAACACGAACAGCAGGTAGATCAGCAAAAAGGCCCCGCCGCCGTTGCTGCCCAGCTTGTTGGGAAAGCCCCATACGTTTGCCATACCGACCGCCGAGCCGACCGAGGCCAGAATAAAGCCCCAGCGGCTGGCAAAGCTCTTTGTGTTTTTCGTGTGCTTCATGGTGTTCTCCCCTTGGGCCGTCCGCATCCCGGCAAGGCGGCCCGCTTCCTTCCGTAATCATAGCAAAGCCCCGACCCGCAGCGGCCAGGACTTTGTTATTCTAAAGCTTTGATGTGTAAAAGTCAAGCGTTTTCCGGAAAACGCATCCGGATCGCGGCGGCGAGATCCAATTTACCGCCGAGCTGCGGTAAGCGAAAACGAAATTTGCCGCGGCGTGCGCCAAAAAAGGCTTGCGTGCCGCGTCTTTTTTGCACATAATAGGGACAAGAAATTTTCCCCGACGGAGGTTATTTTATGTCTAAGCCGATTCGCAAGCGCAGCGAGGTCGCTGCCGAGTTTACCTGGGATCTCACCGACATCTTCCCCTCAGACGAGGCGTGGAGGGCCGAGTACGAGGCGCTCAAGCCCTATGCCGAAGCAGTCGCCGCCTATCGGGGCCGCCTCGGTGAGAGCGCGGAGACGCTGCTGGCCTATTTCCGGCTCGACGATGAGCTGAACGTCCGCGTCGGCCGGCTCTACGGCTACGCCAACTGCAAGGCGGACGAGGATACCTCGAACGGCTTTTATCAGGACCTGCGCGGCAAGGCGCTGAGCCTTTCCGTCACGCTCTCCGGCGCGGGCGCGTTTGCCGCGAGCGAGCTGCTTGCACTCAGCGATGAAACGCTCACGCGCTTCTACGCCGAGCAGCCGGAGCTGGCGACCTATCGCCGTCCCATCGAGCGGGTCCGCCGCCGCAGGGCGCACATCCTCTCCCCGGAGTGCGAGGCGCTGCTGGCGAATGCCGGCGAGATGGCCGACGGCCCCGACGCCATCTTCGGCGTGTTCCACAATGCTGACCTCCGCTTTCCCGCCGTGACCGACGGCGCGGGCGCGGAGCAGCCGCTGACCGATGCGACCTTTGTTCCCCTGCTCCAGAGCGGCGACCGCACGCTGCGCCGCAATGCGTTTGAGACCTACTACGCCACGCTCGGCGGCTATCGCAATACGCTCGCCGCGACGCTTGACGCGCAGTTCAAGCAGCTCCGCTTTTTTGCGAACGCGCGCAGGTACCCCTCCACGCTCGACGCCGCGCTCGACGCGACCGAGGTGCCGGTGAGCGTTTACGACAGCCTCATCGAGAGCGTCCACGCGAACCTCGACAAGATGTACCGCTATGTTGCCCTGCGCCGCCGTCTGCTCGGCGTGGACGAACTGCATATGTACGACGTCTATACGCCCATCGTCCCCGACGTGGCGGAGGAGATCCCCTTTGAGCAGGCGAAGGCCACCGTGCTCGACGCGCTCGCCGTGCTCGGCGAGGATTATACCGCCATGCTGCGCGAGGGCTTTGACCATCGCTGGCTCGACGTGTATCCCAACGTCGGCAAGCGCGGCGGCGCGTACTCCTCCGGCATCGCGCGCCCGCACCCCTATGTTCTGCTCAATCAGACCGACGACCTCGACAGCCAGTTCACCATCGCGCACGAGATGGGCCACGCCATGCACAGCTATCTGAGCTGCAAGCATCAGCCCGTCTGCACGAGCGACTACGTCATCTTCGTCGCCGAGGTCGCCTCGACCTGCAACGAGGTGCTGCTCATGCGGCATCTGCTGCGCAAGAGCACCGACAGGCGCGAGCGGGCCTACCTCATCAATCATTTCCTTGACCAGTTCAAGGGCACGGTCTACCGCCAGACGATGTTTGCTGAGTTCGAGCGCGAGCTGGGACGCATGGCAGAGCGCGGCGAGACGCTGACCGCCGACGCGCTGGACGAAAAATACCTCGCGCTCAACCGCCTCTACTTCGGTCCCAACATGGTGAGCGACGCGCAGATCGCGCTCGAGTGGGCGCGCATCCCGCACTTCTATTACAATTACTATGTGTTCCAGTACGCCACCGGCTTCTCCGCCGCGGTCGCTCTGGCTGATCGCATCCTGCGCGAGGGCGAGCCTGCCGTTGCGGACTACAAGCGCTTCCTTTCCGGCGGCAGCAGCACCGACCCTATCTCGCTTCTGAAGTTCGCGGGCGTGGATATGAGCACCCCCGCGCCGGTCGACGCCGCGCTCGCCATGTTCGGCGAGCTGGTCGATGAGCTCGACGCCCTCACCCGCTGAACGATACTTCCGGCGCTAAAATATTACAAAATAAAACTCTTGTTCTAATTTAAGCATTGTAGTATACTGTCCGACAGAGGGGAGGGCTGCGCCATGCCGCAAAACGAGCGGACCTATATCGCCATTGATCTCAAGTCGTATTACGCGTCCGTAGAGTGCATGGAGCGCGGCCTGGACCCGATGCAGACGAACCTTGTGGTGGCAGACCCGAGCCGCACGGAAAAGACCATCTGCCTCGCGGTGTCGCCGGCGCTGAAGGCCTACGGCATCCCGGGCCGTGCGCGGCTCTTCGAGGTAGTCGAGCGCGTGCGGCAGGTCAACGCCGAACGGCAGCGCCGCGCGCCGGGCGGGCGGCTGACCGGAAAGAGCGCGGACGACCTCACGCTGAAGGCCGACGCGTCCCTCGCGGTCGACTATCTGGTGGCGCCGCCGCGCATGGCGAAATACATCGAGGTCAGTATGCAGATCTACGGCATCTACCTAAAGTATATTTCGCCCGAGGATATCCACACCTACTCCATCGACGAGGTGCTGATGGACGTCACCGGCTATCTGGAGACCTACCGCACGACCGCCCGCGAGCTGGCGAAGACCATAATCCTCGACGTGCTGCACATGACGGGCATCACGGCGACGGCGGGCATCGGCAGCAACCTCTATCTCTGCAAGGTTGCCATGGACATGATGGCCAAGCGCGTTCCGCCGGACGAGAACGGCGTGCGCATCGCGCAGCTTGACGAGCGGAGCTACCGCGCGCTGCTTTGGGAGCACCGTCCGCTGACGGACTTCTGGCGCGTGGGCCGCGGCTACGCGAAAAAGCTGGAGGAGCACGGGCTGTATACGATGGGCGACGTCGCGCGCTGCTCCATCGGGAAGCCGAACGAGTATTATAACGAGGGACTTCTCTACAAGTTCTTCGGCGTCAATGCCGAACTGCTCATCGACCACGCCTGGGGCTGGGAGCCGTGCCGCATGGCGGACATCAAGGCCTACCGGCCGGAAACGAACAGCATCAGCTCCGGTCAGGTGCTGCAATGCCCCTATCCCTATGACAAGGCGCGGCTCGTCGTGCGGGAGATGGCCGAGGCGGTCGCGCTGGAGCTGCTGGAAAAGCGGATCGTGACCGACCAGCTCACGCTGACGGTTGGATACGACATTGAAAACACGGCAAGCGGCAGCTACCGCGGCGAGACGGTGCTCGACCCTTACGGCCGAAAAATTCCGAAGCACGCGCACGGCACAGCGACGCTGGGGCAGAAAACATCCTCGGTGCGCCGCATCGTGGACGCCGTGCTCGGCATCTATGACGAAAAGGCCGACCCGAAGCTGACGGTCCGCCGTCTGACCGTCACCGCCAACCGGCTCATGCGCGAGGAGGATATCCTGTGCGAGCCGGAGCAGCCGGTACAGTTCAGCCTCTTTGACGATCCCGCGGCGCAGGAGCGGCAGCTTCGGGAGGAGGAAGTCAAGCAGGAGCGGGAACGCCGGGTCCAGGAGGCCCTGCTGGGCATCAAGAAGAAGTACGGCAAAAACGCCATCCTCAGCGGCGGCAGCTACCTTGACGGGGCGACCGCGCGCGAGCGGAACCGCCAGATCGGAGGACACAAGGCATGAGCGGAAAATACGACGATATTATCGACCTGCCGCACCCCGAGCCGCAGACGCATCCGCGGATGCCCATGCGCGACCGCGCGGCGCAGTTCGCGCCCTTTGCGGCGCTCACCGGTCACCGCGCCGCCCTTGCGGAGACGGAGCGCCGCGCCGCCGACGCGGCGGAGTCGGAGAACGAGCGGTTCTCGGAGCCGTAGCCTGCGGCGCAGAGCTTGTATTCAGGGACGGAGTATGTTTGGGAGGAGCGGCGGCAATACAGGCGCCATCGCGCCCCGACAAAACGTCAGGAGACGAAGCAGCCATCCGGCTGCCTCGTCTCTTTTTTGTACGAAGCCCCGCTCGTCGGAGCAACCGCACCGCCAAACGGCAGACGCCGCAATTCGGCAAGCGAAGCGGCGGAAAAGCAGCGTAAGCGGCATGGGTAGAAGCGCTCTCAAAATTCTGCTATAATTTTTGGAAAAGCCTTGAAAATCATGTAGTATTTGCGGTCAAAGCCGTAATATACAGGTGAAGCCGGAAAGGAGGCGGTACAAGTGATGGAAGATGCAGGAATCATCGAATTATTCTTTGAGCGTTCAGAGCAGGGCATACGAGAGCTGGATATAAAATACGGTAAAGCCTGCCGCAAATTATCATACAACATTGTGAACGACCGGCAGGACGCGGAGGAATGCGTCAATGACGCTTACTTAGGCGCATGGAACGCGATCCCGCCGGTGAAGCCCGACCCGCTGCTGACCTACATCTGTAAAATCGTCCGGAACATTTCCTTGAACCTCTATCACAGAAAAGAAGCAGCCAAACGAAGCAGTCACTATACAATTGCTATGGAGGAGATCGAAGCCTGCATAGCAGCCACCAACGCAGTGGAAGCCGAGATCGAGGCCGTAGAGTTAGCTCATATCATCGAAAGATTTTTGGACACGCTGACCGTCGAAAACCGCGTTCTCTTTAT
>OGYC01002221.1_pt1 | contig 13975 bp, 13 predicted proteins | sample 1576461 | NCBI WGS metagenome assembly OGYC01 (sample SAMEA3541569, study PRJEB24748) | human gut metagenome | biome: human gut; feature: human-associated habitat; material: faeces | place: China | collected 2012 | reverse complement strand
ATCTCTCCCATCCGCTGCATATCCGTAAGGTTTCCGGTCAGGTTCGATGCATGCGTGCAGACGATGGCTTTTGTATTTTCCCGAATAGCTGCTTCGATTGCATCAAAATCTACCGTTCCGTTCTCTCCGCTCGCCGCAATTGTAAGTTCAACACCTTTTTTCTGCATCGCATAGAGAGGACGCAGCACTGAATTGTGCTCCATCTGCGTCGTGATCACATGATCTCCCGGAAGAAACATCCCCCGGATGGCCATATTCAGAGCCTCCGTAGCATTGGAGGTAAAGACCAGCCTGGATGGATCACTGCCACCGAAAAAATCGCAGAGCGTCCTCCTTGCCTCATAGATCGTTCTGGAGGCTCCAAGGGCTGCATCCGAAAAACCACGCCCCGGATTTCCGAAATTTTTCATGGCATGAAGAACCGCATCATAAACTGCCTGCGGTTTCTGAAGCGTTGTCGCTGCATTGTCCAGATAAATCATTTTATCATCCCCACACTTTCTGTAAATCGTTTTTAATGTGATTTAACAATTTATTGCTCTCCTCTATATAAAATAAAGGCAGGAGTCCTTTACATCTATTGTAACAGATGGATTTTTTCACAGCTTATACAGATTTCTGTGATCTTCTCCGGCAGAGATGCCACTTTTTCTTTCGACAAAAGCATCATAAGTTCTGCCTCTGTCCCTTCCATCTGACAGCTTACCGACCAGCTTCGAAGTTCCTCTGAGATGCTGTATCTGCTGATCGTGATCCGATTCCACGATTTCTTCCATTCCAAAGCTCGTTCTTTTGAAAGTACGATATCCCCCGGATAAATGGCGATCGCACGATATCTTTTCCGGTCTTCCGGCTCAGTAGCTGGGACTCTCAGCGAAAGATTCCATTCTTTTGCGTACACCTGATCTTTGCTGATCCAGTCAATCTTTGAAATGTTATTGCAGCCCACCAGTTTTGCCTGTCCGGCTGTCTGCGGCTCTGCAAAAAATTCCCTTTTTTCGCGAATTGAACTGAATCTGCCGTTTTCCATGCTTCCGATCCGGTCTGCCAGGCGGTAAACCTCTTCCTGATTGTGCGAAACAAAAAGAATCGGTTTGCCAAAATCATGCAGCATCTCCATCACTTCTCTCTCCATCTTCCGCTTGATGTGCTCATCCAGTGCAGAAAACGGCTCATCTAAAAGGATACACTGCGGCTCGGCCGCCAGCATGCGGATCATGGCAAGCCGCTGTTTCTGTCCTCCGGAAAGATGATCCGGATAACTGTCCGCATAATCACCGAGTCCATATTTTTCCAGCCACTTCTGCACCTGCACCGGATCCTTCTTTTTCATCACAATGCTGATGTTTTCTGCCGCTGTCATCGTCGGAAACAGGGCATATTCCTGAAAAAGATATCCTACTTTTCGCTTCTGCGGCGGAAGATTGATCTTCTTTGAAGAATCATACAACACTTTGCCGTTCAGAGAAATAAATCCGCTGTCCGGTTTTTCAATCCCGGCAATGCATTTGAGCGTCATACTTTTTCCGGAACCGGAGCCTCCTATTACCGCCAGAATCCCGGCTTCTGTCTCCAGATCAACCGAAAGCTCATAAAGAGCCAGTTGTTTTTTTATTTTTACGATGAAAGACATGCTTTTTTCCTTTACTCTTCTTCTCTCCAAACAAGTTCAGTGCAACAAGACAGACAAACGAAATCACAAAAATTACCAGACACCAGAAACCGGCAAGTGCAAAATCTCCGTTCTGAAGCACCATGGCGATCTGCTGCGAGATCGTTGAAGTCCTTCCGGCAATATTTCCGGCGAGCATGGAAGTTGCTCCATACTCACCGATCGCCCTCGCAAATGCCAGGACTGTTCCGGATAAAATGCCCGGTTTTGCCATCGGCATGCGGATTTTTCAGAAGATCGTCCGTTCGCTCAGGCCAAGCGTCTGTGCTGCATAGATCACATTCTCATCGACCTGCTCAAAAGCTGCTCTTGCATTGCGGTACATCAGCGGAAAGGCGATGACCGTCGCTGCCAGCACACAGCCAAGCCAGGTGTGCACTGCCTGGATGCCAAGACTGTTCGCCAGAAAATGCCCAAACGACCTTCTGGTGCTGAACGTACGAAGCAGTATATAACCTGCCACGGTCGGCGGAAGCACCAGCGGCATCGTCAAAAATCCATCCCAGAATGCCCTCGCCTTTCCCTTTCTGCTCATAACAAATCTTGCCGCAAAAATCCCCAGAAAAAAAGAGACAAAAGTTGCTGCCACTCCGGTCTTCATCGTGATCCAGAGCGGTGTAAAATCCAGGTTTCCCCAGTTCATCTGCTGCCTCCTACTGTACAGTAAAGTGGTATTTTTCAAACAGCTTCACTGCTTCTTCGCTCTGTAAATAATCCAGGAAATCCTGTGAAGCTTCCAGCTCTGCATCGGAAGTATTGTCACCCTCCACGGCAGCTACCGGATAGATCACATCGCCGGTCAGAGAGTTCGGCAGCTTTTCAATGATCTCCAACTGATCTTCATAGCCAAAGGTATCAGAATAATAAACCGTTCCGATCTCATTTGCTCCTTCTGCAACTGCAGAAGCAACAGCTCCTACGTTTGCACAGTTGTTGATCAGAAGGCCCCCCAGTGCTTCTGAGATCACATCATCCGTCAGCTGATCGACTTCTGTGTACTCTGCTCCTGCCATGCCTGCATTGATCAGGGCTTTTCTGGTATACTGTCCAACCGGAACGGTCAGATCTGCCAGTGCCATGTCTTTTGCAAGAGAAATCCTGGAGAAATCAGTAACTTTTGTATCGCTGCCCTTCCATGTAACAAGGCATACCTGATTGTTTAGAAGATCCTTACGGCTTCCCTCCACGATATCACCGCCGTCAAATCCAGCCTGAAGTTCATCCATCTGAGAAACACCGGCTGAGAAGAAAATATTGCATTTTGCACCTTCCTTGATTTGTGTCATCAAAGTTCCTGAACTGTCATAGTTTGTCTGGAAAGTTACATTCGGATGCTCACTGTTATATTTTTCACACAGTTCATCCATAACACTATTCAGACTTTTAGCGGCGAAAACGGTAACTTCTGTTTTCTTCTCCCTGCTTTTGCATCCTGTAAGAAGAACTCCTGCTGTTGCCACTGATACGATCGCGAAACTTACTGCGATTGATTTTTTCATTTGTCTTTTTCCTTTCATTCTGTCAGATTTCCTCCAGCAGCACTTCGATTCTGCCGCCGCACACCATACCTTCCTCTTCGGCATTGTCGGTGGTCATCTGGATTTTGACAATCTCGCAAATCCCATGTATGCCTTTTCGCATTTCTGCGAAATGTCCGCGGCATCTGGTAATCACTTCGGCTTCTGCACAGCCTCCGCCGATGGTTCCTATGATACGGTTGTCGGATGTGACCAGCATCTGCGTTCCGATGCTTCTTGGTGCACTGCCTCTTTTTTCAATGATCGTACAAAGCATGCGGTATTCCTTCTCATTTTCATCACTTACTGCAAATTTTGAAAGTCTCTGCGGCTCTGCCAGCTCTTCCAGGATCGCGTCGTCTGCTTCTGCTGCTTTTATGTGTTCGTTTTTACACTGTACGATCTCGCTGATCACGGAAAGTGCGATCTCTGACGGAGTCTGTGCTCCGATTGCCAGACCGATCGGGGAATGCAGCTTTTGCACCTGTTCTTTTGGATAACCATCTGCTTCCAGGTCTTTTCTCACCAGCACGCTTCGCTTTCTGGAACCCATCATGCCCACATAAGCAAAATTACTTTTATAAATCTCTCTTAGGCACTCCAGGTCAAAACGATGTCCTCTCGTCATGCAGACATAATAATTATCCACATCTTTCGGGATTTTTGCAAGACTTTCCACATAATCTCCGCAAAGAATGTGGTCTGCTCCCTCCTGTTTTGCATGTTCTGCAAAAAACGGCCGGTCTTCCAGAACCCAGATTTCAAAATCCAGCAGTTTTGCCATCCGCACCAGGGCAGCCGCTACATGTCCGCCTCCGCAGATCACCAGCCTTGCCCTGCTTCCGATGGAATGAAGGAAAATCTCCTGCTCTTCGATCGTGATCCGGTGTTTGCCTGCAAGATGTGCCTTCCAGATTTCTTCGGCATGTTTTTCATTTAAAAAATCCGATCCCGATTTTGATTCTTTCGTCTCTTCATCCATATCTTGTTTGTGCAGATCATGATACATTCCGGCAGCGGAACTTCGTACCGCACGGATTTTTCCATCCATCATGCAGAGCTTTTCGCCCCTGTTTTTTCCGGTAATGACGGTCGCTGTCAATGTGTCCGCTGCCTTATTCCGATCCCGGACGGTCGCATAAAAATTTGCCGGTATCATCGTCACTTTATCGCCCTTTTTGACCGTGCCGCCTTTTAAGACAACGGCAAACACACCCTCTTTGGGCATGATGCACTCTCCCATCCGCTGATAAATGGAACAGTGAGAATGGCACTGTTTTCCGATCTGGGTCATCTCAAGCAGAGCATCTCCGATCTGAAATCTCGTTCCGACCGGAAGCGTTTTGAAGTCAAATCCGGAGACGATCAGATTCTCTCCGAAGGCTCCGTTTTCGATTCTGGCTCCTCTGGCTTTGAAATCTTCGATTTTTTCAAAAGATAAAAGACTGACCTGCCTGTGCCACTTACCTGCATGGGCATCTCCCGCAATCCCGAAATCCGTGACCAGCTCTGCTTCCTGTATTTCTTTTTTCTCTGTTCCGCGTTTTTCACTGATATTGATCGCGATCAGTTTTCCCATATAGTTCTCCTTTAATCTTATCCGCCAATTTGATTCATGGTTTCCAGGTGCATCTCCGGACTCTGCTCCTCAAAATGATGTGATTTCGGTTTCTGAAAAATCGCCTGCCGCATCAGCTCGGTCAACCTTTCTGGATTTGCTGTATCTTCCAGAGCCGGACGCAGATCAATGACTTTCGCAGAAGCCAGACATGGCTTTAATTTTCCCTCGGAAGTGATGCGGACACGGTTGCACCGGTCGCAGAATTTTCCATGGATCGCCTGAATCAGACCGATGGAGATATTTAAATCCGAAAATTGATAGTATACCGCCGGACCATGTCCATATTCTTCCTGAGAATCTGCTTTTCTTTGTATGATCCTCTCATACCTGCCATATCGCTCCTGCAAAGTTTCCAGTACTTTGCTTTTTGGCTTGACCGGCAGAATCTTCCCAAAACCGATCGGCATCATCTCAATAAAGCGGAGTGTGACGTGGTTTTGTTCTGCAAACGCTGCCAGTGCACAGACATCGGTCTGTTCTCGCAATACAGCATTGATCTTTATCGGGATTTTCAGTTCTGCCGCCTTTTTGATCCCCTCAAGCACATTCGAGAGCTTTCCGCCTCCGGTCAGAACCTGGTATTCTTTTTCATCCGGCGTATCCAGACTGACGTTGATACTGTCTATCCCCGCCTGTTTGAGCTGTTCCGCCTTTTCTTTTAAAAGCACGCCGTTCGTGGTCAGATGCACGGAGGCTACTTCTTTGATCTGTTTGATTTTACAGACCAGTTTTTCGATTCCCGGATAACATAAGGGTTCCCCGCCGGTCAGGCGAAAATGTGTGATGTCAAGAGAAACGGCACTTTCCACGCATCTTAATACCTGCTCTTCCGGGAAAAAATGAATATCAGCAATCTTTTTTTCCGGCATACAGTAGCTACACCGAAGATTGCAGTTGTTTGTAAGAGAAATCCGCATATATTCTATCTTTCTCCCGAACTGATCCTGCATCTTCTACCAGCCCTTTCCGAATCCGCAGTTCGGGAATGTACATACGTTGCAGTTCAGGCAAAGCCCGCCCTCGCCAAGCGAAGCCAGCTCTTCTGCCGTGATCAGGTCTTCTGCCATCAGACGCGGCAGAACCAGATCAAAAATAGTCCGTTTGTTGTACATCGCGCAGCCCGGAAGTCCGCAGATTGGGATCACTTTGTCGCCTTTCCGGTAATAGGACAGCAAAAACATCGCTCCCGGCAGAACCGGTGAGCCGTAGGAGATCATTTCTGCCCCGGTATTTTTGATGGCAAGCGGTGTTTTATCGTCCGGGTCCACGCTCATACCACCGGTGCAGAATACAATATCCGCTCCTGCTTCTATGGCACGCAGACAGCCGTCTGTAATCTTTTTATCATTGTCATCAAAAATTTCATGGAACATCATTTCTGCCCCGAATTCTGCAATTTTCTTCTCAATGACCGGCGTAAAGGCATCTTTGATCCTGCCGTGATAAACTTCATTTCCCGTTGTGATAATCGCTGCTTTTCTGACCGAAAACGGCAGAATATTCAAAATTGGAATACCTGCGCAGATCTTTTCTGCTTCCTGCATTTTTTCCTTTTTGATCACCAGCGGGATGATACGTGTTCCGGCAAGTTTATCGCCCTTTTTTACTACCGTATTACCGTGTCTGGTCGCAATCATCATCTCTCCGAATGCATTGACTTTTTTCAGCTTTTCACGATCGACTTTTAACAGTCCGTCCCTGTCGGCGATCACTTCGATCTTGCCTTCTTTGACATCCGAAGGATGCATATGCTCATTCGCAGTCATACGATACAGAACTTCCGCAGCATCATTTTCATGCATCATCGTCTCATCGTTTTCCCAGATATAAACAGATTCTTTGCCCACGCTGAGCAGCACCGGAATATCCTCTTCGCGGATGATGTGCCCCTTGCGGAAAACGGCATCCTTCGTCACACCCGGTATGATCTGTGTGATATCATGACAGAGTACCTGTCCGACCGCCTCTGTCGTTTTCATCAGTTTCATTTTATTTCACCCCACTTTCTGTCCGGGTTCTGCCACATTCGTTGTCCGTCTGCATCAGAATATCCAGTCCATGTTCAATATTTCCGATCAGAAACTCCATGCTCTCCGTTACTGCCCTGACACTTCCCGGAAGATTGATGATCAGTGTTCCTTTTCGGATCACAGAAACACCTCTTCCGAGAATTGCCCGTTTTGTAAACTGCATACTGTAAGCACGCAGTCCTTCGGCGATCCCCGGTGCACTTCGCTCTGCCACGTCCATCGTAGCTTCCGGTGTGATATCCCTCGGTGAAAATCCCGTTCCTCCTGTTGTCAGAACCAGATCACATTTCACCTCATCAGAGAGACGGAGCAGTTCCCTGCGGATCTTTTCCCGGTCATCCGGCAGCATAATATACGAAATCACTTCGTATTTATCTTTTGGCAGTAATTCCTGGATCTTCGGACCGCTTAAATCTTTACGTTCTCCGTTTGCTCCTTTGTCACTCAAGGTGACAATTCCCACTCGATACATATAGATACCCCCTTATTTCTGTATGTGGTACGCTCCTGTGTTCATTTATTTTGAACTGTTTGTTCCTGTATTTTGATGGCTGATTTTATTTTCTCTTAAAATGTCCGCTCTTCCCGCCTGCCTTTTCCAGCAGATGGATCTCCGTGATCTCCATGCCGCGATCCAGTGCCTTGCACATATCGTAGATCGTCAGCAGTGCAGCACTCACACCGCTTAGTGCCTCCATCTCCACACCGGTCTTTCCGACACAAGCCGTCGTACAGGTGGCTGTGATGCTCTTTTTCTCTTTATCTAATTTAAAATCCACATCACACTTTGTCATTGCAATCGGATGGCACAGCGGAATCAGAGAAGCATTGTTTTTCGCCCCCATGATCCCGGCGATGCGGGCAATGCCAAGCACATCTCCTTTTTTTGCCGTTCCCTGCGAGATTGCCACAAAAGCATCGTCATTTACAAAAATAGTACCCTCTGCTCTCGCTACACGGTACGTGTCTGCCTTTTCATGGACATCCACCATATGCGCCTCGCCGCTCTCATTAAAGTGTGTCAGTTTCTTTTCATTCATATTCTTTCGCCCGTCCTGTTTTATATAACGACAAACCGCTTCCAGCACGCTGCCGCCGATGCTTCTGGCTTTGTCTGAAATCGTAAAACAGTTTTTCAGTTCGCCCTCTCTTGGATCAATGTCCGCAATCTTAAATCCTTTCGGAAAATGATATCCCTCCCGGATCAGACCGCGGATAATGCCGGTGATCGTCGCCTGCACCGGCACAAATGATCCACCAAAATTTCCGGATTCATCCATATTTTCATAAATTCTCGCAATCGTTGTGCCAGCTTCCACCACATCACCGATCTGGTGGATATTTTTGATAAATCCTTCTGCCGGTGCATGGATCACGCGTTCTTTTGTAAATCCACCGATATTGCCCGGAATCCCGGTATTCGGAATCGCATTTCCCTCATAAATAATTCTGCCAAGCTTATGTCCGCGCATTGTCTCAACAACCGCATGCACGTCCACCCCCGCCGTAAATCCGGGACCTAATGCAACCGTAAACGGTGCCATATCCATTGTAGTCCCAAGATTTTTCTTTGCAAGGATTCCGTCGACCACTGCCGCCGGTTTCACCTCCCGGATCACCGCTCCGTCCGGATCGATCATCAACGCAACTTTCCTCTGCTTCAGGAGTTCATATGCCCGTGTCAAATTCTCTGCAAAATAACATGTAACGCCTTCCACAGTGTAACTTTTCTCATAGACCGCCTCCGAAAATGCAACCTGACGCCGGATTGCAGACGGATTTGCAATTTCGGTCACCAGAACCGGATAACCGCTCTGGTGCAGTTTATAAATTGTGCCCGTGGCGATATCCCCGCCGCCGCGGACGATAATGATATTTTTTTTCATTTTCCTTATCCTTTATGGTTTTACAATGTGATCTGCCTCCATCATTGTCTGCGCGATCACATACATATTGGTCACAGAACCAACCGCCAGTTTTTCGGTCAATCCGTAATGGTTCAGACATGTTCCACAGGTCATGACCTCCACGCCCTGCGCCTCCATGCTCTTTAAATCTTCGACGGAGTCGGAACCTTCACAGCTTAAATATGCACCGGAATTAAAAAGTAAAATCGTCTGTGGCAGTTCCTCCAGCTGCGTCAGCGCATAGACAAATCCTTTCATCAGCATTTTTCCTAGCTTATCATCCCCCTCGCCCATGTGGTCTGCACCGAGCACAACGACTGTTTTTTTCTTTCGGATGTCCGGAATACAATTTTCCCCAGTGACCGGTGTGGATGAAACATTCCCATCCTTTATATTATTTTTCACAAACTCTTCTGTCACTTCCATCCATACCGTGTATTCCTGATCAGATTTTTTCTCGCTCTTTGCTTTTAACCCTTTATGGTCTGCCATTTTGGTAAGATTTTGCACTGCGATCTCATTGTCCACGGTCACTTCCACGATTCCTGCCTCTGTCATGCCGGAAATTGCATTTTTTGCCTCGATCACCGGCAATGGGCACTGTTTTCCTTTTGCGTCAATCTGAATATTCATTTTTCATGTCTCCATCTGTTTATTTATATTTTTTCAACCGACAGCAGCTGCTGTATTTTTTTATTTCAGGACATAGATTTTCTTTTCCCTTTTCTCTGTCACTCTTCCTATTATTCCACAGTCCAGTCCGAGTGCTTCGATCTCCTTCAGCGCCTTTTTGGCCTCATTTTCCGGGATTGCCACAAGAAGTCCCCCGGAAGTCTGCGGATCAAATAAAATCTCTTCCATCGCAAAACTGCAATTTTCAAATGCCACCTGTGCACCGATATGATTGCGGTTGCGCTGTCCTGCGGCTGTAATGTAGAATTCTTCCACATAATCCTCGCACGCCTTGATATAAGGAACCTGTGATGTCCACACCTCTGCGGAAAAGTTTTCGCCCAGCATTTCACCCAGATGTACCAGCAATCCAAATCCGGTAATGTCCGTACAGGCATGTATCCCATACTTTTTAAAAATCTCTGCCGCATATTTATTCAGAGTAGTCATCGATTCCACCGCCTGTTCAAAGGCTTCTTCAGACACTGCTCTCATACGGGATGCCGTCATGACGATCCCTACTCCTAACGGTTTCGTCAGAAGCAGCAGATCTCCTTCTCTGCAGTGATTGTTTTCCAGAATACGTTTCGGATGAATCGTGCCCATCACAGACAGTCCATACTTCACATCCACATCATTGATGGAATGACCACCTGCCAACACGCCGCCTGCCTCCGTCACTTTCTCATTTCCACCAAGTAAAATCTGTCCTAAAATGTTGGCGTCCATGCTCTCCGGAAAGCACACAATGTTTAATGCTGTTTTAACTTCTCCTCCCATCGCATAAATATCGCTCAATGCGTTGGTGGCTGCAATTTGTCCAAAGAGATAAGGATCTTCCACCATCGGCGGAAAGAAATCAAGCGTCTGCACCACTGCAAGCTCGTCCGTAAGCTGATACACTGCCGCATCATCGGAATGGTCAAAACCGACCAGCAGATTCGGGTCAGCTTTTTTCGGTATCATTTTTAATACCTTGTCCAAAATTCCCGGTCCAAGCTTCGCTGTGCAGCCTCCTCCCTTGCAAAATTCGTTCATCATCTTCTGGTTCTCCTGTCATAATTGCAAAACTGCCCTTACTGTTTTGTAATTATTTAAAATGGTATTTATGTCTTTTATATTGTACATTAACTTTTTATAAAAATCATCCATTTTATGTGGTTTATTTTTTGCGTTCATATTATAATAAATAGACAATTACGAATAAAAACAGGAGCATTTTTATGGAGCAGACCAAAACAGATCCGGGCAGAAAAAAGAAAAAACCTCTTCGCAGATGTGGCATATTTTTTGCATGTCTGCTTTTTCTGTTTCTCTGCAGTTTTGTTTATATTTCTAAGAATCCACGTGCCAGAATGCTTTTGTCTGTCATTTATTTTATGCAGGATACCCTGAAAGATCCGGCTTATATTGCCTACCACATTGACATTATGGAATTATGCCAGGATTACTTCAATGGGGATATCTCATTTGAGGGAAAAGCCTACCTGAACGATATCAAAAATTTTAAATACTCCTCCTCCATGGACATTTCCGGAGAGCGCTCTTTTACACAGAAAAAGCTTTCCATAATCTCCGATATGGATGTCCTGACGCTGAATGTTGGCGAGATGGATTTTTATATGAATCCCAATACCGTTTATTTCATGGTTCCAATGTTAGACAATCTTTCTTATGCCATGACCACCGGCAATACCTATTTTAAAAAAGCGCCTGAGCTGACACATGATATCGATCAGGAATGGTTTCACGACAACTTTTCCAATATTATCGAACTGACCAGACAGATTCAGATTGAGGAAACCGGAAAAACAAGAACAGACTCCGATGATGTGAAAAGCCACGAATACCTCGTCACGATCCCGGAGGGTTCCGGCGATTTTATCTGGGAGCTTTTGGGCATGGATGCCCCGGACTATGACATCCGCATTTCCCTATATCTGACCGGTCTGTGCCGGATGAGCCGTATGGAGGTCGATCTGTCTGATATCACAAAAGGTGCTTCCATGATCATTGACGGAACAGATGCCGGAACCTGTATTTTAAGCTATGAAATGCCAAATGGAGAACGCTTGACACTCACCTATGTCCGCAATCCGTCTGTCACCCATGTGAATTTTATCTATATGGACTGTCTCTATGAGACAAATCAGGGCGACAATTTTACAGCGAGCGGCTATATCACCACCCAGCCAGACGACAACGGCTGTGAAATAAATGTCAAAAACCTTTCTGTCATGCAGGGTGATGAACTGCTTGGCACTTTTTCCTTTATCGGAACGATCACAAAAGAAAAAAATCTGCCGGATGTCTTCCGTGGCGCCGACCTCGATTCGCCAGACATGGAACACATTGACTGGCAGACCGTCCGCGACGACACAGAAGGCTTCATCCAGGATGTGATCGACGAAGCGAAAAAACGATTGACCGAATGAAAAATTTGGAGGTGCGTTTCTTCCATGGCTTTTAACGTACAATAAAAAATGAAATGGCAAGAGGGGCTCTGTGAAAATAGCTCGGATTGTTTATTTATCCATGGTTCGTTTTAGACTTCTTCGATTGTTTATGTTCATTCAAAAAATGGACGTCTGGCTCTCTGTGTCCGTCTACGGAAAACTCTCTTTGCAACTTTATTGTGCGCAAGTTACATGTCAGAAAATCAGCAGAGAAGTAGGGCAAAAATTATCCGGGTATTTTTTAATTTTTGCCCTACAATAAACGATGCTGATTCTGACATTTACTTGCGCTAAATAAAGTTGCAGAGAATTTTCCGTAGACGGACACAGAGAGCCAGACGTCCATTTATGAATGTACATAAACTTAAAGTCTAAAACGAACCATGGATAAATTTACACAATCCTCACAATATTTTCACAGAGCACCTCTTGTCATTTCATTTCTATCAACACACAGAAGCCATGGAAGAAACGCACCTCCAAATTTTTCACTCCGTCAATCGTTCATCTGCTCCATAAAGTACATCCTGGATGCAAAGTCTGGGAAATGCCTTATCTGTTCATTGTAGCCGGTGCCTCCAAATGCCTGCTTTAATTTTACTCCGGCATACATGAGTGCATCGCCATATGCACAGAAATCTTCTGCCTCACCATCCATTTTCACAAACTTTGCGATCAGATTATGTGCGACAGAATCCTGCCTGATATGCACCGGAGCCACGGTGTTTACCAGATCACCAAACTCTTTTACATTGTATTTTAAACTACGGTTGTAAAAATGATATCTGGCTTCCGGGTTTAACCCATTCGGACGATAATATTCAAACTGCGTGTTCGGCGACACAAGTTTCTGCATCAGAAAGCCAACCGCTTTTTCCCGGTCTTCTGATACACACGTCCACTCCTGGATATTTCCAGCCGATGAACCTAACACGCTGCCCTGATCCGAAAAATTTCTTCCCCGGTAAAAAGAACCAGTCTGCAGCACTTTGCGCCACTCTTTATAAAGTGCGATCTGCGCTTTTACCGTATCGAAATCCTCTTTTTTCATATCGCAGAAATTACATTCATATCCGCAGATTCCAAACGCTGCCACCTGAAATCTTGTCTCAAGTGGTGTCATTCGGAGCGTCTGGTGATTCGGGCAGGATGAGACATGTGCGCTCACCACGGACATTGGATAACCGTAACTGTATCCGGTCTGAATCTCCGCACGGCACAGTGCGTCTCTGTCATCACTCGCCCAGATCTGTGGGAAATACGATAAGATTCCAAGATCAAACCGGTTGCCGCCTGCTGCACATCCCTCAAATAAAATTTCCGGGAATCGCTCTGTCAACTCCTTCATACACCGGTAGAGTCCAAGCACATAACGGTGTGCCACCTCCCCCTGCCGCTCCGGTGGAAGTATCTTTGAATAATAATCGGTCACGATCCGGTTCATATCCCATTTCACATAGGCGATATTGGCAGATGAGAACAGGTCACTCATCTGCCCAATGATATAGTCCTGCACCTCTGCCCGGCTCAGGTCGAGCAGCCGCTGGTTTCTTCCCTCGGAATGATTTTTGCCCGGAATATCCATCGCCCAGTCCGGGTGCGCCTTATAAAGTTCACTGTCCACGTTCACCATCTCCGGCTCTACCCAGATGCCAAAATCCATACCAAGATCGTTGATTTTTTTGCAGAGACCAGCCAACCCGTTCGGAAGCTTTTTCGTATTCACCTTCCAGTCTCCTAGCGATGACCGGTCATTGTCCCTGTGGCCAAAACATCCATCGTCCATCACAAACAGATCAATCCCTGCTTCCTTTCCGGCTTTTGCGAGCTGGAGCAGTTTTTTCTCATTGATATCAAAATACGCGGCTTCCCAGCTGTTCAGCAATACCGGGCGCACTTTTTTCTTCCACGCACCACGCACAATATGTTCCCGTACAAAGCGGTGCATACACTGGCTCATCCCATTGTAGCCGGCTTTGGAATAAGCCATCACTGCCTCCGGTGCCTCAAAGCTTTCCCCTGCCGGAAGCTGCCAGCAAAAATTCTGCGGATTGATTCCAGAGACAAACCTTGTTTTTCCATAGCTGTTCACTTCGACCG
>OGYC01002215.1_pt1 | contig 13992 bp, 11 predicted proteins | sample 1576461 | NCBI WGS metagenome assembly OGYC01 (sample SAMEA3541569, study PRJEB24748) | human gut metagenome | biome: human gut; feature: human-associated habitat; material: faeces | place: China | collected 2012 | reverse complement strand
ATCGGCAAGGGTCTGGGCTGAGTCGGCACTTTCCTCCATGGCAGCGCGGGGAATGCCCTTGTACACCAGCGTCTGTTCCAGCACCTCGGCGCACACCGGGGCCGAAAGGCTGCCGCCGGCTGTCGTCCAGCTGTGGGGTTCATCCAGACAGACGAGACACAGAAACTGCGGGTCGTCGATGGGAGCCACTGCCACAAAGCTGGCGATGCGGGCTTTTTCGTCGGCACTGTCCAGCTTCTGGCTGGTGCCGCTCTTGCCGCCTACCCGGTAGCCTGCGATCTGTGCGTTGCGCCCGCCGCCGTAGAGCACCACGGCCTCCATCATCTCCCGCATAGTGGCCGAGGTCTCGGCTTTGATCACCTGCCGTTTGCACACCGGGTCGATGTGCTGCAACGTTGTGCCGTCCGGGTTCAGGATGTCGCTGACGAGGTAGGGCTGCATCAGCCTGCCGCCATTCACCACAGCGCACACGGCAGCGGCCATTTCCAGATAGGAAATTTTGCTGCTCTGCCCGAAGGAGCAGGACGCCAGTTCCACCGGGCCCATGCGGTCGGCGGTGTAGTACAGACTCTTTTTCGGCTCGGCGGGCAGGTCGATGCCGGTGGGCTCCCGCAGGCCGAAGGCCGCAAAGTAATTGCAGAAGGCCTCCTTGCCCAGCCGCGCGCCGATCTGGATGAAGCTCTGGTTGCAGGAGTTTTCCAGCGCCTGGGTCACGGTCTGACTGCCGTGGCGCTTGCGGTTGGCGCAGTGGAACCGGGTGCCCGCCACCGAGATGGACTCACCGCAGTAGAAGGTGGAATGCTTGCTCACGGCCCCGGTGTCCAGCGCGGCGGCGCAGGTGATGAGCTTGAACACGCTGCCCGGCTCGTACAGGTCGCTGACGGCCTTGTTGCGCCACTGGGTCTGCTGGGCCAGCTGCAGGGCGGCGGCCCGTGCGTCGCCGGTCAGGGCATCCACCGCGCTGCGGGTGGCGCTGTCGTAGATGACCCGGGGCTCGTTCGGGTCGTAGGCGGGCGTGGTGGACATGGCCAGCACCGCGCCGGTGTTCACGTCCATCACGATGCCCACGGCCCGGGCGGAGACATGGTGCTCCTTCACGGCATAATCCAGCGCATTTTCGAGGTAATGCTGGATGTTTGCGTCGATGGTCAGCCGCAGGCCGCTGCCTTCCAGCGGCACTTTCTCGGTCTCGTAGCTCTGTTCCAGCGTATAGCCCCAGGCATTCACCGCCGTCAGCACCACGCCGTTGTCGCCGGTGAGCACACCATTATACTTCAGCTCCAGACCGCTCACCCCGGCGTTGTCCACATTGGTGAAGCCCAGCACCGACGCCAGAAATTCCCCCTGCGGGTACCAGCGTTTGGAGTCCTGATTGATGCGGATGCCGGTGATGCCGTTGGCTTCGCAGAAGTCCCGCACCGCGTCGGCGGTGTCCCGCTCCACCCGGTAGCGCAAAAGACAGTCGTTGGAAGCGCGGTCGCTGAATTTTTCCAGCAGCTTTGCTTCATCCAGTTCCAGTATCTCCGCAAGGCCCTTGGCCGCCGGCTCCAGCTTGTCGGCGGGCATCTCGCGGGGCGAGGCCCGCAGGGTCCAGCAGCTGCTGTTGGCCGCCAGCAGCACGCCGTCGGCACTGTAGATGCGGCCCCGGTCGGCGGGGACCACGGTGTCCCGCAACTGCTGGCCGAGGGCGCGGTCGGTGTACCAGCCGCCGGAAAACAGCTGCAGATACAAAAGCCGTGCGGCCAGCCCCGCAAAGCAGACACAGCACATCAGCGCGGCCACCAGCCGTGCCCGGGCACGGAAGGCCCGCTCCGGCAGGGTGCGCAGAGGACGCGGCGTTGGTTCCGGCTTTGGCATGGGCGGCACCTCCTTATGATATCACGGACAGTGTATGCGCCGGCGGGTCGGGCGTATGACTAACCGTCCCGCCGCCTGCGTACAATAAAGGAACGGAGGTGATGGGGATGGAACTGCAACGGGCTGCCCACGCGCTGCCCGCCCGCCCGAAGCGCCGCCTGCCGCTGCGTGTGCTGCCCGCCATGGACCTGCCCTTTCTGGTGCTGGTGCTCACGCTGGTGGGCTTTGGGCTGGTGATGCTGTGCAGCGCCAGCAGTGCGGTGGCACTCTACCGGCGCGGCGATGCCTTTGCCTACGCCCGGCCGCAGGTGCTGTATGCGGTGCTGGGGATTTTTGCCATGTGGGTGGCCAGCCGGGTGGACTACCATGTGTACCATAAACTGGCCTGGCCGCTGCTGGCCCTTTCTCTGGTGCTGCTGGTGATCGTGCTGTTCATGCCGGAGTATAACGGCTGCAAGCGCTGGCTGGTGCTGCCGGGCCTTGGCACCCTGCAGCCCAGCGAGATCGCAAAATTTGCGGTGGTGCTGGTGTTTTCTCACATCATCTCGCTGAACCATGACCGCATGGGCAGCTTTGCGGTGGGGGTGGTGCCCTTTGTGCTGGTGCTGGGGGTGGTGGCGGTGCTGATGCTGCTGGAGCCCCACCTTTCCGGCACGCTGCTCATTTTAGGCATCGGCGCGGTACTCATGTTCGTGGGCGGCACCGGGCTGCGGTGGTTCGTGCTGGCGGGCGTGGGCGGGGCCGCTGCCATCGGGGCGGCCATTGTCATCATGCCGGACCTTGTGCCCTACGCGGCCAGCCGCCTCAGCTCCTGGCTGGATCCCTTCGCCGACCCGCTGGGCGACGGTCACCAGACCATTCAGAGCCTGTACGCCATTGGCAGCGGCGGCGCGGCAGGGCTGGGCCTTGGCAACAGCCGCCAGAAGCACCTGTTCGTGCCCGAGCCGCAGAACGACTTCATCTTTTCCATTTTGTGCGAGGAACTGGGCTTCGTCGGGGCCTGTGCGGTGATCGTATTGTTTGCCCTGCTGCTGTGGCGGGGCATCACGCTGGCAGCCCACGCGCCGGACCGCTTCGGGGCCCTGCTGGTGGTGGGCTTTGTGGTGCAGGTGGCGCTGCAGGCGGTGCTGAATATTGCGGTAGTTACTAACACCATCCCAAACACCGGCATCAGTCTGCCCTTTTTCTCCTCCGGCGGCACCAGCCTGATGATGCTTCTGGGCGAGATGGGCATCGTGCTTTCCGTCTCTCGGGGCGAAAGCTGATAAAAGGTTGCATTTCCTGCCGCAATGGGGCAGGAGCGGCGCGGAAAGACCGGAAAAACACGGACAAATGACCGGACAAATCCCGCAGACAGCGGGAAAGCCGTTTCCGGCGCATTTCTTTGACCAAAGACCCTCGTTTTGCATACCATGGGGTATCTTTTGCAGAACGGGGGTCTTGGCATGGCTGGGGATTGGATCATTACGGGCGGGCGGCCTTTGCAGGGCAGGGTGGAAGTGCCTGCGGCCAAAAACAGTGTGCTGCCGCTGCTGGCAGCTGCGCTGCTGTGCAGCGGGCCGGTGCGGCTGCAAAATGTGCCGCGCCTGACCGATGTAGAGGACTGTCTTGCCCTGCTGCGGGGCGTGGGCTGCACGGCGGGCTGGCAGGGCGCATCGCTGGCGGTGCAGGGGCGGCCCATGCGCACCGACCTTGCGCCGGAGGCCGCAGGCCGGATGCGGGCGTCCATCCTGTTTTGCGCGCCGCTGTTGGCGCGGCTGGGGCGGGTGAGCACCGTGCTGCCCGGGGGCTGCCGTATCGGGGCAAGACCCATCGACCTGCACTTGCAGGGGCTGGCGCAGATGGGGGTGCGGCAGCTGCCCGCAGCACCCGGACAGCTTACTTTGTACGCCCCGGCGGGGCTGCGGGGCGCGGAAATTTGTCTTAGCTTTCCCAGCGTAGGCGCTACCGAAACGCTGCTGCTGGCCGCTGCCACAGCGCAGGGGCAGACCGTGCTGCACGGCGCTGCAAAAGAACCGGAGATCGCAGATCTTGCCGCCTTCCTCAACGCCTGCGGCGGCTGCGTGGAGGGTGCGGGCACCGACACCATCCGGGTGCAGGGAAAGCGCTGCCTTGCGGGCTGCACCTTTACGCCGGTGGCAGACCGCATCATCGCTTCCACGCTGGCCTGTGCGGCGGCTGCGGCGGGCGGCAGGGTGGAGCTGACGGGCTGCGCACCCGGGCTGTATGCGCCGCTGCTGGAAATTCTGGAACAAATGGGCTGCACCGTAGAGCGGGCGCACGATGCTGCCGCCATTTCACGGTTCGGGGCGCTGCGCGGCGCGGGAAATGTGCACACTGCGCCCTATCCCGGCCTTGCCACGGACGCCGCCCCGCTGCTGGCGGCGGTGACGCTCTGCGCACAGGGCGAAAGCAGCCTGCAGGACAGGGTGTTTGAAAACCGTTTTGCCTGCGCCGATGGCTTTGCGGCGCTGGGCGCGAATGTCCGGGTGGCAGAGCGCACGCTATATGTGCAGCCCGGCGGGGCACTGCACGGGGCAAAACTGACCGCACCGGACCTGCGGGGAGGGGCGGCGCTGGTACTTGCGGCGCTGGCTGCCCGGGGCAGCAGCCGCCTTGGCGGGACAGAATTTATCCGGCGCGGCTATGCGGACCTTGACCGGCTTTTGGCGGGGCTGGGCGCACAGATTATGCAGGAAATACCCGCCCGGAGCGGGCTTGTGAAAAAAACACCCACGAAAAAGCAATTTTGTCTTGCAATCGGTGCAAAAAAATGATACGATACAGTTATATAAATATCGTATGATAATTTCTGTGCGGCATTTGCGCAGTTCCACATAAAAATCCGATGGAGGACAAAGTTATGGCATTGATGCTCGATGAAGAACTGGACGAAAACGTTACGACGATCAAGGTGATCGGTGTGGGCGGCGGCGGCGGCAACGCTGTGAACCGCATGGTGAGCGACGGCCTGCAGGGCGTGGAGTTCATCGCCATGAATACTGACCAGCAGGCACTGGCCAAGAACCATGCCTCGGTCAAGGTGCAGCTGGGTTCCAAGCTGACCAAGGGCCGCGGTGCGGGTGCAGACCCGGAGATCGGCCAGCGCGCCGCTGAAGAAAGCAAGGACGAAATCGCCAACGCCCTCAAGGGCTCCCAGATGGTCTTTATCACCGCCGGTATGGGCGGCGGCACCGGCACCGGTGCAGCACCCGTTGTGGCTGAGGTGGCACACGATCTGGGCATCCTGACCGTTGGCATCGTTACCAAGCCCTTCTCCTTTGAGGGCAAGCGCAAGATGGGTCTGGCCGAGCAGGGCATTGCCAACCTGCTGATGCACGTTGACAGCCTGATCGTCATCCCCAACGAGCGCCTGAAGATGATCAGTCAGGAAAAGATCACCCTGATGAATGCCTTTCAGGCTGCCGACAACGTGCTGCGTCAGGGCGTTGAGTCCATTTCTGCCCTGATCAACGTGCCCGCCTTCATCAACCTGGACTTCGCCGATGTGCGCTCCATCATGAAGGATGCCGGCTACGCCCACATGGGCGTGGGCAGCGCCAAGGGCGCCGGCAAGGCTGAGAACGCCGCCAAGGCTGCTATCTCCAGCCCGCTGCTGGAGACCAGCATCGCCGGTGCACACGGTGTTATCATCAACATCACTTCCAGCCCGGACATTGGTCTGGAGGACGTGGAGACCGCCGCAGGCCTCATCACCCAGAGCGCACATCCCGATGCAAACATCATCTGGGGTACTGCCTTTGATGAGAATCTGTCCGATGAGATGCGCGTGACCGTTGTGGCCACCGGCTTCGACAACAAGAGCGCCAGCGACCTGCGCAACAGCATCAACAACGCTATGGGCGGCGCACAGTCCACCCCGTCGGCTGTCTTCAGCAGTGAGACCGCAAGCCCGGCCCCCGCTGCACAGACCGGCGCGGCTGCATCGGCTGCTGCAAAGCCCGTGGAGGAAGATAACAGCGACAACGGTTATTACGACCAGCTCATGGCGATGCTGAACAAGCGCCGCTGAGAGCACGGCAGTCACGACCTCGGCAGACGCCTGTGAAGGAGCAGTGCGGGAAAGCCCGCCTGCCCTGCGGCACATCGCATGGAACGGAGGGGCATCATGGCGCAGATATGGCAGCAGAACAGTGCTTTGCGGTCGCGCTATGCCCAGCCGACCCTGATGCCGACGGCCCAGGCGGTGAACACCCGGGTGGCCTGCGAACAGCTGGAGCAGATGGCCCGCAGGCTGGAAGCAGCCCAGGCCGAGATCCGGCGCTATCAGACCCGTCTTTTTGCCTGTGAGCGGCAGATGATCGCTCTGCGGCGGGAAAATGCGGAACTGGAAGCGGCCGGGGAGCAGGCCCGCACCGAAGCAGAGCAGGCCGCCGCCCGCGAGCAGGCGCTTTTGCAGCAGCTGCAGGCTGCCGAGCAGGAAGCGACCCAGCCCGCGCCGCCGGAGGTACTTTCCGCACCGGAGACACCGGCAGCTCAGCCGGAGCCGGTGCAGGCGGAAGACGTCCAGCCGGAACCGCAGGCTGCGGCCCAGCCGCCTGCCGAACCGGAATGGCAGCCGAAGACCGAACTGGAACATCGTGCCGCAGAGCTGATGAACTGGTTTGACCAGATGATGGGCACCTGACCGGGAACGGGCGAATACATAATAAGATCAAAAGCTGCTGCAATGGCAAGAATGCTGTTGCAGCAGCTTTTTTGCGCCCGGAAAAGCGGAAAAGAGGACAAAATGAGTCCGACTTTGCAAAAAGAGTCCACGGAGATGGGGACCGACCGTCGAAAGTGACAAAATGGGTGGGAAAGTTGGAAAAATGGTAAAAACCTATTGACGAAATAGGAAAGTGGGGATATAATACAGCCATCACCTACAAACCTACAAGATTGATGGAGAAAGGAGCGCGCACCATGATGATGGAATACGGAATGTGTTGCTGTCGAATGTCGGGTCGCCGGGCATGGAATGCATACGGGGAAAACAGGCTGTGCGCGCAGAAAGGGGCCGGAAGGCTCTATGGGTGAACAACCGCCTTTGTATCGTATCTGCCCGGAAGCTGAACATTCGGCTCCCGGGCATTTTTGTATCAGGAAAAGAGAGGTTTTGAAGATGTCCATCACACAGAAGGCTCTGGCCGAACAGGATTACATCGTATCGCTCCGGCGCGATTTCCACGCACACCCGGAGATCAGCCTGAAGGAATACCGCACCGCGCAGCGCATTGAGGAGGAGCTGGATAAGCTCGGCATCCCCCACCGGCGCAGCGGCGAGACCGGCGTCTACGCCGAGATCAAGGGTGAGCGGCCCGGCACCGGTGTCATCGCCCTGCGGGCCGACATCGACGCGCTGGCCATCACCGAGACCCACGAGGTGCCCTATAAATCCCAGACGCCCGGCGTGATGCACGCCTGCGGCCACGACTCTCACGCCGCTGCCCTGCTGGGCGCGGCGAAGCTGCTGGCCGCCGAGAAGGCGAACTTCGGCGGCACGGTCCGTCTGTTCTTCCAGCCCGCTGAGGAGATCGGTAAGGGCGCGAAGGAGTTCATCCGGGACGGTCATCTGGACGGCGTGCAGCGGGTGTTCGGCCTGCACGCGGCTTCCGACCTGCCGGTGGGCACCATCGGCGTGACGGCAGGCTCCAACAACGCAGCGGTGGACGGCTTCAAGATCATCGTCCACGGCGTCAACGCCCATGTCTCCACCCCGCAGCTGGGGGCGGACGCCCTGTATGTGGCCAGCCAGATCGTGGTGGCCGCCCAGGCTCTGACCACCCGCCGCCATGTGCCCACCGAACCCATGGTCATCGGCATCGGCACCCTGAACGCCGGCACAGCCTATAACATCGTGGCCGGTCACGCCGAGCTGGAAGGCACCACCCGCACCCTGACCCCGGAGACTCGCGCCGCTGTGCGGGAGCAGATCGACGCGCTGGCAAAACAGACTGCCGCCCTCTACGGCGCGACCGCCGACGTGGAGTGGACCGACATCACTCCCGCCCTCATCAACCCGGCCGACTTCAGCGCCGACGTGCAGGCCCAGGCCCGCAAGCTGGAAGGCGTGAACGTTATCACCAACCGCCCCGTCTCGCTGGGCGGCGACAACTTTGCCGAATATCAGCAGAAGGTGCCCGGCGTCTACGCCTACCTCGGCACCCGCGACCCGGAGAACCCCAACACCGCCCTGGCCCACCACAACGACGGCTTTGACCTTGGCGAAAAGGCCCTGCCCTACGGCACGGCCCTGTATGCACAGGTAGCCCTGTGGTGGCTGCAGGAAGGAGCAGAGCAGGCATGATCGAATTTTCGCATCTGAACAAGACCTTCGTCAGCCGTGCCGGAAAGGTGGAAGCCCTGAAGGATGTGAGCCTGACTGTGGAGAATGGTGATATCTACGGTGTCATCGGATTTTCCGGCGCGGGCAAATCCACCCTCATCCGCATGGCGAACCTGCTGGAACGGCCCGACAGCGGCAGCATCAAGGTGGACGGCGTGGAGCTCACCGGTCAGACCGAAGCCCAGCTCATCCCGGTGCGCCGCAAGATCGGCATGGTGTTCCAGCAGTTCAACCTGCTGGAATCCCGCACCGTGGCCCAGAACATTGAAATTCCCATGAAGCTGGCGGGCATCGCATCGGAACAGCGCGCCGCCCGGGTCAAAGAGCTGCTGCAGTTTGTAGAGCTGAGCGACAAGGCCAACACCTACGTCAGCCGTCTTTCCGGCGGCCAGAAGCAGCGCGTGGGCATCGCCCGTGCACTGGCCCTCTCGCCTTCCATCCTGCTGTGCGACGAAGCCACCAGCGCTCTGGACCCCCAGACCACCGAGTCCATCCTCGCCCTGCTGAAAAAGATCAACCGGGAGCTGGGGGTCACCATCCTGCTCATCACCCACCAGATGCAGGTGGTGCAGCGCATCTGCAACAAGGTGGCCGTCATGGAAAACGGTCGCATCGTGGAGCAGGGCACCGTGCTGGACGTGTTCGGCAGCCCCAAACAGGAGATCACCCGCAGCTTTGTGCGGGCCATCATCCAGGATGAGATGCCCCAGAACATCCAGAAGATCGTCAAGGCCGACGGCAAGGGCGGTAAGATCGAAAAGCTCAAGTTCGTGGGCAACACGGTCAATGAGCCGGTCATCGCCGAGATCTGCCAGCAGAGCGGTGTGGAGGTGAACATCCTCTGCGCCAGCGTGCAGGAGATGCAGGACAGTGTGATGTGCGTGTTCCTGCTGCGGCTGCTGGGCGAGGAAAGCGCCATTGCCGCCGCCGAAGCCTTTATTGATAAGACCGGCGTTCTGCGGGAGGAGGTCGTGCTGAAATGAAACAGAAAATCTTTGGCGTTACCGTGGCAAAGCTGACCGCCAGCTTCGGCCAGACCATTTATATGGTGGGTCTGTCGCTGTTCTTCGGTGCCATCCTCGGCATCCTGCTGGCGCTGGTGCTGGTGCTGTGCCGCAAGGGCGGCCTGAAAGAAAACCGCATCGTCTACGGCATCGTGAGCACCTTCGTCAACATCGTGCGCAGCGTGCCCTTCGTCATCCTCATCGTCACCATCATGCCGCTGACCCGCGCCATCATGGGCACCACCATCGGCAGCACGGCGGCGCTGGTGCCGCTGATCTTCTACATCAGCCCCTACATGTCCCGTCTGGTGGAGAACAGTCTGCTCGAAGTGAGCGACGGCATCATTGAAGCCGCCCGCGCCATGGGTGCCACCACCTTCCAGACCGTGTGGAACTTCCTTCTGCCGGAAGCGCTGGGCTCCATCGTTCTGGCGCTGACCACCGGCACCATCGGCCTGCTGGGCGCATCCGCCATGGCCGGTTATGTGGGCGGCGGCGGCATCGGCGACCTGGCTTTGACCTATGGCTACCAGAAATTCAACACGCCGCTGATGATCTTCACGGTCGTCATCCTCATCATCGTGGTGCAGCTGCTGCAGGCACTGGGCAACGGACTCTCCCGCCGCCTGCGCGAACACAACTAAGCTTTGCGTCCGGCCTGTCATTGGGCACAGGCGGACTTGGAAAACTGAGAAAAAATTAGAGGGGAATTTACTATGAATACTCGTAAGATCAGCCGCAACTCCTTCCTGAAGCTCACCGCTGCGGGCCTCGCCGCTGCCGCTCTGGCGGCCTGCGGCGGCAGCAGCGCTTCCACCAGCGCCGCATCCTCTGCCGCGGCTTCCAGCACCGCTGCCGACAGCGCAGCCGCTTCCGGCGCCGCAGGCACCATCCGCTACGGCAAGTCCCAGGGCCCCTACACCGAGCTGTTTGAGGCCGCCATCGTGCCCATTCTGGAAAAAGAGGGCTACACCGTGGAGGGCACCGACTTCTCCGAACTGCTGACCGCCGACATCGCCCTGAATGACGGCGAAGTGGACGTGAACGTGGAGCAGCACACCGCCTATGCTGAGAACTTCAACGCCAGCTATAACGGCGACTTGACCCCCATCAGCCCCATTCCCACCGTCCCGGCGGGCATCTTCTCGGACACTCACACCAGCCTGGACGAGATCGCTGACGGTGCCAAGGTGGCCGTGCCCAACGATGCTTCCAACACCGCCCGCGCTTACGTCCTGCTGCAGAAGGCCGGCTGGATCACGCTGGACAGCAGCGTGGATCTGGCCGTGGTCACCCAGGACGACATCGTGGAGAACCCCCACAACATCGAGTTCACCGAGATGGCCAGCCTGAACATCCCCAGCGCCCTGCAGGACTTTGACTATGCGGTCATCACCGGCAGCATCGTCTACAACGCCGGCATCGACGCTTCCACCGCCCTGCTCACCGAGGACGTGCTGCCGCAGCTGATCCTGCAGGTGGTGGTGAAGAAGGACAACGCCGACACCGACTGGGCCAAGGCCATCGTCGCCGCTTACCACTCCGACGAGTTCAAGAAGTACATGGACGAAAACAACAACGGCCTGTGGTATATCCCGGATGAGCTGAAGTAAGCGCGAACCATTCCGAATGCAAAACTCCGAAGTGCACCTTCCCGCAAAGGGAGGGCGGCACTTCGGAGTTTTTTGCTTGTAAAAGCAGGGAACCTGTGGTACGCTGAAAATGGAGGTGGGATGCAGATGCCGGAAAACGAAAAAGGCGCATTTCTCACGGACCTGATCGGGGAATACCATCGGGAGAAAAACAAGCAGAGCCTTGCGAAGGACTTCAAAAAGAACAAGCAGAAGGACGTGAAAGCGTTCCTGTGCGCGCTGGGGCTGGGCGATGTACTGGAAGCGTTCAAACGCGAGAAACAGGGCAAAAACATCTTCTGGTTCTACGAGGAAGAAACGCCGTGGGTCAAGGCCGTTCTTGCGTCGAAGGAAGAATGGTGCAAATGCGTCCGCGAGCAGCGCTGCCGGGACATGACCGACCGGGACGCCATAGCGCTCTATGAAACGGTGGCGGCCATGCTGCGGCGGCGGGGCTTTGCGGGCGAAGCGCTGCAGGATGCGCTGGCCGTGCTGTGCGTGAAGCTGCGGTATCCGGTGCGGCGGCTCAACGCCCGCATCGATGCGCTCCAGCAGGCGCTGGAGCGGGTGCGGCACTTTCTGGTGGAGCCCCACTGGGAACTGCCCGGCTCGCTGAACGACGAGCTGGAATGGCTCCGCTATGTGGAAAACGACCTGCAGGAGCGGGTCGGAGAGTACGCGCAGCTTTACCGGCAGATGCGGGAGCTGCGCGGGGACGAACTGCAGGCGCTGGGCGAGGAAGAAGCACTGTCGGGCGAAGGGCAGGAAGCGCTCTGGGCAGAGGAAGAAATTTCTAACCGCACATGGGAAATTTTCTGTGCATTGCCCGAAGCCAGAGAACTGCTGGCACAGGAAGATGCGCTTGCAACAAATGCGGGCACTGCTGCCGAAAAGAAGCTGAAAAAAGGCGATGCAAAGGACCTGCGCAAAAACCGCGAAAAACAGGTGGAACTCTACCGGCAGGCAGAGCGGAAGGCGCGGGCGCAGATGGCCGCACAGATGGGAGCGCAGCTGCCCAGCACACCGGAAAAGCGGGGGATGCCCTCGGCAGAGCTTTTGAAGCGGGCACTGGAGTGCTGCAGGGAGGAACGGCTGGGGTAAAAAAGTGGAGAAGATTTTACCCAATTCCCAGTGGCGGGAAAGGGTGCTATACTATGGGTCAGAAGGCGGCCGCCTTGAAAAAACAAAATCAGGAGGATACGTCTATGGCAAAGGTAAAGCCGATCTCGCTCCTTTATATTGATGGAATTCGCGGGGTCACCCAGAAACACAAAAGCGGGGAGCGCCGTCACCGCAAAAAGGACGGCACATTCGTGGAGCCGCTGGGCTTCGGGAACGCGAAGGAGTATACCCCTTCCGAATACTGGCTCTCATACGAGACTGGAGAGGGCCGGGGAAGGGTGCGCATTGACCGCTATTTTAAGGAGCGGCGGAAAAAGCTGACGCCCGGCAGGAGGCAGAAGCTGGAAGCCGCCATGCCGGACGAAGTGCAGCTCACAGAGTGCACCGTGTATGGCCAGAAGGTCGTCACCGTCTCGGAGGCAGACATGGACCAGTGGTGCGCAGACGCCGGGATCAAATAAACAATACACGAGAAAAAAGACAGAGGAAGCGCAGAAAACTTCCTCTGTCTTTTTCTATATGAGACGAAACTCAGTCCACCACGGGGATATCCAGGCCGAATTCCAGCGGGCGGAACCGCGGGCAGACATTCTCGGTGATGCAGATCACCGAAGCGGCCAGGCGGCTTCCGATCTCGCAGGCCTCGGCCAGGGTCTTGCCGTAGGCCAGGCCGATGGTCGTGCCGGCAAAGAAAGCGTCGCCCGCGCCGGTGGTGTCGATGACGTCCACCTTCTTGGCGGGCACGATGCCGCACGCACCGCCTGCACAGGCGTAAACGGCACCCTGGCCGCCCATGGTCACCACCATGCTGGGGATGTTGGCACTGTGCACGTTGGAGGCCAGCACCTTGCACATCTCGTCCGGGGAGAGATGGCCGTAATCGTCCGAGAACAGCAGCCCGGCTTCCTGCTGGTTGCACACAAAGCAGTCGATCTGCTGCAGGAAATCCCGGCGCTCCATGGCGATGCTCATGTTGGAGATGGCGGCAAAGACCTTTTTGTGGTACTTCTTCGCGTAGTACAGCACCTGCTTGACCGTCTCTTTTTCCAGGTCCAGCTCCAGGGCGATAGCGTCGCAGTCGGCAAAAATTTCGTCGCCCTTTTCCTTCAGCAGGCCGGTCAGCGGGGTGGTGTCCGGCCGCTTGGAGATGGCGGCGCAGACGTCGCCGTCGTTGTCAAACACGGCCAGCCAGGTGCCCATGCCGTCGGGCACTTTCTCGATGTATTTGGTGTTCACCTTATGTTTGGCCAGCTTGTCGATAACGTCCTGGCCGGAGCCGGTGTCATCCACCAGGCTGACGAAAGTGGGGCGCAGCTCCACATTGGCAATATCCTCGGCCACATTGCGGCAGACGCCGCCGTGGACCTGCTCGACCCGGCCGGCGTTGCGCCCGCCCGGGATGTAGGTGGATAGCGGATAGCCTTTAATATCCACAAACACCGCACCGATGACTACGATACCCATACGAAAAAATCCTTTCCTATACCAAAAGATTGCCCATATTGTACCATGGTTCGGCAGGATACGCAATTGTGTTACAACTTCTTCAACTTCTCCAGCCGATTCAGCGCTTCATGCAGCGTCTCATCCTTCTTCGCAAAATGGAAGCGGATCAAGTGGTTCACATCCTCGCGGAAGAAGCTGGAGCCGGGCACTGCGCCTACGCCCACATCCCGGGCCAGCATCTCGCAGAATTCCAGGTCGCTCTTGTAGCCGTAGCGGGAAATGTCCATCAGCACGTAGTACGCGCCCTGGGGCGTGGTGTGCTCCAGCCCGATGGCATCCAGGCCCTGCACAAACAAATCCCGCTTGTGGGTGTAGGTTTTCAGCAGTTCATCGTAATAGTCCCGGCCAAAGCGCAGGCCAGGGATGACAGCCTCCTGCAGGGGCGCGGCGGCACCTACGGTCAAAAAGTCGTGGACCTTATAGTAATCACGCGTCTTTATTGCAACCTGCCCCTCATCAACACCCCCGGCGGCCCTGCAAAATGCTTTAAAGAAATTTTCTCTTCGTCGCTTCGTCGCTGTAA
>OGYC01002210.1_pt1 | contig 14006 bp, 10 predicted proteins | sample 1576461 | NCBI WGS metagenome assembly OGYC01 (sample SAMEA3541569, study PRJEB24748) | human gut metagenome | biome: human gut; feature: human-associated habitat; material: faeces | place: China | collected 2012 | reverse complement strand
CGCTGCGGTTGTTCAGCACCTGTGCGCCCAGAGATGCCAGCTCCAGCATCTCGTCGAAGGTGATCTCCTCCAGCTTGCGGGTGTTACGCACCTTGCGCGGGTCGGCGGTGTAAACGCCTTCCACATCGGTGAAGATCTGGCAGCGGTCTGCGTGCAGGGCGGCTGCAATGGCAACTGCGCTGGTGTCGGAGCCGCCACGGCCCAGGGTGGTGATATCGTCCAGCTTGTTCAGACCCTGGAAGCCTGCCACCACCACCACACGGTTGCGCTCCAGCTCGGAGGAGATACGCTCGGTCTCCAGGCGGGTGATGCGTGCCTTAGTATAGGCGCGGTCGGTGCGGAAGCCTGCCTGCCAGCCGGTCAGGCTGATGGCATGGCAGCCCAGCTCGTTCAGGGCCATGGCCAGCAGCGAAATGCTGATCTGCTCGCCGGTGGCCAGCAGCATATCCATTTCACGCGCCGAAGGGTTGTGGGTGATCTCCCCTGCCTTGGCGATCAGGTCATCGGTGGTGTCGCCCTGAGCAGACACCACCACAACTACGTCATTGCCCGCGTTGTGGGTGTTTGCCACAATGCGTGCCACGTTGAAGATACGGTCACGGTCCTTCACCGAAGAACCGCCGAACTTCTGTACGATCAACGCCATATCTTGTCACTCTCCTCTTTTTGTCCCTTTGTCAAAAGGGGTACACCGGGCGGAAGCGGTCAGCAGCGCCTTGCACTTCCCTTACCCATTTATCATTCCACCGTTGCGCCGGTGTTATCGGCATCCAAACGCAGCAATGTAAATGCTTCACATCCGTCCAGACCTTCCAGCAGCTCCAGACCCTTTTCCAGCTTGGAATAGAACTTTTCGGCCTCCGCCTTTTCCGCTACGGCCATCACGGTGCTGCCCGCACCGGAAACGTAAACAGCCTTTGCACCACACAGGCGTGCCATATCGAACACTTCCTTGGATCCGGGCATCAGCGGCATACGGTAGGGCTGGTGCAGCTTATCCTCGGTAGCAATGGCCAGCAGATCATGTCTGCCCTCGCAGAAGGCGGCAGGCACCAGCGCAGCGCGCGAAAGGTTATATACCGCGTCCTTGTGGGAGACCTCTTTGGGCAGGGCCGCACGAGCGGCTTCCGTCAGCAGCTTGTAGTCCGGCACGATGGCGGCGAAGCACAGCGTTTCATCCACATTGCGCTTGACCGAGTACACCTTGCCATCCTCAAACACGCTGCTGGTCAGGCCGCCCAGAAGAGCCGGGGCCACGTTATCCGGGTGGCCCTCAATGGAGGTAGCCAGCGTGAGCAGCTCCTGCGTGTTGAGCACATCGCCCAGCATCCGGTTGGCACCCAGCAGTCCCGCAATGATGCAGGCCGAGGAAGAACCAAGGCCGCGCGCCATGGGGATGGGATTCGTCTGGGTGATCTTGAGGGGCGGGATCTGCTTGCCCACCTTCTCAAACAGCCCCTTTGCCGAACGGTACACGAGGTTCGATTCACCGCGCGGGATGCGGGTACCGTCCGCAGACGAGATATCCAGCACTTCGCTCTCTTCAAAGGTGACCGTATTATACAGCGTCACCGCCAGACCCAGCGCATCAAAGCCGGAGCCGATGTTTGCACTGGTGGCCGGGACAGAAACCTTGATCTTCATAGCCGCCGCACCTTTCCTTATTCCGTTATCAGTTTTCTTCCGGCAGACGCTTGAGCACCAGCTTCACGCTGCCGCCCACGGCTTCCACCTTGCGGGCTGCTTCGGCCAGTGCCTTTTCGTCGGCGCGCTCCACAAAGTAAGCGCAGCCTTCGTAGCGTTCGTCCACCACCCTGCCATAGCCGTAGATGGCTTCCACCACCGCCGGAGCAATGCCCGCTACACGCACATAATATGCAGCAGGAGCCGGGTCGGTGAGCATTCCCTCCACCGGCTCAGCAGGCTGCCAGAACAGGCTGTCGTGCACCTTGGAGCCATGCTTCAGGGCATCCACAACGTCGGCCACCACGGCGCTGGCGGTGGGCAGCTTGCCTGCGCCCTTGCCGTAGAACACCACGTCGCCCAGCATATCGCCCTTGACCAGCACCGCGTTGAACACGTCGTCCACGCTGGCCAGCTGGTTTGCCTTGGGCACCAGGCAGGGTTCCACACCGGCGGCCACGCTACCGTCCTCGCCGCGCTTCATCCAGGCGATGAGCTTGATGACGCAGCCCAGCTTCTCGGCCGCTTCCACGTCCGCCGTGGTGATATCGCGGATGCCGCGGGTGGGGATGTTCTGAGGGTAGATCTGGTGGCCGCAGACGAGCGAGGACAGGATGGCGATCTTGCGGCAGGCGTCGCGGCCGTCCACATCGTCGCCGGGGTCCTTCGTCTCGGCGTAGCCCAGCTCCTGAGCGATCTTCAGAGCCTCGTCAAAGCCCAGATTCTCCCGCACCATCTTGGTGAGCATGAAATTGGTGGTGCCGTTGACGATGCCTTCCACCTCGGTGATGACGTTGGCCGCGAGGCACTGGTGCATCGGGGTGATGATGGGCGTGCCGCCGCCCACGGAAGCCTCGAACAGGAAGGCGCAGTTGTGTGCCCTGGCCAGAGCCAGCAGCTCTGCGCCGTAGGTGGCCACCATCTCCTTGTTGGAGGTGCAGACGCTCCGGCCGCTCTCGAGACAGGCCTTGACGTAAGGGTAAGCGAAGCGGGTGCCGCCAATGGTCTCGACGACGACCTTCACTTCGGGGTCTTCCAGAATGGCGTCAAAATTCTTTATAAACAGCTTTGCGGCCGGATGATCTGAGAAGTCCTTGGGGTCAAGGATGTACTTGACCTCCACCGGTTCGCCTGCGCGGCGGGAGACGCCTGCGGCGTTGCGGCAGAGCACCTCGTACACACCGCTGCCCACCGTACCAAAGCCCAGAATCGCGATTTTTGCCATGATACTGCCCTCGTTCCTTTTTCTATGAATGTACTGTCACAGATTGTATCCGCAGTGTACGCCCACGACCATCCGCTGGCGCGAAAGCTTTTCCGTCAGCTCCTCGGGGGTCATCTGCATGGTGTCGGTGCGGATGGTGACAGCCACCAGCGCGGCTCCGTTCTCCGGAGTAGACTGATTGATGGTCACGATGCTGGCACCGGCGGCACTGATGCCGGCCAGAAGGCTCTGCAATGCACCCGTCTCGTCCCGCAGGGTCGCCATGACGGTGATGACCTCGCGGCCATTCTCCGAGTCGAAAATGCAGTCCTTATATTTATAAAATGCACTGCGCGACAGGTCTACGCTGCGGGTCGCAGCCGAAATGCTGCGTGCCTCTCCGCTGGCCAGAAGCTCCTTGGCCCGGACGACCTTGAGGAAAACTTCCGGCAGGACCTGTGCATCCACCAGATAAAAACGGCGTTCCAACTTGTTCACCTCTCAAACACAAGTGTTCTTGCAGAAAATATAATAGCATCCGACTCCCTGCATTGCAAGAGGTCGGATGCTATTTTGTCAGATTATCCAGTTTTGAGCCGTGAAGTACCCCTTCAGCGCACCGAATCTGCAACCCGATGTGCCGAAAAGTATGATTTTTGCCTCAGTCGGTGTCGAGGCCAGTGGTGTCCGGCTCAGGCGCAAGGGGTTCGCTGGCGACAGCTGCCTGACCGTGGGAATAATTGCAGACGTCGGGCAGGTCGTCGGCACGGTAGTAGCCCACTGCCGTGCTCGGGCAGGAGCCGCTGGCCAGCAGGCCGCTCTGGGTGCAGTAGCTGCGCTCCACGACGCCGTCAGCCGCCGGGAATGCCTTATAGGGCAGGTCTGCCTGGATCTGCTCCATCAGGGCCTTCCAGGCCATGACACAGGTGCGGGTCTTGGCCTGCTGCTTGCCGAGGGTCTTGGTCATATCGAAGGGCGCGTCGTAGCCCCACCACACAGCGGTGACGTAATAGGGCGTGCCGCCCACGAACCACAGGTCCTTTTCATCGCTGGCCGTACCGGTCTTACCGAAGGCCTCCATGCCGTTGGAGTTGGGGTAGCGGCCGCTGGCCGTACCGACGCTGGAGAACAGGACGTTCTTCAGCAGGCGGTTCATGACGTAGGCCGTCTGGGGCGTCAGAGCCTGATAGCTGGTGTCGTTGCTCTCCATATAGATGTTGCCGTCCCGGTCGAGCACACGGGTGTAGAGGTGAGGCGTGGTGTACTCGCCGTCGTAGAAGATCTGGAACGCCGCCGCCAGCGCCATCGGGGTGACGCCGTGGGTCTGGCTGCCCATGACCATCTGTGCAAGGCCCACATCGTTGACAGGGTCCAGTGTGCTGAGCTGCAGGGTATTGTAGACGAAGTTGAAGATGTTGTTCGCGCCCACGAGGTCGCCAACGCGGATGGCGATGGTGTTCAGGGAGCGGGCGAGGCCGTTCCAGAGCGGCAGGTCGGAGCCGTCGCCGTAGTTGCCGCCGTAGTTGCGGGGCCAGCTGCGCCATGCGTTGGGGTAGGCTTTCAGCTGCTTGTCCGTCAGACCCATGAGGCCGTTCCGGCGGCAGTAGTCCTCGTCACGGATGACCATGTCCTGCTTGAGGTAGAGGGGCGAGTTGTTGAGCATGGTGGACCAGTTGACCAGACCATACTCGATGCCCAGCGCATAGGCGCCGATGGGCTTGATGGTAGAACCGGTCTGACGGGTGACGCCGTAGGCGCGGTTCAGGGAAAGGCTCTTGGTCTTTTCGCCCAGACCGCCCACCATGGCGATGACATTGCCGTCATAGTCCAGCGTGACCATCGCCGCCTGGGTGCGGACGTTGCGGTAATAGTAGACCGTACCGTCCTCGCCGGTGCGGGTCTTGGGGGTGCCGTCCTCGTTGTAGACCTGCACATCGTCGTCGGAGATGCTGGTCACCTCTTCCTCATGCCAGCCGGCCGGGAAGTAGGCGTCGTCGGTGTTGAGCATCAGGTTCTCCATCGCGGTCTGGATCTTGGGGTTGACCGTTGCCTCGATGGTATAGCCGCCGGTGTAGAGCATACTCTGGGCGGTGGACTCGTCCACGCCCTCCTTGGCCATGATGTCCTTCACCACCTCGTTGAAGAGGGCATCGGTGAAGTAAGAGGTAGTGGAGCTGCTCTTCTTCGTGTTGTCCGTCTCTGCCAGCACCAGCGGCTGGGCAGCAGCGCTGCGGTAATCCTCCTCCGAGATGACACCCTGCTGCCACATATTGTAGAGCAGGAAGTTCCTGCGGTTGATGAGGTTCTCGGGGTTGGTGTAGGGGTTATAGTTGGTGGGATTCTTGGTGATGGACGCGATGGACGCGCACTCCCAGAGGGTCAGCTCGCTGACATCCTTATCGAAGTACTCGTTTGCCGCCGTCTGGACGCCCTGGATGGTACCGGTGAAGCTGATGGTGTTCAGGTAGGCTTCCAGAATGGTCTCCTTGGAGTAGCTGCGGCTCAGGATGAGGGCGCGGTAGATCTCGCGCAGCTTGCGCAGTGCGCCCTCGATGCCGCTGGCGCTCTTGTCGCTGGTCAGGTTCTTGATGAGCTGCTGTTCCAGCGTAGAGGCGCCCTGCTTGGAGCTGTAGATGGGCAGCAGGTATTCATTGATCATCGCGCCGATGGTGCGCTTGAAGTTGACGCCCGGCTCGTTGTAAAAGTCTTTGTCCTCGGTGCAGATGAATGCATACTGTAGGTTGGTGGGGATCTGCTCGAGGTCCGCCCAGACGCGGTGGCTGTTGGAAGAGCGCAGGGTGGCGTACTCCACCTGTGCGCCGGTGTCGGGGTCGGTAGCCACCACAAGGCTCGACTGGCTCAGTTCGATGTTGTCGAGGTCCAGCAGGTCGCCGTCACTGGCCGTAGCCTGCACCACATAGTATACAGCGCCCACTGCCACCAGACTGCCCGCCATAATGCCCAGACAGAGGAGGGTGACGATGGTCCGGCCCAGGAATCCGAGAACGGGATGGCCGTGCTTTTCTCCCTGCTCCTGCGGTTCGCGGGGCTCACGGACCCGCCGGTTCTGCTCCCGGAGCGCACCATCACTGTGGAGTCTCCGTCTTTCATTGTTTGAGATAAGGATCGCCTCCTATCGCAATTTTCACTGTTCTGCATCTCAAAGCATCCTCTGACGATGCCGTTCGCTGTTCCTGCTGCGGCCAGACGGCCCGCAGCCATAATAATACATTATAGTCCGCACCGCCCGCTTCCGCAAGGGGGAATCGACCGGATACGATGCTAGTATAGCACATCTGCCCCGCCAAAGTACAGCATCCGGGTGTGAAAATTCTGCATTCCTGTCTGAGGCAGTTTTCTTTTGCACATACTACCGTCTGAAACACCATTTCAGCCGAAAGGAGTCCACTGCCATGCGCAAGGTCTGGCTCTGCATTTTTTATGCGCTGTGCATTTTTACCATCGTGTTCAGCCTGTTCTGGATGGCCCTGCCCAGTCTCCCCTTCCCTGCCGACTCCGGCGAAGAGACGCCGGCCTCCGAGCCGGGTCTGGCCGCGCAGGGCTCCGCCGGGCAGAGCGGCACCGACTTCTACCTCTGCGACGAGGGCGGGCGGGTGGTCGTCTACACCTGCTCCGACAACGGACTGCCCGACAAGCGGCTCCTGCGCACCGGCATCTATGTCAATCTCCTGCCCGAGGCCGACGCCCTCCGGCTCAAGCAGGGCCTCTACGTCACCGGCGAAACGGCCCTCCGGGCGCTGCTGGAAGACCTGGGTGAATAAACAAAAAACAGTGCAGACGCTCCCCGGGGAGGTCTGCACTGTTTTTATCCTTTATCAGAATCAGGCTTCGAGCTGTTCCAGCGGGACGAGGTAGTCCTTGCGGCACTGCTCGTAGTTGAGCATATATTCCTTGGTGGGGTTGTGGTGCATCATGTTCTTGAGGGTATGGGAGTCATAGTCCTCGCCTGCCTCCATGCCCACCAGACGGGCGGCGATGTTGGAGCAGTGGTCCGAGATACGCTCTACATTGTTCAGCACATCGAGATAGACGACACCGGTATCAATGGAGCAGGCACCCTCCTTCAGACGCTTGATGTGCTGCGCACGAAGCCGCTCCACGAGGATGTCGATGACCTGTTCCAGCGGCTCCACCTGGCTGGCGGTCCGGGCGTCGTCGAACTCGAAGGCGTCCGTGGTGAGGGTCAGGATCTTTTCCAGCGCATTGTCGAGAAGCTTCAGCTCCTGCTGTGCCTTCTCGCTGAAGGTGACTTCCTTGTCGGTCAGCTCCTGCGCTTTTTCTTTGATGTTGACTGCATAGTCGCCGATGCGCTCGCACTCGGTGACAAAGTTGAGCAGCTCAGTCACCTCATGGCTCTCCGCGTCGCCCAGCTCCTGGTCTGCCAGCTTGATGAGGTAGTTGGAGATGTCCACCTCCATCCGGTCGATGAGGTTCTCGCGGACATCGATGGCACTCACGACGTCCTCGTCCATCTTGAGCAGCAGCGGGGTGGCGAGGCCGACGTTGCGGGCTGCGCGGCGGGACATCTTGACCACCGCGTTCTTAGCCTGCTGCAGAGCCACAGCCGGGCTCTTGAACAGACGCTCATCCAGCACAGGCATGCTCAGCTCCTGCGCCTCCTCCGCGCTGTTCGGCACGGTCATCATGGCCAGCCTGGACAGCACGCCGCTGCAGGGCAGGAAGAACAGCATCGCAATGACGCTGGTCATGGTGTGGATGTTTGCAATGCTGCTCTTGTTCATCACATCGCCCCACATGGGGATGCCGATGGTGAACTGGACTGCATAGACCAGCGCCAGCAGGATGACGCTGCCGATGATGTTGAAGTACAGGTGGATGAGGGCGGCGCGCTTGCCGTCCTTGGAGGAGCCGCCGATGGTCAGCAGCGGAGTAAAAGCCGTGCCGATGTGGGCACCCAGAATGATGGGGATGGCCGAGCTGAAGGTGACAAGGCCGGTGCTGGACAGCGCCTGCAGGATGCCCACCGAAGCCGAAGAAGACTGGATGATGACGGTGACCACCACGCCCACCAGAACGCCCAGAATAGGGTTGGTCATGGTGACGAACAGGTTCTGGAACACGGCGCTCTCGCGCAGGGGCGACACGCCGGTGTCCATCAGGCTCATGCCGGTGAACAGGATGCCGAAGCCCAGCATGATCTGACCGATGTTCTTTTTCTTGGCGTTGCGCAGGAACACATAAAAAATGCAGCCGATGAACGCCACCACAGGCGCAAAGGTCTTGGGCTGAATGAGGGTCAGCCAGAGGCTGTCGCCGGAGATATCCGCCATGCGGATGAGCTGGCCGGTGACAGTGGTACCAATGTTTGCACCCATGATGACGCCTACCGACTGCGTCAGGGTCATGATCCCGGAGTTGACCAGGCCGACACAGATGACGACGGTGCCGGCCGAGGACTGAATGACACCCGTGATAAGGGTGCCGAAGATAACGCCTTTGATGGTGGAGGAGGTCAGCTTTTGCAGCACGCCCTGCATTTTGCCGCCCGCCAGCTTTTCCAGACCGGCACCCATGATGGACATGCCGTACAGGAACAGCGCGATGCCGCCCAGCAAAGAGGTGATGTGAGTGATATCCATAACGATACTCCTAGCAGATGATCTTCCGTTTAACGCTTTTTTGACAGCACACAGCCGCCGGGGCACGCCTTGCAGCGGTTTGTCCCGGCAGCCGTTCGGGCCGCCCGCCCATCCTTCCGGGCGGAGTGCACAGTTTTTGTGCCGCGGCCGCGCTTGCTGTTATTATATCATCTTTTCCCCTGCAACAACAAGGTTTATTTTACATGAAAACCACTTTTTCTACACATTTTTCCGCTTCTGAGCTTTTCGCAGACGGCTTCTTTTCAATTATTTTACATTGATTTTACAAACGGCCAAACGCGACCGCAGTTAAGCGGCGCTTACCCCGCCAGTTCTTCCATGGCCTCGCGCACCGTATCCGCCGAGAACAGAAACACCCCATTGCCGGTGTATACCTCCACATGGCTCCCCACATAACGCAGTTCATACTCTTTCATTCCTGTTCCCTCCTGTGCTGTTTTGTGTTAGTTTTTGGAACGTTTTCGTTCCATGGCCGTATTATCGCACAGAATCCATCCCATAAAACGGACTTTCAGGCTGTTTTGCGCAAAAAAGCTGCCCCGCACCGTTTTTCGTGCAGGGCAGCTCCCGTTACCTATTTATAATAATATATACCGTTTCAGTGCACCGCCGCATACTCCGGCAGGCGCTGGCTCTGCGGCTTTTGCTCGGTGCGGGCCTTCTCGTAGCAGTAGCGGATGATGGCCTGCCGCCGCACGATGCCGATGAAGCTGCCCCGGTCGTCCACCACCGGCACAAAGTTCTGGTTCATGGCGGCTTCGATCAGCTGGTCCATGCTGGTGGTGACCGTGACGGCCTTGTAATCGCGCTTATGGGGGAAGGCCGAGATGGGCACGTCCTCGGCGGCTTCCAGGTCCAGCCCGTGGAACTTTTTCAGCCCCCAGAGGATATCGCCCTCGGTCAGGGTGCCCACATACTTGCCCTGCCGGTTCAGCACCGGGATGGATGCATAACGGTTGTTCTCCCACTTTTCCAGCGTCTGGCGAAGGGTGAAATCATCGTAAACGTACATCAGATCCTGCTTGGGAGAAAGGAAAAACAGAATGTTCATGACAACAGCTCCTAAAAATGTGATGATCTTGCAGCGCAAAAAACAGCGCAGTCTTTCCGCACAGCGGGACCCTGCGCCGCAGTCCCTATCCTTGGTTCCATTTTAGCACTTTTCCATAGACAGATAAAGCGTTCTCACCCACCTTTTATAATTTTTTAACAGATTGTTTGCTTTCTTTCGTCATACTTTCGGGTTTGATGAAATCGACTCGCGTCCGGTATCTTACCGCTTTTGCGGCGCGAAACGGCCCGAACGCCGCGCCGCGCACAAAAAATGCCGCAAAAAACTGCGATGCCAGCAATTAGAACTGTACAACCGGGCTTTGAAGTTGTATAATGGAATGGGTATTTCTCGGTGAGCGCCGTGCTTTCGCGCCCGGCCGGGCACCCCAGACCTTGCATGTGTTTTACGAAACTAACATAAAGGAGCAGAGCGACTATGATCACTTCCCGTTTCCCTCTGGGGGATGTCAGCTTTACCTCCGGGTACTTTGCGACCCTGGTGGGTGAAGCAGCCAAGCAGTGTTACGGTGTTGCCGCAATGGCACCCCGCGATATGACCGATGCCGTCAGAAGCATGGTGCACGGTTCCGATTACCCGGAAAAAGGTGTCCGTGTCACGCAGGAAGATGGGCGTCTGGTGATCGAGCTGCACATCGCCGTGAGCTACGGCCTGAACATCTCCACTGCTGCCCGCAGCATCTCCCACCGCGTCAAGGACGAGGTGGAGCAGGCCACCGGCCTGAAGGTCGCCCGCGTGGTGGTCTCGGTGGACGATGTGATCGGCTGAGCCTGACGTTTCATCCCAGTGCCGGGGCGCTTTTCCCCGGCGAGATACAAGGAGTAATAAAGAATGATTTCTGGTAAGATCCTGCGCGACGCCATTATTTCCGGCGCCAACAACATCAACAATCAGCGCTCCCGCGTGGACGAGCTGAACGTCTTCCCCGTCCCGGACGGCGACACCGGCACCAACATGGGCATGACCGTGGGTGCTTCCGTGCGTGAGCTGGAAGCCCTGGACGACAGCTGCACCGTGGGCGAGGCCGCCAAGACCGCTGCCTCCGCCATGCTGCGCGGCGCACGCGGCAACTCCGGCGTCATCACCAGCCTGCTGTTCCGCGGCTTCTCCAAGGCACTGGAAGGCAAGAAGGAAGCCGACGCCGCCGACATCGTCGAGGCCCTGAAGAAGGGCGTCGAGGGCGCTTACAAGGCCGTCATGAAGCCCACCGAGGGCACCATCCTCACCGTGGCCCGCGTGGCCAGCGAGGAAGCTGCTGCCTGCGGTGCCGCCGATGTGCCCGCCCTGTGGGACGTGGTGATGACCGCGGGCCAGAAGGCCCTGGATGACACCCCGAACCTGCTGCCTGTTCTGAAGAAGGCCGGCGTCGTGGACGCAGGCGGTCAGGGTATCCTGATCATCTTCGAGGGCATGGGCAAGGTGTTCCACGGTGAGCCCATCGTGGCAGGCGGCGAGCCCGCCCCCAACAAGGCCAAGCTCTCCACCGAGAACGCCGGCAAGGGCGTCTTCACCGACGACCTGATGAAGGTGGAGGACATCAAGAACGGCTACTGCACCCAGTTCCTCATCAACAAGAACGAGGGCGCAAGCGCCGCAAAGATGCGCGCCTTCGCCGAGTCCAACGGCGACAGCGTCGTCTGCATCGAGGACGATGACGTCATCAACCTGCATGTCCACACCGCCGACCCCGGCAAGATCCTGAGCGAGGCCATCAAGTACGGCTACCTCACCAACTTCAAGATCGAGAATATGCACGAGCAGTTCCTGGCCCGCCAGAAGCAGGGCAAGAGCCTCGAGAAGCAGGCTTCCGCCGAGAAGAAGCCCGACCCCGCCAGCGAGTTCATCTACGCTGCCGTTGACCCCAGCCGCGACTATGGCTTCGTTGCTGTCGCCGCCGGTGAGGGCCTGAAGTCTGTCTTCACCGACCTGGCCGCTGACGCGGTCGTCTCCGGCGGTCAGACCATGAACCCCGCCACCGAGGACATCCTTGCCGCCATCCAGAGCGTCCCGGCCAAGACCGTCTTTGTTCTGCCCAACAACAAGAACATCATCATGGCTGCTGAGCAGGCCCAGAAGCTGGCTGACCGTCAGGTGGTCGTTCTGCCCACCCGCACCGTCCCCATGGGCATCACCGCTCTGCTGAACTTCGACCCCTCTGCTACCGTGGAGGCCAACACCATCAACATGATGTCTGCCGCCGATAAGGTCTCCACCGGCCTCATCACCTACGCCGCCCGCGACAGCGAGTACGACGGCAAGCGGATCCGGAAGGGCGAGATCATGGCCCTGGAGAACGGCAAGATCGTCTCCACCTCCAACGACATCACCAAGGCCACCTATCGTCTGGCCCGGGGTATGTGCAAGAAGGATTCCAGCTTCGTCACCATCATCTCCGGCTGCGACGTCTCCGACGAGGATGCCGAGAAGGTGACCGAGATCGTCAAGGCAAAATGCCCCAACCACGTTGAGGTCAGCCACATCCGCGGCGGTCAGCCGGTCTACTACTATATGATCAGCGTGGAGTAAGCCTCTTCCCTGCTCAGAAACTCAATCGTATAACGAAACGGCCTCTGCTTCCGGTCCATCCGGCTGCAGAGGTCGTTTTTATGCACAGACCCCCCGGCACCATGCGGAAGTGCCGGGGGGTCTGCTTATGCAATAAGGAGGAAAGCGGAGCTTTGCGGTAAACTCCGCCTGCGGGGGAGGCTAAGCTTAGTGGAGCAGCTCGTTGTGTGCAAAGCCGCCCACCGTCAGCTCTGCGCTCTCACCGGAGTGGGTGAGGGTAAAGAGGGTGTCGTCCACGCCCAGCGACAGCATACTGTCGATGTTCAGGGCGGTCTCACGGAACTGGGTGCGGAACACGAGGGTGTTCACGCCCTGCGCCTTCAGCTCCTTCAGGTTGCCCAGGCAGCCGGAAAGGACGGCAGTCTCAGCAGGCACTGCGATGATGTACCGGCCGTCGGCCATGGAGGTCTCGTAGGCCCCTGCCCCGGTAACGGTCAGGGTGACAGCGGAGGAGCCGCTGTTGCTCTCGGGTACCAGCATAGGCACAACGTCCCGCTTCTCGGTCTTATCACAAGTCTCGCACTTGTAGATGGTGTAGCCCTCGGAGGTGTAGGTGGGGGCGACCACCTCTTTAACTACGGTAAAATGGTGTTCACCGGTAGCAGATATTATGTTGTCACGCTTCGTCTCGCCGCAGGCAGAGCACTTATACTCGGTGTATCCGTCTTCGGTACAGGTCGCATCCTTGTGCTCGCTCTTCACCCAGTTATGGGCTTCTGGATCAATGGCGATGTGCTCCAATTCTTCTGCACCGCAGCTGCTGCACTTCTTCAGCTTGTAGCCCTCGCTGGTGCAGGTGGCCTTTTTCACAATGTCGCCCTCGGAGTATTGATGCACATGGTTCGAATCGACTTTAGTTACAGTGCCAGAGCCGGACGAAGTCACACTACTGCCAGTTGCAGCACCATCTTCACTTTCACCCTTGCCGCCCTGAGCGGTCACTTTACCGCCGGAGATCGTTCCATAGGATATACCCTCGCCGCCGTTATCTCCGGTTCCGCCCTGTGCTATCACAGTGCCGCCGCTTATGCTTACACCGTTATCAACACGGATGCCAAATCCACCCGCATATCCACCCGAATTTTTGGCGTTTCCGCCGGTGGCTTTCACCGTTCCGCCAGTGATCTTAGTTTTGAACACACCAGCCGATGCATCTTCGCCACCGACCCCGCTGCCAGCTTCCGAAAGACCACCTAAGGTTCCGTTCCCGATGGCACTGCCTCCGGTCGCCTCAACGATGCCTCCGGAGATCTCCGGTGTCAAAATTCCAGAACCCGTTGCAAAGTAAATATAACCACTCTCTGTCCGATTAGCAGAGGATTGATACACCACATCGCCGCCCTTTGCAACGATCGTTCCGCCTGCGACTGCAGCTCCATCAATACCAAATCCTGCTGCAATATGACCGCTTTTTGCGGACGCATAAGAGTCATCTACTACGATCGTTCCGCCTGTGGCGATCAACGTACCGTTGCCGTCACTGTCCGTAATGGTCGTTTTATTGTTTTCGCTTTTAAGGCCTGCTCTTGCACGGGTCATGTAACGATCATTCTGTACCGTCCCTGTTCCGCCGGTCAGCTCATTCTTGCCGTCCAGCTCCAGCGTCACATCGCCCTTGCCGGAAACGGTCAGAGCGTTCTGGGCCGTATCCCCTGCATCCACCTTCAGGTTACGGAGGATGACCTTCAGGGGGCTGGCATAATCATTGATGATTTTCACCACATTGCGGGCGGCTTCCTGAGCCTTTTCGGTGAGGGTGGCGGGGGCGTTGGTAGCCTCGTAGGACTTCTCCTCAGCGGGCTTTTTCTCCCCGGTCTCCTGCTCCGCAGCAGGCTTGGCG
>OGYC01002206.1_pt1 | contig 14022 bp, 11 predicted proteins | sample 1576461 | NCBI WGS metagenome assembly OGYC01 (sample SAMEA3541569, study PRJEB24748) | human gut metagenome | biome: human gut; feature: human-associated habitat; material: faeces | place: China | collected 2012 | reverse complement strand
TCTAAACAACGGCGCGAGGGTTCAAATCCCTCCTACTCCGCCAAGAAAAAGCTCGTTGATTCGTTGAAATCAATGGGCTTTTTCCTTTGTAAAGGAAAAATGCGGCTTGCGGAACAAAAAGGAGGAACCAATGGCGTTTGGCGTTTTGGCGGGTCAGATCACGGTGATCTTTCTGGAAGTGCTGCTGGGCTATGTAGGTGCACGCAGCGGCATTATCAAGGATCGTGACAGCAAGTTTTTGTCGGATTTTATCATGAAGCTTCTGCTGCCCTGTACCATGCTGGCTGGTGCAGCCGTGGACGGTGAGCCGGAGCTGCTCACTCAGGCAGGGGTGCTGTTCGTGCTGCTGCTGGCACTGTTTGTGGTGACCACCGGCCTGTGCCGGTTGAGCAGCTGGCTGCATCACGACACGCCGGGCAAGTATGCGGTGCTGGTGGGCACGGCGGCTATGCCCAACTGCGGCTTCATCGGCCTGCCGCTGTGCAGCGCCCTGCTGGGCACCGCGCGCGGCACTGTGTTTGCAGGCATGGCCATGGCCTCTTATAATGTATGGTTCTTTACCTATGTGGTGTGCCTGTTCCGCCCCGGCGAGAAGATCCGGCTCAAGACCTTCATCACCCCCACCAACATTGCCACAGTGGCTATGCTGGTGCTGCTGGCCACCGGCTGGCGGCTGCCCGCACCGGTGCAGCAGTTCTGCAGTGCGGTGGGCGGCTGCACCACCCCGCTGGCCCTTATGATCGTAGGTGTGCTGCTGGCAGACAGCGACATCCGTGCGCTGCTGCACACCGGTTTCCTGTACCGGGTCACCCTGCTGCGCGGCATCCTGTTCCCGCTGCTGTTCATGCTGCTGCTGTGGCTGCTGCCGCTGGACAATGTGCTGCGCACCGGCCTGTCCATCATCGCCTGCTGCCCGGCCGGCAGCCTTGCCGCTGTGCTGGCCAAGCAGACCGGCACCGAGGCGACCCTTGCCAGTCAGGCGGTGGCCCACTCCACCGTGTGTATGCTGGTCACAGTGCCTGCCATGCTGCTGCTGACGGGCGTTATGTTCCCGATGTGAGAAGCTGTAAAAAAGCCCGCTGTCTTTGGACGGCGGGCTTTCTGCTGTTATAGCATAAGGTTCGTGATACCTGCTAGCACCAGCAGGTGCACCGGGTAGAACCAGTAAAAGGCTTTTTTCTGCAGCGGACTGCACGCGCCGCGCTGCCCGTTGTAGAACCAGACCAGCACAAAGGCCAGCGGGGCGGTAAGCTCGAACATAAAAAGCAGCGCGCCCGCAAGGCACTGCCGCTTGCGGTTTGTGCGGGTGAGGTACAGCGCGCAGATGATGATCACGCCGATGGCGTTGTAGTCGGTGTTGGCAGCCAGCGCCAGCGCGGCGCAGCCCCCGGCACACAGGATGCCCTGCCAGCCGGGCAGGCCGTTTTCCTTTTCAAAGTGCTTGAGTCCTGCCATGGCCAGCACGCCCAGTGCCAGCGTCCAGTAAACATTCTGCGCGCCCGGGAAAAAGGGGGTGCGGAAGAACGCAAGGTCAAAGGGTACCTCGCTCAAAAGGCCGAACAGCACCAGCCGCCCAAGGTAGCCTTTGACGTTGTGGGTGTGCACAAAGCCCTCCACCAGCAGAAAACAGAACAGCGGAAAGGCCAGCCGCCCGGTGAAGCGCAGCACCATGTCCAGCCGGTACAGCGGATAGGCGGAAAGGGTGTCCCGCGAGAGGGTGCCGCTGTCCAGCCCGGGCGTAAGGATACCCGCCTCAATGCAGGACGCGCCGATGTGGTCGATGAGCATGGTGATGCAGGCAATGGTTTTAAGGGCGGTGCCGCTGAAGCTGCAGCGCGGGGAAAGTGCGGTCATAAAAAACACCTCGGTCAGTTTGTAAAAAATCGTTATAAGAACTATAACGGCGGAAAGGTGGCATTTCCTGCGTCTGCTGCGGCAAAATCTGCACAGAGTGTGCACAAATCAGCCCAAAATGCTTGACAGGACGGACGCGGGATAGTAAAATCAAGAAGATAATTGAACTATCTCAAACCAAAGATGAAAAAGATTCACAGAGGATCGAGCGTCTCCGAACCAGATCAGACCGGAAGGAGGCATTGGGAATGACGCTGTTTTCTTATGAGATTTTCGACGCAGTTGCACGGCAGGGCAGCTTTAACAAGGCGGCTCAGCAGCTGCATCTGACCCCCTCGGCCATCAGCCACGCCATCGCCGTGATGGAGGCTGAGCTGGGCTTCACCTTATTCAATCGCGGCAAAAACGGCGTTACCATGACCAGCTACGGCGCTTCGCTGTACCCCTCCATCCGTGCGGTGCTGAACAGCGACGAGGCCCTGCAGCAGAGCATTGCCCGCCTGAACGGCCTGGAAAAAGGCAAGGTCAAGCTGGGTGCCTTCAACTCGATCTGCTCCGGGCTGCTGCCCAGCATCCTCAAGGGCTTTATGGACCACTACCCCCAGATCGAAGTCGAGGTCTATCAGGGCACCTACGACGATGTCAAGGAGTGGCTGCGCACCGGTCAGGTGGACATCGCCTTCCTCTCCAACAACTGCCGGGAGGAGTTTGTTCTGACCGAGCTATTCCACGAGCCGCTGCTCTGCATCACCCCCATGGACTGGCCCGAGCCGCCCAACGGCGTGATGACCCCCGCCCTGATGAACGGGCAGAACTTTGTGGTGCAGTGGGATGCCACCGACGCGGAGATGCGTCAGTTCCTCAAGAAGTATTCCATCTCCACGGAGCGCCGCTGCCATGTCATCGATGACCAGTCGAACATTGCCATGGTCGAGGCAGGCCTGGGTATTTCCATCATGCCCCGGATGCTGCTGCGCAACTGCACGGCAGCGGTCAAGATCTACCCCATCGAGCCCGAGGAGGACCGGGTGGTGGGTCTGGCCGTCCAGCGCCCCACCGCCATGGCTCCCGCCGTGGAGCAGATGTTCCACCACATCGTGGAGTGCTGCAAGGATCTGGACTGAACAACAGTGTAACATAACGGGCCGGTGTGCGCAACACCGGCCCGTTTTTTGCCGCCCGGAAAACTTTGGATTGTATCCCCGCCCGGGATACGGTATACTAAGAAAAAATCCATTCTGGTTTTTGAGGGGAAAAATTATGGATCGAAGAAGTTTTTGCAAGGTGCTGGGGTTTGCGGCCGGCAGCACTCTGCTGCCCGGGCTGATGGTCCGGGCCGCCGGGCAGAGCTCCGTGGGACGCGCAGTACCGGATGGCCGCTACGCCATTGGCATCCGCAGTGACCTGAGCGGCTGCGACCTGACCCACACGTTCTATTACTCCGACAGCTTTTTCACCCACCCGGCCACCCAATATGACCACCAGCTGGCGCTGGCAACGCTGGGTTTGGTCTGCGCTGCGGCCAACACCATAGCCAGCGATGCGGAATACTGGGTCAACGGCTCCGTGGGGCGGGAAGCCCACATTGCTGCCGCCTACGAGGCCCTGGGCTTCGGGGACGCGCTGTTCTGCAACTACGACCTTGACACCGGCCGGGCCGGGGACTTTGTGGGCTATTCGCTGGCCCGCAAGACCCTGACCCTGAACGGCCAGCGCACCACCCTTGTGGCGCTTGTCCTGCGGGGCGGCGGCTACGGCGGCGAGTGGGCCAGCAACTTCCACATGGGCGATACCAGCGCGCACACCGGCTTTGTCACGCCCGTGGCGGCGGTGTTTGCGTCCCTCAAGGCCTATCTGGCCCGGGCCGGGCAGAGCGGTGCCTTCAAGCTCTGGCTGGGCGGCTACAGCCGCGGTTCCATCATTGCAAATCTGCTGGCGGCAAAGATCGCCCGGGAGCTGCCCCAGCTGGGGCGGGAGAACATCTATGCCTACGGCTTTGCGGTGCCTGCGGCCCTGACTGCCGCCGACCGGCCTGACCTGCAGCAGGATTTCGATGCCAACCACGCCCCGGACGGCACCCTGCTGGAAAGCTGGCCCGAGAGCAACATCTTCAGCATCATTTCCAGCGGCGACGCGGTGGCCCGGGTGCTGCCCGCTGCCTGGGGCTACCACCGCAACGGCTGTGACCGCTTTCTGCCCGCCACCCGGAATGCCGAAGAACTGGCCGACCTGGACGCGCTGGGGGCGGAATTCGGCCCCACACCGCTGGTGGTCAGCAGCCTTGCCACCGCCGAGGACACCAGTGCCCTCATCAACATCGTGGCCAAGTTCTGCGTTTCCCGGGAAAATTTCCACCAGAAGTACGAAACCGCCATCATGGACATGATCCAGTGTGCCTTTATCCGCTCCGAAAAAGAGGTGGTCGAGGGCTACATCCTCAGCGACGGTGAGATCGTGGAGCGGCTGCAGACCCTTTCCCACATGAAAGAGATCGATTACTGGCAGATCGTGGGCAGCGTCTGGGCCGCCTCCACCATGAGCCGGCCCATCCTTGAGCGGTACGGCCAGAACGTGCCCCTGCTGGCCCGGCAGATCCTGATTCCGGTGCTGGCGGTCGGCCTGTGCTACGGCATCGAGACCGATGTGGTGCAGATGGTGGCCCAGTACATCATCCGCCTGCTCACCGCCCGGGGCGAGCTGGACAGTGTTCTGCGCGCGGCGTTCTGCCACCACCCGGAAAACTACATTTCCCTGATGGAATACTACACCCCCGAGGAGCACGGCATGGAGCCCTTTACCAGAAGATGATTCACTTTTCTTCACCTTCCACCTGAAATCTCTCCACCGGTGAAACGCCTGCGATTCGTTGAAATCCCGTTTCTTCTATGTTACACTTGAGTTTATCAATTGGAAAAGAGGAAAAAAACATGGAAACTCACCACAAGCGCAGCGCGTTTTCCGGCAAACTCGGATTCGTGCTGTCCGCCGCCGGTGCGTCGGTCGGGTTGGGCAATATCTGGCGCTTCCCGTATCTGGCCGCAAAATACGGCGGCGGCATTTTTCTGCTCATCTACATCCTGCTGGCTGTCACCTTTGGCTACACCATGATCATTGCCGAAACGGCGTTAGGCCGGATGACCCGCAAAAGCCCGGTGGGCGCTTACAGCCATTTTGGCAAGGGCAAGGGGCTGGCGTTCGGCGGCTGGATCAACGCCGTCATCCCCATCCTGATCGTCCCCTATTATTCGGTCATCGGCGGCTGGGTCATCCACTATCTGGCCCAGTATCTTACCGGCCATGGCAGCGCGCTGGCATCGGACGGGTATTTCTCCGGCTTCATCTCCAACGGTCTGCTGGCCGAGATCTCGTTCCTGCTGTTCGCCTTTATCACGCTGGGCATCATCTTTGCGGGCGTGCGCAACGGCGTGGAGCGCGTTTCCAAGGTGATGATGCCGGTGCTGGTGGTGCTCTCGGTGGTCATTGCCGTCTACTCGGTCACACGGCCCGGCGCACTGGCAGGCGTAAAGTATTTTCTGGTGCCCAACCCGGCCAACTTCTCGTGGATGACCGTGGTTTCCGCCATGGGGCAGATGTTCTACTCCCTCTCCATTGCCATGGGCATCCTGGTGACCTTTGGCTCCTACATGAAAAAGAACGTGTCCATTGAGCAGTCCACGGAAAACGTGGAGATCTTCGACACCGCCATTGCCATCATGGCGGGCCTGATGATCATTCCCGCCGTGTTCGCTTTTTCGGGCGGCGACCCTGACACCCTGCAGGCGGGCCCGGCCCTGATGTTCATTACCATCCCCAAGGTCTTTGCCAGCATGGGCATGGGCACTGCCGTAGGCGTGCTCTTCTTTGTGCTGGTGCTGTTCGCGGCCCTCACCAGCTCCATTGCCCTGACCGAGAGTGCTGTTTCTACCTTTGAGGACGAGCTGGGCTGGGACCGCACCCGCTCCACCATCCTCATCGGCTGCATTATGATCACACTGGGCAGCCTTTCCGCGCTGGGCTACGGCCCCCTTGCCAGTGTGACCGTGTTCGGGATGCAGTTCCTCGATTTCTTCGACTTCCTGACCAACTCGGTGATGATGCCCATTGCGGCCATTGCCACCTGCCTGCTGGTCTCCCGGATCGTCGGTGTGGAAAAGATCGAGGAAGAGGTCACACGGGAAGGTCAGCCCTTCCGCCGCAAACCGGTGTTCAACTTTATGCTCCGGTATCTCTGCCCCATCTTCGCGGCTATCATCCTGGCCAGCTCGGTCGCCAACGCACTGGGCTGGATCGCGATGTGACCCTGTTTTCTGCACGCAAAAAGCCCCCGGCCTGTATCCTCACAGGCCGGGGGCTTTTCGATCACTCTTTTTCAAACACAAGGAAGCGGAACGCGATGTCCGTGGTCAGCTCGGGCAGGGCGGCCAGGCGGGCCGCGCCATCTCGCGGCGTTTTCCAGTAATAGGGGGTCATGGCGAACAGCGCCTCCAGCTGCCCGGCAGGCACCGTGATGCTGCCCGAGACCTCCCGCTCCCCGATGGGACGGAAGCCCTCATAGGCCACCTCCTGCACCGGATTTTTATAGGGCGTGTCGTAGAGGACAGCCTTCATCTGGTAGAGGTGCTCTGCACCGGGCACGACATAGATCATCCGTCCGCCCGGGCGCAGCACACGCCGGAACTCTTCCTGTGCAAAGGGCGAGAAACAGTTGAGCAGCAGGTCGGCCCATCCGGTGCGGACAGGCTGGGCAAAGCTGGATGCCACCGCGTATTTTGCGGCAGGCAGTGCCTTTGCAGCCAGACGCACCGCAGGCTTTGCAATATCAAAACCCGCCAGCTGCACCGGTCGGCCCGCCTGTGCAAAGGCCTGTGCAATGCAGCGGTCGTACCAGCCCTCGCCGCAGCCTGCATCCAGCAGGTGGAGCGGCATATCTGCCCCGGTAGAAGCGCCGTACGCAAGGCACAGTTCCCCCAACGCCCGGCCGAAGATGCCGTAATACCCGGCGTTCAGGAAGGCACGGCGGGCGGCGACCATCTCTTTGCTGTCGCCCGGGGCCTTGGTGCGCATACTCTGCACCGGCAGCAGGTGCCAGTACCCCTCTTTTGCCCGGTCAAAGCTGTGGTTCCTGCCGCATTTCAGGGCATTGTCTCCGGTCAGGGGTTCGCCGCAGAGCGGGCACTGCCAGGGGGCAAACGGCTCAGGTTTCATCGGTGTGATCCTCAATGGGTGCGGTGGCACCGCCGTGGGCGGTCATATACTCTTCAAAGTTGGTGAACTTCTGCTGGGGCGGGCGGCGGCTGATCAGCATCAGGCCCGGGTCCTCGTCCCGCGCGGGGGCGGTGTTCCGGCCGCGGCTGCGGGGTGCCTCGCTCTTGGCGGGGCGGGCCGGGCGGCTGCTCTGCACTGCATTGCGGTTATTGCGGCTGCCCTGCTGGCTCTGGCTGTTCTGGGCCGGGCGGGCATTGCGGCTGTTCCGCTCTGTCCGCTGCTCGGTGCGCGGATCATTGCGGTCGGTGTGCTGCTCGGCACGGGCAGGCTGACCGCCGCGCTGACGCTGGCCGTTCTGGGCCGGAGCAGTCTGCTTTGCGGCAGGCTGCGCAGCCGGAGCCTTTTTGACTGGGCGCAGGGGGGTAGCCTCCGGGGCGCTCACAAAGTGGGGGTCGAATTTGGGCTGGGCGTTGCTGCCGCGGTTGGCCGGCTGCGGGGCATTGCCCTCGCGGCGGGTGCGGCTGTTATTGGAGCGGCGGACCTCACTGCGGCCGCCGGAAGTGCGCTTCTGGTTTTCCTCCATGGATGTTCCTTCTTTCGGTTCGGTATTCTTGGGGCTGGGCTGTTTTGCAGCCGCTTTTTCCTTCTTGGGGGCAGCGGGCTTTTCGGCCTTGGCTGCCTTTTCTGCTTTGGCAGGCTTCTCTGCCTTCACAGGCTGCTCTGCTTCCGCCTTGGGCTTTTTGCCCCGCACCGGGGGCGCAGCCTTGACAGGGGCGGGCACGCCGTCCCAGGGATGGCCGGAGACCACCGGGATCTGGCGGCGGTTCAGCTTTTCGATCCCGGCCAGATATTCCTTTTCCTCCGGGGCACAGAAGCTGACGGCAGTGCCGTCGGCACCGGCACGGGCCGTGCGGCCAATGCGGTGGACGTAGGTCTCGGGCACCTCGGGCAGGTCGTAGTTGAACACATGGGACAGCTCGCTGATGTCAATGCCGCGGGCGGCGATATCGGTCGCCACCAGCACCCGGGTCTTGCCCGCCTTGAAATCCTCCAGCGCCGTCACGCGGGCGGTCTGGCTCTTGTTGCCGTGGATGGCGGCAGCGGGGATGCCCTGCTTGTTCAGATCTTTTGCAATTTTATCGGCTCCGTGCTTGGTGCGGCTGAACACCAGCGCGTTCACCACCTCAGGCTTCAGGTTTTTGATGAGCCAGGGCAGCAGGAACTTCTTGTTGCCCTTCTCCACAAAATACAGGCTCTGCTGGATGCGGTCCACCGTGCTGGACACCGGGTCTACCTTGACAAAGGCCGGGTCGTGCAGGATGCCTGCGGCCAGCTGCTCGATCTCCTTGGGCATGGTGGCGCTGAACATCAGGTTCTGGCGCTGCCTGGGCAGCTTGGCGATCACCTTTTTCACGTCGTGGACAAAGCCCATATCCAGCATCCGGTCGGCTTCGTCCAGAACAAAGATCTCAATGTTGGAAAGGTCCAGCAGCCCCTGCCCCACCAGGTCGTTCAAGCGGCCCGGGCAGGCAATGAGGATGTCCACGCCCTTTTTCAGGGCTGCGACCTGCGGAGCCTGACCCACACCGCCAAAGATGACGGTACTGCGCAGGGTCAGATACTTGCCGTAGGCCTCAAAGCTCTCGCCGATCTGCAAAGCCAGCTCCCGGGTGGGGGTCAGGATCAGGGCGCGGATGGCACCCTTTTTGCGGGGCGCGCTGGCAGTCAGGCGGTCGAGCATGGGCAGCGCAAAGGCAGCCGTCTTGCCGGTACCCGTCTGAGCGCAGCCCATCAAGTCCCTCCCGGCCAGCACCGGCGGAATGGCCGCTGCCTGAATGGGCGAGGGGGATTCATAGCCCGCCTGTGCCACAGCACGCAGCACAGGCGCGGAAAGATTCAGTTCGTTAAATGTCATTCTTCACCTAAAATGTTTCTGCATTCCATATAATAGCGCTTTTCCTCTGCGTGCCCCATGCTGAAGGTCTTGCGGGGCAGCACACCACCCATAACGATGCCCTTGAACAGATCGCTCTTCTCAAAGGGCGGCATCAGGAAAGCCACACCCCCCTGCCTGCACAGGGCGCGGACAGCGGGCTCATCGTGGACATAATCCACCCGGGCCTCGATGTGGCGGGCCATGAAATACTCAATGAATGCGTCAATGGTGCCCACGGTCAGCGGGGCAACGGGATGTTCAAAGCTGAGCACATTGGCCACATGGGGGCCTGCCAGCGTAAAGGACTGCTGTTTTGCATCGCCGAAGCAGATGCCTGCCGCGTGGGAATCGCTCCACGCGATGAGGGCCAGCAGCACGGCACCGCAGTCCACATTGAAAAGGACACGGTGGATGGGCTCGATCTCAATGGCCGGAGAGTGGACATTGCAGACCTCAGCCAGGCACCAGCGGGCCGGGTGGGTCAGCTGCTGCTCCGGGGTCAGGGTCTTTTTCAGCTCCTCCCAGCAGGCCTTGGCGGAAGCCAGCGAATGGTTGCCGTCGCCCACGGCCAGCGTCAGGGGCGCGCCGCCCTTTGCCTGGGGGTACCGGGCATCAAAGGCCTCCTGGCTGCCCAAAACGTTCAGGGCGCTGTCGATCTGGGCCAGCAGGGCGGGATCTTCCACTGCCCAGCCGGCAATGTGGCCGCCGTTCAGCATCAGGTCGCCCTCGTAGACCTTGCGCAGCTGCTCCTTTTTCTCGCCGATGGGCTCGATGAGGGTGCAGCCGGGGTCATCGGCCAGCATCATAATATGGGGCGTTTCCAGCCTTGCCCCCCGGCGCACCGCCATGCGGGGCGGGATGCGGCTTTCCACGGTGTGCTCACTGGGGCGGATGGCAGGCACCGCGCCCTCGGCATAGCTGTATGCCTCCAGGTCGATCCTGCCCACAAGGCCCTGCCGCACCCGGCCGCTCTGCTCGGTGCGCTCCACATAAATGAAGCCGTCCACCGCGCGGGTCAGCACGTTCCGGGTATAATCGTCCATGGCCGCATGGATGGCGCTGATCCTTGCATCCACGTCATCCTCTTCCAGATAGACCTCCGGCAGGATCAGGTTCAGTGTGCTGGGGCCGCCTGCGGCGGCCTGCGCAGCCTTTTCCCAATAGGAGCGGTCACTGGTGAACTGATCGCAGGCCACACAGCCCCACTGCCCCACCGGGATCTGTTCCGACGGCAGCAGGATGTGCGCCGGGGAAAAACAGGATGTTTTGTTCATAATACTTCCCTCCCTCTCACAAAAACGCAGGGATCACTCAAAATAGCTGGCGGCATCGTCCCGGATGACCAGATGCTCCACACCTGCCTCGGTCAGGGAGAGGGTCAGCTCCTCCCGGGCCGCTGCATCCAGCGTAGAGGAGGACGGGACCTTCACCAGCAGGTTCTTCACGCCCAGCTGGGCCGCAGGGGCTCCCAGCTGGCTGGAGGAGTCGGTCACCTCGGCCAGCGAATAACCGTACCAGAGCGTCACCGTATCTCCGAAGCGGGCCTGCCAGGCGGCGATATCCGCAGTCAGCTGCCCGGCACGGTCCACACCGTTGGTGTTGCCATAGTCCTGCTTGGCGCTGGTGGACGAGGGGAACTGGACATTTTCCAGCAGCACCTGATCAAACCCGGCGGCGTGCACCTCGGCGATCAGATCACCGATATACTGCACGGTCTCCGCGGCGTAGGGGTTCAGCCAGGGGTTGCCTCCGGCGGAAGCCTTGTTGTCCAGCCAGAGGTACTCCTGCCCCTGATACCGGATGGCCAGAGCGTGGTCGGCCCGGGCACCGGCAGGGTCACGGAAGGCGGTCAGCGCAGCCACCGGCACCAGCCCCTCCTCCTTGAAGATGGATGCCACACTCGTCAGCTCGACCTGCGTGGAGGCCGCGTTGGCGGCACCCACCGCCGTCTGGGAGGCGTAATACACCTGCCCGGCGGTGTCCTTCAGGGTCAGGATGGCATAGGTCATGCCCTGTGCCTTGAGCTGCCGGGCGGCGGAGCGGATGGCGGCCTCGTCGGTCAGGGTGGTCACATCCACCTCTGCCCACAGGCCCGTCACAATATCAGTGCCCTTGACCTCGGGCTCCGGCTCCTTTTCCGGCACCGAGGAAGCTGCCGGTTCGCTGGCAGCGGTGCTCTGCGTCCCGGAGGATGCACTCTCGCTGACGGCACTGGATGCGGAAAGGTCACGATCCCGCACCACGGTATACCAGGTGTGGGTGGCCCAGTCCAGCACATGGGGCGCAGCCACCCAGGCCGCTGCCAGCACGGCCACCACCAGCACCGCAATGCCGATGCCCTTTTTCAGCCGCATCTCGCGGGTGTAAAAGCTGCGCCGGTAGCGCTTGACCTTCTGGCGTTTGGGATATCTTGCCATAATCAACCACCCTCCTTGGGGTCAACTTACAGGATCACGGAATGGCCGGTAAAGCCGTAGATGGCCAGCGCCAGCACACCGATATAGATCAGGGTGATGGGCAGGCCGCGGAATGCTTCGGGGATGGCCTTGCTGCGCAGGCGGTTGCCCGCCTCGGTCACCAGCATCACAGCCAGCAGATAGCCCAGGCCGCTGCCCAGGCCAAAGCCGATGGACTGCGCCAGCGTAAAGCTCTGGGTGCGCTCCACCAGCACGGTGCCCAGCACGCCGCTGTTCACGGCGGCAATGGGCAGGATGCGGATGAGCAGGCCGCTGCGGGGGCCCTTGACCGCCCGCAGGATGGCGTGCTCAAAGATGCAGACCACCGCCACACAGGCCAGGTAGAGCAGCGGGCGGAGCGGGGCACGGTAGGGCAGATCCACGATCTGGCTGCTCGCAAAATACGCCAGCGGAGCCACCAGCGTCTGGGTAACACAGAGCAGCAGGGCAAACCACCAGCTGCTGGTGCGCTCGTCGCCCACCAGCTGGATCAGGCGCGACACGCCCAGACCACGGGTAAAGATGGCGTTCTGGGCAAACAGGGCCAGCACGGCGTAGGCAAAGGCCACACCGATGGTATTCATCACAGCACTCACTGATCCTGCACCTCCTTCCGGGGGTGCGCAGCCAGAGTGCCGCGCGCCTCAGTTTTCAGGTATTCCTTGTGTTTGCGGGCCAGCGCGCGCCAGACGGCACACACCACGCCCAGCACGATGAAGCCACCTGCCGGCATGGATGCCATGGGCAGGACAGAGCGGCTGAGCTGGATCCCAAACACACTGCCCAGCGCCAGCCACTCCCGCAGGCAGCCCACGATGAACAGGATGAGCGCGTAGCCCACCGTGATGCGCAGACCCTTGGAGACAGCCTTGCGCATGGTTTCCTGCACACGGCCAAAGCGGTAGGTCAGCAAGGGCTCCACCACCAGCATGGGCAGGTAGATACCCAGCATCAGCAGGTCGGTGCCGAACACAGCGTTCAGGATGGGATAAGCGGCGAGGTAGACCACCGCCGCACTGCCGCTGTACACCAGCGCCCGGGGCAGCAGCTTTTTCTCCAGCTCTTCCGGGGCGGGCTGCTCGTCCCGCAGGGGGAACAGGCGGCTGACCAGGCAGGCCAACATCCGGGAAGGCGTGAGCAGCAGGGCCACAGCCACGGCCAGCATCAAAGCATTCTTGCCCGTGGTGGCAAGCACCACCAGCGGAGCCAGACCCATGCCCTGCATGACAACGGGGTTATTTTTGAACACCCGGTCATGGTGGGCAAACTTCTCCGGATCGCGGGTGATCAGTTCTGCAATGGAACGTTTCATTCAGCGCCCTCCTTTCCGGCCGCAGGGCGGTGCATCAGCTGATACAGGCGGCTCTCGGTGCGGTCCATCCAGCCGGAAATGCTGTTGACCGTGAGCAGGGCAAAGCAGACACCCGTCTCATACACGCCGTAATACCGGAAGCCCATGGTGATCGCACCCACCAGCACACCGTACAGGATGCGGCCCAGATGGTGATGGGCGCAGGTGTAGGGCTCGTTGAGCAGGAACACCGCGCTGAACAGCATGGCACCGGTCAGCAGCTCATCCCGCACACACTGCAGGCGCAGGGCGATGTCCACGCCGTTTACTCCCACCTGACGGGGGAAGAGGAAGGCGATGAGGGCACAGGTGACCACAAAGCTGACAGAAGCGCCCAGACGGACATCCTTTTGCAGCCAGAGGAAAAGCCCGCAGGCCAGAAGGATGAGGGCAGCACCGGTGCCCATGGGGGCGGCGTACTCGCCCAGGCCCAGCGAAATGGCGCTGATGTTCAGGCTGCCGCCGCTGCGCAGGGTATCCGAGATGGTGCTGGACACCGGCACGCCGGTGGCATCCCACAGGGGGATGTTGGTATAGGGCTGGGGGTAGCGGAACACCTGCTCCGGCCAGGACACCGCCGCCACGGCGTAGCCCACAGCAGCGGGGTTGAAGGGATAGCTGCCGTAGCCGCCAAACACCTCCTTGCCGATGAGGACACCGGCCAGCACCGCCATAATGACCACATACCAGTCCACCGTGGCGGGCATGAGCAGTGCGATGATGAGGGCAAAGCTCTCGTTGGAGAAATCCCCGGCCCGATACACGCGGCGGCGCAGCAGGGAGACCAGGCGGTCACACAGATTGCCGGTGAGCAGCGCCGCGCCGCAGAGCAGCAGGGGCCGCAGACCGTACAGGAAGCAGGCCATGCAGAGCAGCGGGATGGTCATAAAGCAGACGTGCAGATAGTACCGCCCCGTCTTTGCAAGCTCCTGCTCCTGCTGCTGGATCAAACGTTCATCCATGGTAAGGCACCTCTCACAGGGCGGCCAGACGGCGCACCGCCGCAGCCGGGTCGGCTGCGCCAAACACGGCACTGCCCGCCACCAGAATATCGGCACCCGCCTCCACACACAGGGGGGCGGTGGTGTCGTCCACGCCGCCATCCACTTCCAGCAGGTAGCGGGCGCTCCGCTTTGCCCGCTCTTCCTTGAGCCAGCGCAGCTTTTCCAGCGCCGAGGGCATGAACTTCTGCCCGCCGAAGCCGGGCTCCACGCTCATCA
>OGYC01002201.1_pt1 | contig 14049 bp, 10 predicted proteins | sample 1576461 | NCBI WGS metagenome assembly OGYC01 (sample SAMEA3541569, study PRJEB24748) | human gut metagenome | biome: human gut; feature: human-associated habitat; material: faeces | place: China | collected 2012 | reverse complement strand
CGAGAGCAACGTGCGCTTTTACCTTGCCCGGACGGGACGTAAACGGGCTTCTCGCTTGACGGCTTACACGGGTTTCACGTCCGGGGAGGAACTGGAACAGATACCCGAAGAGTTGCTAACCACGTCAACGATATTGCCGGGCGAGGGTACGCCTGCCTTTGATGAAATGATAAAGCGTTTCAACACGATAAAAGAGGACAACGAGTCCTACCGGGTACGAACCTCCTTGGATTTATCTCTCGAGATCGTGAAAGGGTTAAAATTAAAGTCTTCCGTGGCGTTGGATTTCACGCAGCAAAATCAAAATCTTTTCTTGCCCTCGGGTTTGAACGAGTACGGGGAAAGCTATTCTTCCGGTCAAATCGAGAGAAATTTAACGTTGCTGAACGAGAACCTTTTGACTTACAGGCACACGTTTGTTGAAAAACACACGGTTGACGTTCTACTCGGTTTGTCGGTGCAGAAAGACGAGAGAAACTCGATCGGGACGTGGGGTAAAGATTCTCCTTCTGATTTAATACATTACATTTCTTGGTTCGGTAATGTTTATAACGTGAACGAGAACATGGCGTTAAAGGACGGCACGACCGGACGTGAAGTAAGCACGAGCGTGGGCGTGTTCGGGCGTTTGAATTACAACTATCTCGAGAGGTATTTCCTTGCTGTCACGTTACGCCGGGACGCCAGTTCAAAGTTCGGGGAAAACGTGCGATGGGGAACATTTCCCTCCTACGCCGTGGCGTGGACGTTCAGCGAGGAGCCTTTCATGGATTGGAGCAAGGGAATACTTGATCATGGAAAACTCCGGGTTTCTTACGGGAAATCGGGCAAGCAATTCGATCAGCCGTATATCGCGCAAGGCTCTTTTTCTCCGGGTGATCCTTACCTCTGCAACCCGACCATCCATCCCGATTTGTCGAGGGGATTAAGCAATAAATACCTGACGTGGGAGGAAACGGGGCAATACGATTTCGGCTTGGACTTGGATTTCTTCGATCATCGTTTCGGGGTTGTCGTGGATTATTATTACCGCTACACGGACAAATTACTTTATCCCGTGATGTTGCCCGGTAATTATTCCGCTTTCAATCGACAATGGCGCAACGCTTACGCGATCAGCAACGAGGGGATCGAGTTCGAGGTGAAATGGAACGCCATCAGGAGCGAGAAGTTGAACTGGAATATATCGTTTAACATCGCCCGGAACTGGAACCGACTTGAAAAAAGCGAGAACAAGCGGGATTTTCTAACGGAAGATAACACGACAAACCTCAATATCATCGGGAAAGCGTTGAACGGTCTTCACGTGTTGAAAACCGGAGGAATTTATAACGACGATAAAGACGTGCCGAGAATGTTCATAAACGGGAAGGATACCCCTCTCGCGAGTAATGGAAACACGCAACATTACCGGGCGGGTGATCGGGTGGTGTATGACGTGAACGGTGACGGGGTGGTAAACTCGGACGACCGCGTTTACGCTGGCGCACCTGCCCCCATAGCGCAGGGTGGTATTATCACGTCCTTGGAATGGAAAGGGTTCGACCTGAACGTGTTATTCAATTTCGTGATTAGCCGACATATCTTGAACGCGGCTCGCGGGGCTTCGGTCGGAACCATCATCGGGCTAACGCCGGATGATAGCGTTACCCCCGTGTATGTTGATTTAAACAACGTTTCTTTCTGGCAGAAACCCGGTGACAAAACGGATTTCCCGATGAATCGGCTAGAGGGCGGGTTAGGTAGTTTTAATTCTTACACGACCGCTAACGTGGAAAATGTCAGTTATATAAAATTGAAAACGTTCTCTATCGGGTACACGTTGCCGGAGAGGTGGAAGAAAAAAGTAGGTTTCGGGCTTCGTGTATTTGTTTCGGGGGAAAATCTCTTCACCGTAACGAATTATTCCGGTGCAGACCCGGAATCTGTAAATATAATGACGGGCGTGGATAATCTCGGTAATTATCCCTTGAACCGGAAATTGACACTTGGTATAACCGCGATATTTTAAAGGTATGAAAAGGATATATATGTTTATATTGTTGGCGTTGTCACTATCAGCCTGCGATAATTTCTTGACGGTTGAATCCGACACGGGAGTGACAAGTTTGAATTACTGGAAGAACGCGAGTGATTTAAACGCGGCGAACCACGGCTTGTACGCGACATTTCGCTACAACATCGCGTATAATAGTTCTGTTGTTTACCGTGACCGGGGATTGCCTTTTGACGTGCTTGGAATTTGGACGAACCCGAGCAACAACGATTTATCACGAGGTTGGACACAGACGCATGGCTGTATCAATTGGAACAACGAGTATAAAGTGGTCAACGAGGCAAACCTGATACTGGATAATATTGAGCGTGCCGACCTCACGAGAGAACAGTACAATTTCTTCCGGGGACAAGCCCTCGGGCTTCGGGCTTACGTGTATTTCTACATGTTGCAGAACTGGGGAGATGTACCCTTGATAGTTCACGCGGAAGACGTGGGGATGAAGAGCCGGACGGCATGGCAGGAGGTCGCGGAACGATGTATCGTCGATTTAAGGGAGGCGATCACTTTGTTACCCGTGGCGGACGAGTTAAGAGATATAGAGGGGAACCCGGTAACGAGTAAACAAGCGGTTTCCTCCGGGACGTGTCACGCGATACTGGCTCACCTGTACGCGTGGAAAGCTGCGTTGAACGGGGAACCGGATTTGTTAAAACTGGCGATACTGGAATGTGATTCCGTGATTGCCGATAAATCATACACCTTGGCGAACACGATTCACGACGTTTGTCAAACGGTAATTCCCGGTAACAGCCGGGAGGGTATTTTGGAGTGTGACTTTAAAGACACCCAGTACGATCAAAAGGGATGGGGCGCTTACATGGCGGGATTTTGCCAGTGGTGGCCTGTTGTCCCCCTGACAACGCCCGCCACGGCTCGCCGGGGACTTTTGATAAGCAACTCTACCGTTTACAAGATGTTCCCCGATCCGGACGATGAAAGACGGGATGAATATTTTTATAAACTTGACAGCATGGCGAAGGTTTCCACCACGATAACGAAAGGAAACGCTTACGTGCGAAAGTATCAACAAATTATCATACACGAGTCAGGTAATCAAAAGGGACAAATAAAGTCTTATAAAGCGAATGAAATTATTATCCGCTTGGCGGATATTATCCTGCTGCGGGCAGAGTGCAAGGCACGGACGGGGGATTATGCCGGGGCGAGAATTGACTTGAACCGTATCCGTAACCGCGCGGGGGTGAAGGATTACGCCGGAACGAACGCCGATTTGCAAGACGAGATACAAGACGAACGGGAGCGGGAATTTTTCTGCGAGGGAATATCCATGAGGTATTTTGATTGCGTGCGAAACGGTAATTACCGGGAGAGGTTACGGGGGAAGTTCAAGACTTTGACCGAACAGGACGTGAAAGACGGGGCGTTGTTTATCCCGGTGGGAAAGATGGCTTTCTTTAACAACACGTTAATGCTTCAAACCCCGTACTGGAAGGCGAATGGTTATGCTTATTAATTTAAAATATTGGAATTATGAAAGGATATATATTTTTAATCGGTTTGTTTGGTATTCTTTGCTCGTGCGAGGATTATTACCACGATTCGGGTTTGGCGAACGGGAAGCACGATTGCACGATGTGGGAGTATTTCAAGAGCCAGCCGGGAGATTGGGATTCCACGATGATATTGATAGAACACGCCGGGCTGAAAGACGTGTTCGACGGGACGAACCCCGGGTATAAAGAGATCACGTTTTTCGGGGTGACGAATTTATCTATCGAACAGTTTCTCGTGAAAACGATAGATGATGATTGGGAACCTGTCTATAACCGGGTAAAGGATATTCCGGCTGACTTGTGCCGGGAGATGCTTTTATCCCATGTTATCGCGGGAAAGATGATGAAATCCAAATGTGCTCACGAGGTGAAAGGGACGCTCACGGGCGGAACAATGACAAAAACTTTATCGGGTGTCGAACTACGTGTTTACCGGACGAAATCGGGGTACGGCGGTATTCCCGATATCGGGGCGGAAGGATTAAGAATACACGCTCCCGTTAGCGGGAACATGGCCTCGATCGCCTCCGCCGATATTGAAGTGACGAACGGGGTGGTACACGCGTTGGACTATACCTATCAACTCACGCGACTGTAACAATTGAAAATGCAAAATGTAAAATTGAAAATTATGAGAGGGATATTTACAAGTATTATCGGACTGCTGTTGATCGTGGCGGGATGTCAGGATATAACAGTCGGGTATTTGGAAACACGGGACGCGGTGTACGCGCCGGACAGTATGATCGTGAAAGCGGTGTTAGACCCGGAGATTGACGCGAGGCAAATAGAGTTTCAAATCCCGTGGCAAAGTACATCCATAGAGGGGATTCTGGGAACCGCCCCTATCAAGTATTCGATCAAGAATATAACCGGAGAGCACCCGGAAGCGACAAGTCAGTTCTCGATGCAGGGAGCGGGGATTATAAAATTGCCTTACAATCACACCGTGCCGCCGGGACGATACGTGTTTGATGTTGAGGTCGAGAACGAGGGATACCACTTCGTGTTGGACTCGATTTTTACCGTTATCGTGGAGTGATATTTGAAAAGCACGCTATGAACTCCGACACGATTGAGTACCCGTGACTGACCTTCGTGTTTCAAAATGAGCCGGAACAATCTTGGGTAAAGGATTTCCCCGAACCTCTGAATGTATATACAATCCGGCTCTTTTTTTACATATTCGGTACAGGAAATTTGAACATTGAATCTCCCGTATGGAAAAGAGAGAGCCTCCCAACGTTGCAGCCATGCATCACAAACCCAATTTTCCCTAATGCCATCTTGGTTGCACGCTTTTTTTTATTTTCATCAAGAAGTATTTCTAACTTGAATAAATGAAAAGTCATATTGAAAATTTAAATCGTACATAAAAAAGATAGGCAACCATTATTCTAAAAATCAGTAACACCTTATACTGCTGAAACCAGTTTGGAGTATTTTTATTATCTTCGCGATTCATTACGAGAACTTAAAAAGTGATAACATGGAATACAATTTCAAGGAAGTCGAGAAAAAGTGGCAAAGCTACTGGCAAGAGAACAAAACTTACCGGGTTGAAATGGATCCTTCCAAACCCAAATATTACGTGCTGGACATGTTCCCTTATCCCTCCGGGGCAGGGTTACACGTCGGGCACCCGCTAGGCTATATCGCTTCCGATATCTATTCCCGTTACAAGCATTTGAAAGGTTTTAACGTGTTGCATCCCATGGGGTATGATGCCTACGGGTTGCCGGCAGAGCAATATGCCATCCAGACAGGGCAACACCCGGCTATCACGACGGAGAAAAATATCAACCGCTACCGGGAACAAATGGACAAGATCGGCTTCTCGTACGATTGGGACAGAGAAATCCGTACCTGCGACCCGGGATATTACAAATGGACACAATGGACTTTCATCCGGATGTTCAACAGCTATTTCTGTTACGACGAGCAAAAAGCCATGCCGATCAGCGATCTGGTAAAAGCTTTTGAAACGGTGGGTACGGAAGGACTGAACGCAGCATGCGGCGAAGAACTGCATTTCACTGCCGAAGAATGGAAAGCCAAATCTGAGAAGGAGAAACAAGAGATATTATTGAATTACCGCATCGCTTACCTTGCCGACACGATGGTGAACTGGTGCCCGGAACTGGGAACCGTGCTTGCCAACGACGAGGTGAAAGACGGGCTGTCCGAACGAGGCGGTTATCCCGTGGTACAAAAGAAAATGCGCCAATGGTCGCTCCGCGTATCCGCCTATGCCCAACGGTTACTGGACGGATTGGATAAAGTGGAATGGTCGGATTCGCTGAAGGATATTCAACGCAACTGGATAGGTCGCTCGCAAGGTGCCGACGTGATTTTCGACGTGAAAGATGCGGACGTGAAACTGGAAATCTTCACCACTCGCCCGGACACGATATTCGGGGTGTCATTCATGGTGCTGGCTCCCGAATCGGATTACGTGAAACAGTTGACCACCCCGGAACAGGCAGACGCCGTTGCCGAGTACTTGGACTACGTGTCGAAACGCACGGAACGGGAACGCCAGACGGAAGTGAAAAAAGTGACCGGAGTATTTACCGGTTCATATGCTATTAACCCGTTCACGAACGAGGCGATACCCGTGTGGATCAGCGAATACGTGCTATCCGGCTACGGAACCGGAGCAATCATGGCAGTACCGGGACACGACAGCCGCGACTACGCTTTCGCGCGTCATTTCAATCTCCCGATCGTTCCCGTGATTGACGACGGGGAAGGACACGATATGTCCGAAGGATCATACGACACGAAAGTCGGCAAGATGATTAACAGCGGTATTATCAACGGCATGGAAGTAAAAGATGCCATCGCGTATATCTCGCAAGAAGTCGAGAAAAGAGGAATCGGTAAAAGCAAGATCAATTACCGCCTACGGGATGCCATTTTTAGTCGTCAACGATACTGGGGCGAACCGTTCCCGGTGTATTACAAAGACGGTATGCCATATATGCTCGACGAGTCAAAATTGCCGCTGGAGTTGCCGGAGGTAGATAAATACTTGCCAACAGAAACAGGAGAACCGCCTCTAGGTCGTGTACAAGACTGGAAAACGGAAGAGGGGTATCCTCTGGAATTAAACACGATGCCCGGCTTCGCGGGGTCCTCGGCGTATTTTTTACGCTACATGGACCCGCACAATGACAAGGCTCTGGTAGATAAGGACGTCTGCAATTACTGGAAAAACGTGGATCTTTACTTGGGCGGGACAGAACACGCCACGGGACATTTGATTTATTCCCGTTTCTGGAACATGTTCTTGCATGATATCGGTGTTGCCACCGAAGAAGAGCCTTTCAAGAAACTAATCAACCAAGGTATGATTCAAGGACGTTCGAATTTCGTGTACCGGATACAAGGCACGAATACGTTTGTTTCCCTCGGGTTGAAGGAGCAGCATAAGACCACGGAGTTACACGTGGACGTGAATATCGTGAAGAATGACGTGTTAGACATGGATGCGTTCCGTGCATGGCGACCGGAATTCGCCAATGCCGAGTTTATCCTCGAAAACGGGAAATACATCTGTGGCTGGGCTATCGAGAAGATGTCCAAGTCCATGTTCAACGTGGTGAACCCCGACACGATTATCGAAGAATACGGGGCTGACACGTTGCGCCTGTACGAGATGTTCCTCGGACCACTGGAATTCAGCAAACCGTGGGACACGCAAGGTATCGACGGGGTGTACAAATTCCTGCGTAAATTCTGGCGCCTGTTCCAAAACGGCGAAGAATTCAGCGTGAGGGACGAGATGCCGACCAAAGAAGAATTGAAAGTACTGCATAAAACGATCAAGAAGGTGGAATACGATATCGAGAACTTCTCGTTCAACACGTCCATTCCCGCTTTCATGATCTGCACGAACGAACTGACAGCCCTGAAATGCAATAAACGGGCTATCCTCGAACCCCTCGTGATTACCCTCGCTCCTTTTGCCCCACACATGGCGGAAGAACTGTGGAGCCTGCTAGGCCACACGAGAAGCATCACGAAAGAAGCCTTCCCGAAATGGGAAGAAAAATACCTCGTGGAAGACGAGTTCGAATACCCGGTTTCCTTCAACGGCAAGGTACGTTTCAAACTCGCCATGCCCACAACGGCAACCAACGCGGAGATTGAAACAGCCGTAAAGGCCACTCCGGACTTCGCGAAATGGATGGACGGGAAGGAAATCAAGAAAATGATTATCGTACCGAAAAAAATCGTGAACGTGGTAATAGGATAATAATAAAAGAGAGCGTCGCTCTCTTTTATTTCTTTTTGGGATTCGGTACGATAAACAGCACGCTGCATGTCCCGACAACACCCAATATCAATAATAATATCCTCACGTGTAAATTCTCGATAATCCCGAAAGCGGAAATACTGATCATCGTCCACATACAAATAATGGATACCGCTTTTGTCTTCCAATCCACTCCTTTTTTCTCTTGAAAACGCCGGATATAAGGCCCCAACCACCTGGAACGATGCAAGGCATCATGCAATCGCTTGGAACTATTGTAAAAAAGCCATGAACTCAATAAAAGAAAAGGTGTCGTCGGCAAACCGGGCACGAAAATACCGATTATACCCAACACCACGGAAATACAGCCTATAATGATATATATCGCTTTCTTCATCCGCTATCACCCTTCTTCCTGTCCCGGCACGAAGGCACGCGCAAGCGCTTCGTTATACTGGGATAGTTTGTTACTCTTGTGAATCTTCTTCAATATTTTCCGGTCGGTCATCGGCATGAAATATTCCCAGAAAGTTTTCATTTTCATCACTAATTGATGCTCACCCTGCAAACGTTCGGCATAAGCGGCCAGAAGTTCGGCATGAAAGAGTTTGAATTTCCTGTACTTCTCCTCCGAGGTCAATTCTTTACCATCCAAGTATTCCATTGCCAACGCAGGGTTCGCTAACAATCCCCGACCGATCATGACGCCTTCCAAACGGGGAAAGCGTGCCGTCACCCGTTGAATTTCCTCTAGGGTCAACACATCCCCGTTGTAATACAAGAGATGTTTACATTGATTATAAAATGCCTCAAACGCATCCGGGTTTACCTCTCCCTTGTATTCCTGCGTACCGACACGAGCGTGCAGGATAACGGCAGCTAAAGGAGTGTCATTCAAAACAGGAAGCAATGACAGACATTCTTCAGGATTCTCCCATCCCAAACGCATTTTCACGGAACACTGCATCCCCGGGTATTCCTTCACAACTTCCATCAGCTCCCGTACCCGCTTCGGGTCGGACAACACGCCCGCTCCTTTCCCCCGCCTCGCGATCATCGGGAAAGGACATCCCATGTTGATATCCACCCCCGTGTAGCCTCTCTCTTCCAACATCTCCAGAGATACATCCAATTCCATCGGGTCGCCCCCCAACACCTGCGGGATCAATCTCTGCACGGTATTTAATTCGGGATCACAATCCTTCATATCTCTCGACCGGAAACTATCCCCCTTTTCAACCCGGATAAACGGGGTATAATAGGCGTCCACACTCCCGAAGTGCTTCTCGTGCAAGTTCCGGTACGTCCAATCGGTATGCCCCTGTACAGGTGCAAAATGTATTTTATATTTCTTCTGTTCTTCCATATCAAAACCCACTAACTACTATCATCTTGTTACGACAAATATACAGTCTTTCTTCCCGTATATGAAAAGAATCTGATAAAAGTAACAATTTTTCCCTCGTACCCCGTACAACTATCGATAATAATCAGTAACTATGTCTCAAATTTTAGAATATGCGATTTTTACTTTGTCCACAATGCGGCATACGCCGTTTTCACGTGAAAGACGCACAAGGCAATCCATGTCTGGTGCAAGTGACAACCGATTACGAGGTTGTTCCGGTAAATGGAAATGACTCTCTGGAGGGATTCGACACGACAATTCTCTATTGCTTGGGATGCTCATGGAGCGGTAGCCCGAAAAGCCTGAAACGATATTAATCAAACATAATCCAATATGAAACACCTGACTCTAATTTTATTATTATTCATGACCTGCGCTTGGGTTCAAGCCCCGGAAGACGATAGAGGATACATCGTGAAAGTAGGCGACAAAGCACCTGATATCGAATTAATCTTTCCTGACGGCATAAAGAAACAATTGAAAGACCTGAAAGGGAAAATTGTTATGCTTCAATTCACTGCCAGCTGGTGTGGCGTATGCCGAAAAGAAATGCCCTTTATCGAAAAAGATATCTGGCTGAAACACAAGGATAATCCCGACTTCGTTTTATACGGCATTGATCTTAAGGAATCGAAAGAAGTGGTCAAAAAATTTGCCAAAGAAACAGGTATCACTTACCCTCTCCTGCTCGATCCGGAAGGTAAAGCCTTTTATTCTTTTGCCGCGAAAGGCGCAGGCGTCACCCGGAACGTTATCATAGACAAAGAGGGGAAGATTGTCTATCTCACCCGCCTGTACGAACCGAAAGAGTTCGAGGAAATGACAAAAGTGATTGATGATTTGTTGAAAAAGAAATAAGCCCGAAAGGCTTATTTCTTTTTCTTGAGAGGTTTCTTGGCTTTTTTCTTTTTCTTCTTTTTCCCACCCCGGTGTTTGATCAGGAAATACACGAGCAAGAACAAGAGCACGGCTCCCGCCACGGCGATAATTTGTTCTTTCCGGGTCGGGGGATATGATTTACCGGGTTGCTTGGGCATATGTTCCAGATGCGAAAGTGTATCCGCTTCCAACAGCTTTTCCAGATCATCCGGTAGTTGCGGGAAGAAATCAATACCGGTCATTTTCTCCACTTTCGACACGGGTACCGCAAAACTGTTTATCGGGCGCCGACTCTCCTCGTTCGGCAACACGTAAGCTATCATCTGCTGCCTCGACGGGGAGTAAAATAATTTGTAATAGTAACCGGGAACGGTCACTTTTCCTTTGCCTATCTTCCCCTTGTTACTCTTGAAAATCGGTCCGGTTACCACGTACAGTTTTTCCCGCTTTGCCCGTTCCCGAACGTGTTCCTCCAACTTCTTCCAGATACCCCGGTTAAACATCGGCACTTGCGGCGACATATTCGACATGTAAAACGTTTCGCTCATCGCTTTCGCATTAAACGACATATCAGCGGCAGGACACAAATGCCCCCGGTCATACCCGCTTCCCTTGTAATCGGCTAACGTGGCACTCCATGTATCTAGTTTCGGGTCTACCCGAAAATTATCTTTCCGGCTCGCCTTCCCCGTGAGATTCTTGGCTTCCAACTCATAATACACCCAATTCGCCTGTTTATGCTCTTTGTCAAAACCCAAACAATAATAGGTATATTCAACCAACATTCCCTCCCCCGAGGGAATATAACGGTTTTGCGCGAAACCACCCAGCGTGCAAAACAGAAACAGGAGGCCTATCAGCCTCCCGTGTAAAATATTCATCATTGTCTATTGTTTAATCGCTTCCTGTAAGGTATTATCAATCTGACCGATTATCGGGTAGAAACCGATATCATCCAAAGCGTGACGACCGATATAAGCCTCTATCCGTGTTCTCAAAATCTGGTAAGACTCTTTTATCTCCTTGTCATTCCGCTTCAATCCGCGGCGGGCAGCATAATTCGCCATTTCGTTTACCAGATCGAACTGCTTCAAGTATCGCTGGATAGCCTTGTAATCTTTTAAATCCTTCATCTCATTCCGGTGTCTATCCATGAAATCAAAAGTATAATCATACAAGAACTGAGTTCTCGTCACCGCTGCCAGATAACGGGTAGCCCCGGTCGTGTCAGCCGGCACAAAGACATCCGGCATAATTCCGCCACCGCCATACACGGTACGTCCGCCAACAGTCTGATATTTCAAATTCTCGTCAAACGTGATGCTATCCCTTTGAGAAAACTCCCCGTGCATCATACGGTTGTAAATATCGCTGTAATATTTCTCTTTCCCTTGGTCATAAGGTTTCTGAATAGAACGTCCCGAAGGCGTATAATAACGGGCTACCGTCAACCGTACGGCAGAACCGTCGGATAGCGGGCGTTGTTCCTGTACCAATCCCTTTCCGAAAGAACGACGTCCGATAATTAATCCCCGGTCGTTATCCTGTATTGCACCCGCGAAAATCTCACTGGCAGACGCACTAAACTCACTAATCAGTACATCCACACGGATATCCTTGTAACGTCCCTGACCGTTGGACGTGAAATCCATACGGGCTCTGGCGTTTCCCTGCGTGTACAAAATCAGCTTGTCCGCGTCCAGAAATTCATTTATCATCTTGATTGCCGTTTCCAGCACACCGCCCTCGTTCTCCCGCAAGTCGATGATTATTTTTTTCATCCCCGCCTGCTTCAAGCTCTCCATGGCATTCATAAACTCCATATAGGTAACCATACCGAAGGTATTGGTTTTCAAATAACCCGTTGTATCATTGAGCATATACGCCACATCAACACTTTTTACCGGGATACTGCCGCGGGTAACCGTCTTCTTGATCGGCTTCGGTTCACCCCTTCTCACGATGGTCAAATCTACTTTCGAACCGAACTCTCCCCTCATCATTGCCATAATCTGGTCGGTGTTCTTGTTTACCCCGGCTACCACAGAATCGCCTACCCGGATAATCCGGTCACCATCCAATATCCCCGCTTTCTCGGAAGGTCCGCCGGGAACGACTTTCACGACCGTAACCGTGTCCAGATATTTATAGAACTGCACGCCTACACCCCCGAAATTACCGATAATTCCTTCATTTGCTCGCTGCATATCTTTCGCGGGAATATATATCGTGTGAGGATCCAAATCATTCAATATGATCGGGATTGAATTCTCTATCAACTCTGTCATGTTCACCGTATCCACGTACGAGTGTTGTATCATTCCCAAAATCACATCCAATTTATTGCCCATCTGCGGGTACACTCCCGCGGCAACAGACATTTGTCCGCGATCCGGCAAAAACCTGTTTATCATCATACCGAGCACGATAGCCAAAGCCAACACGATCGGTGTCAATAACGCTCTTAAATTACTCTTGTTCATATTTAATCTTTTATCTCTTTATCATCCGCAAACCCTATATACTCCACTTCTATTCCCGCTTTTTGCAGTAATTCGATTCCATCCGCGCTCCTGTAATGTTCCGAATATACCACCCGTCGGATGCCCGCCTGAATAATCAGCTTCGAGCATTCGATACAAGGAGAAGCCGTCACGTACAACGTTGCCCCGAAACTACTGTTATTCGATTTCGCCACTTTCGTGATAGCGTTCGCCTCGGCATGCAACACGTAGGGCTTTGTTTTATTGTCCTCGTCTTCACATATATTCTCGAACCCGGAAGGAGTCCCGTTATACCCGTCCGAAATAATGGCATCGCCCCTCACGATCAAGGCTCCTACCTGACGACGTATGCAATACGAATTTTCCGCCCATATCCGGGCCATTCTCAAATAACGCTCGTCTAACAATCGCTGTTTAGATTTCTCCTCCATTTAATACACTATTTTATTTCTTCCGACTTCCTATCTCGTCCAACATCTCGTAGAAATCGACTTTTCGTTCTGCCGGAACTTCAATCTTATCCAATATCTCCCGACTCTTTTCCAAATATTTATCTATTGCCGCGAAAGCGACTTCTTTTATCCCTAAACGATCATATATCCGTGTAACGGCTTCCACTTTTTCCTTGTGATCAAAATCCTTCTTCTCTATCCATCCCCACAACTCCTCCTTTGTCGCCGGATCAGCCAACTCCAACGCCTTGATAAGCATATAAGTTTTCTTGTTTGCCACGATATCTCCACCTATGTTTTTCCCGAATTCGGCAACATCCCCGTACACGTCAAGGTAATCATCCTGTAACTGGAAAGCTAACCCAAGATATCCCCCGAAATCATACAACGCTTTGTACTCGTGTTCCGGAGCCCCGGCAAGCAACGCCCCGTGCCGCAAACTACCGGCAAGCAAAACGGCTGTCTTCAAATAAATCATGTGGATATACTCTTCCTCGGTCACGTTATTTCTCGTTTCGAACACCATATCATACTGCTGTCCCTTGCACACGTCCAGCGCTACCTGATTGAAAAAGTCAATTGCCCGACGCAAGTATTTATCCTCGCAATGCTCTATACTCTTGTACGCCATAATAGCAGCCGCATCACCACTTAATATCGCCACGTTACTGTTCCACTTCTTGTGAACCGTCGGACGTCCTCTTCTCAATTCGGCATCATCCATCACGTCATCGTGCAAAAGCGTGTAATTGTGAAAGATTTCTATCCCGATAGCCGATTTCAACACCTTCTCGATGTCCTCCCGGTAGAGATTATAAGCCATTAAAGTAAGCATCGGACGTAACCGTTTTCCACCGTCTTCCAGTATATACTGTATCGGCTCAAACAACGAATACGGCTCTTGCATATACTCTTTTTTCTCTAACTCTTTCGTTATAATCTCCCTTAAGTCATTTAGTGTGTACATCTCCT
>OGYC01002194.1_pt1 | contig 14093 bp, 15 predicted proteins | sample 1576461 | NCBI WGS metagenome assembly OGYC01 (sample SAMEA3541569, study PRJEB24748) | human gut metagenome | biome: human gut; feature: human-associated habitat; material: faeces | place: China | collected 2012 | reverse complement strand
TGTAAATCAAACAGGTCATATTTGCATTTTCCCACACTTCCATTGGGAAAATTAACTCCCATATTTAAAATTGCGAACTGCTATATCCCTTGTATTAGACAAGAATTTAGAAGTTCCACAAAAAAAGCCGCAGTTGAGCACATTTGTAAGTGTACTCGCTTGCGGCTATTTTTGTTTTTAGTTGGATAGTAGACTATTTTATTCGTCAAAGTCTCTATAATGAGCTTATTTGTGGGCATTGACATATTTTTCAGTGTCTCATACTTCAAGTGCAGGATTAGCCTATATAACTCTTAATCTTTAAAAATCAGAACAGATACTCTGTCACCCTAAAAAATGAAGTTCATGCGCACATAAAGTTTAAATTCTTTAGTAGTAGGGGAAAATGTGTGTTATAATATATAATTAATATCAGATACTTTTTCCCCACTACTTTATCTATGTAAAGCTAAGGATAACTTATAGTACTAATAATCACATCTCTCTTTGCCGTACACAGAAAAAATCACTTTTATTGCATCCTATTCTGTAAAATAGTTAGGTGTAAGGGAAAAAGTACAGTATATTAATATATTAATAAAGAACACTTTTTCTCCTTACTTGGGAATTATGATATTCCCATTATCGTCTATCTCTGCTATTTTATTTACTTTCTTCGTGGATAGTTTTTTCTGCTTGGAAAAATCATTTTCTAATAGAATGTTTTCAGTATGTAAAGTTAAGGGAGTAGTAATTGATACTAAATCAGCGCCAGCAAGTTTTATTATATACTTGTCATAAGTCTTTTTATCTATTCCGATTGCTTTGATTATATTTTTTCTAATCAGCTCTATATTGCCATATTGGGATAATAGAAGCAATTGGATAAAGAAACCTTTACTTGCTGTATCTAACTCGATTAATGCAAACTTATTGGATATAGTGATGCACTGTTCTTCCATTGCAGGAATATGGTAAATATTGCGCTTAGTTTTAGTCCTATAACCGTTATCCTCTGAATATAGTTTTATATTCAAATATTCTTTAAATACCTTATTAAAACTTCCTAGTTTATCGCCACATGTTCTTTTCAATTCATCTAAAGTAATTCTCACATTATACCAATCATCCCTTGAAAGAGACAAACAGAAAAATCTATAAATATATGCAGGCTTAAATCTATTTAAAATGGAATAGTTTACAGTCGCCTGATTTTTACAATTAACAGGTAAAAGCATTTTTAACAATAATAATATGTTACTTAATTTTAGAAAGTCCACCTGCCACATGGACTTTCTATTATAATATAATATGAATTAGGCTGCCTTTCCTATAATATCATGCTTCCTTAGATACTGGCTATACAAAGCTGAATATATTTCATTCAATTTATCAGTAGTTATATTTGGTATGAATTTAACGGTAGCTTCATCCAAAGCCTTAACTGTTTCTATGACTTCATCAATTCCAATTGTACTTTCTGCGCCTTGTGGTTTATGCTTTGCTAACATAGTCATAGCATCAATCATATAACGTTCTTTGATAAACTTATCCTTGAACCCCTTAACTTTCAAAGTATCTATAATTCTATCACCAACAGATAAATCATATTCAAATTTAGTTTCAACCTCACCAAGCATTGCATCATTCCAAACTTTTAGACTTAAGGTCTTCCCTTGATTATAATATTTAGTAATTACACTAATATTAGCCTTCAGCTCTTTAGCTTTTTGGAATATCTTTTGATAAAATTCATGTTGAGTAGCCAATGCCGCATTACCTGCTTTTTCCATGCCATTAAACCCTCTACTTAGTACATTATTTACCCCTCTATACTTTGCAAACTCTTGCAGTGATGCAAATTTCTTGATTCTAACATTTTCAACAATTAAAGCTAATTCATCTTTAACCACTCTGTCAATATTGGCTTCATGATAAGTTTTCCATTGCCAATATCCATTTGCTGTATCAACAGGCACATAAACATTTGGAGTATTTTTAGGAATGACATTACCATTCAAGTCTTTTAATTCAATATCAGCCTCATAGAAAGTTTGGGCTGCCGTTACAAACAGAGCCGTTTTTTCGAATTTATCATTATCAATCAAATCTTTTCCTAATTCAACATTTACTTTAGTCACAGCCATATTATAATCAGATACTGCAATAATAATATCCTCTTTCCTTTTGCTAATAACCTCCTTTTCTTCTGTAGATTCTTCCACTTGCCAAAACTCTACTGAAATAGTAGGAAGTTCAACATCATGCAATGCAACCATATAATCCTTTTCAGCCTTAGCAACATTAGTTTTAGCTGCTTTTACAATATTGGTATCTGCATCTGCATTATCAGATAGATATTGCCTTTTTTCCATTAGGATTTTGCGAGCGTTTTCCAATACTTCATTTTTTGAAAGAGTTCCTGTTTGAGTTTCTTGTTGCTTTTCCATATTATCACTATTTTTTAAAGATTCCACATTAACATTTCCATTCTCGTTTACTGTCATAGTACTAATTATGTCCATAATCTTTTTATTTTTTGTTTAATAATTAAGTTTTAAGTAATCATCAACTTGGCGCCTTACTGCTTCTGATTACGCTACAAACTTACGGAGAAATGGTAACCTGTAGAATAAAGAAGAAAACATAAAGAAATCCCTTTTTTTATGTCTAATTCTTTATGTGAACTCGCAATACACAACACATTAAATATCAACAATATGCAGATAAAAAAAATAGCCCTGCAATATAAATGCAAGGCTAATATTTTTTTATTTATATGTTTTACCAATATGATTTTAAATATTCAACTGGATTATTGGGGGACGTTTTGCACATAGGGATTTTCCACCAATTTGGACGAACTTCATATTTTTGTAAGTTCCTGATTGTAGCCCGCAAATTCAATATGTCATTTTTAGGACTGTCCTCATCAATCAGTTTGAGATATTTCAGTAACCCAAGAATGAAATTTCCCTCGTTATCTGTTAATCCTTTACCTTTGGCTGCAAATGATGAGTGGCGTAGTAGGTTATATATACTAAGAGTTATCGTATCAAGTATCGCATTTTCGCGTTTCCTGCCTCTTTTACCTATACTGGGATAATCTTTATCCAATTCCGTTTCCGCTTCTTCCAAAGTTGAAACTCCTAAATATTTATCAAGATATGGAGTTATCATATTAAGAAACCAACTATCATCATTCGTAAGTTCTATTTTCTGTTTGTTATATTCAATCGTGAGAATATTACTCTTGGTCTTTTTCTTCTCATGAAACATCTTGTAAAGACGTAGCATATCCGGTCTGACAGAATAACTATACTTTAGTTGCGTTGGGTCAGCAATATAATCCTCAAAATCAAAATAGCCATTGGTCTGTGTGTATTTATAGTATATACTTACAATAAGAAGAATAGCGTAAAATACATCTTGGTCTTGCTGTTCATAGACTTCTTCTTCATTTTTATTGTATGTATTCCACAATGTTTCAATATACTCGGCTTTAAAATTACCACTTTCAAGGACTAAATTCTTTCCCACAGTCATGCTAAATTCATATTTGTCCTCATCTGTCCCGCAATTAGGATAGGGAATCTCCCGCTCTTCCTTCTTTATTGACAAGTACAAATCCTGTATTTCCATTGGAAACTTATTAACCAAAAGATATACATCAGATATATAGTCCAGTTCATTATGAAACATTGAACGGCTGAATCCCACTTCACTATTCAACCATGATTCGATTCGTCTTATCGTATTGATTGGTATTATCTGATATTCCATATTTTCAAACTTTGTCACAAAAATAAAAAATGTCGCTTCACCATAAAAGCAAAGCGACATTTTATTTTAAAGAAGATTCTTCATTGCTTCATCTATCTGCTCATTTTCAAAACTATCCAAATAATATTGTGTCGTTGACAAATTTGTATGTCCTAATGCTTCACTAATAATCGATATATTGACTCCAGAGCGTTTTAACACTGTAGCAAAAGAATGTCTTGCCACGTAGGTTGTTATAGGAATAGAAAGATTCAGAAATTGACCAATCTTTTTAAGATTCCTATTAATACCCTTAGTTACCTTTATTATTCTATCATCTTGTTGTTGCTGTGTTTTATGAATTCTTCTATCAAGAATAGGAAAAATAAAATCCTTAGGGCTGCAACCTTCTTTAGTATATTTCAGAATAATTTCTCGCAACTGTCCTTGTAGTGCAAAGTTAATAGGCTGCCCTGTCTTATGACGGTTGAAACGTAAACGATTCTCTGTTATATTTTCGTATCTCAAATATGCAATATCAATTAAATTAATTCCACATCCCAAATAACTAAACAAAAACAAATCTTTACTCAAATAAAGTAATGGACTGTGATATTTAGTAATTAACCGTAAGTCCACATTCATTATCCTTTTTATATCTTCTTTCTTTATTGCTCGTTTGGACGTTTTTTTGCTAAATCGTGCGACCTTAAAACGTTTAAAAGGATAATTCTTCTCATGCACAAGATTGTCTTCTATCGCCTTGTTATACAAAGCCCGTAATTCTCGAAATCGAATACCTATAGTATTGCTAGAATTCTCTCGACTTCTCAAAAAAGTCTCATACCTTCTTAACCAAGCCGAATCAATACTCGCAAAAGATATATTCAAGTTACCACAAAAAGCAAAAAGAGAATTATATGTACTGCGATATACTTTAGCATTTCCAATTCTCTTTTCAACTTTCATTATTTCAATTTGTTTTAAAAGATACCCTCCAACCGTTTGAGGAACTACGGTATTCTCCATTTTATCAACTAATGACTGTGGGGTAAAGTTTTTATCCTCACTTTTAAAATCAATAACTTGCTCCAAATACTGTTGCTTTTTAGATTCTATCATCTTTATCAAAGCCTCTCTATTGGGACAAATCTTTTTAGGTTCGTTCTTCTCAAAATTCCAAAACTGGGCTCTAATAGATAATCCTAAACTCTTAGTTGCTCTCTTTTTACCCTCACTCACCTTTACAAATAAAGGGTGTTCACCATTTGATAAAGTTTTCGATTTAAAACATACCACACTAATATTTACGCTCATAATCAGAAAGTTACGAACAGTATTTTAGGTGACGCTATAGGTGACGCTATTTTATCATTTCCCCCACAATAAATCTCTTTTCCATCAAATCGCAATATTTTACAAACGTATATATATTGCTGATTATCAATAAAAAGGGATAGCTCTGTCGGTAGCTTTCAAAGGCGTCAGCCTTTGGAAGACGCAGATTCATAATCATGAGGTCCCCGGTTCAATCCCGGGTCCCGCTACTTGATAAGAATAAGGCATTTGAGAGGCTTCCACTCTTGGGTGCCTTTTTCTTTTATACATCAATTGGTGGCAGGTGACGCCATAGGTGACGCTAATTAACGATTTCCTAATTACCTGTTCTGATTTGACATTAAGTTATCATCACAAAAATACGAAAAATCCATTTCTTAATAAAGAAACAGATAGAAAACTATAAAAAACAGCAAATGAATTTCTTCAAATGCTGCCTTCTATTCTACTTTCTAACTAACAAAGTTGATGAAAGTCAAACAAAATCATCTTTAATCCAACTCTCTACAATTGCAAATTTTGACATCTAAGCTCCATATTTCAAATAAATTATAGTCATATATCCTCCTCATATATATTAAAAAAACGCCATCCTTCCTGTATCTTATATCTATTACTAAATCCTTTTGGCACATATAGATTCATACTTCGTTTATTACTTCCATGCCAATGTTTTTCTAAAACTGAAGGAGGATTCTTGCTTTTACAATATATTGTACGTAAATTTAGACTTTCTTTAAATGCATTATGTTGAATTGAAGCCACATTTTCAGATAAAGTTATTTCTTCGAGATTAGCACAATGCCCAAAAGCACTATGCCCAATGTAAGTTATATTATCACCGATATAAAGCTTTACCAATCCAGAGCAACTATCAAAACTATAGTTTCCTATATACCTTAAACTTTTGGGAAATACTAAAAATGACAATCCTGTACAACCATAAAAAGCATTATCCCCAATTTCCGACAGTCTACTAGGCAGTACAATAAAAGAAATATTGGAACAATATTCAAAATCTCCATAATCAATAACCTGTAGATTTTGTCCTAATTGTACAAATTTTAAGTTTTTACATTTACTAAATGTAAATTTACCTAAATCCTCTAATCCATCACCAACAACAGCAGTAGTCAAATTTGGAGAATCTGCAAAAACACTATGCCCTATCGTTCTCACTGTATCAGGTATCGTTACAGTAGCCAAGCCCGTACAATGAAAAGCAAAACTTTCTATCGAATCTACAGTTTTAGGAAAGCTGATTGATTGTAGTTTTTTACAACATTCAAATGCCGCTCTTCCAATAATTCTAATAGATTCAGGCAGTACAACAGAAACTATATTCATGCTTTTAAATGCAGCCTCTGGAATCGAACCAAATTGTTTAGACTTCGCATCAAATATTATGGTATTCCTTAGATTGATAAAAACCAAGTTCTCCATTTTTCTAATAATATCAAAATCTTCAAAACAAAGTATTCCCTCTATTTTTAAATTATGAATTATCGGAAATATATCTGATTTTATATATTTAGCTAGTTTATTTGTAGGTATACTCCATTCCAAATTTACATAAACAATAAAACCATCTATATCCCAATTCTGCTCTATCAAGTCTCTGGTTTCTTTTTCATTTGTGGCAAAGCCAAATATACCTTCATAACCATCTCTATCGTATCTAATCAATTCGTTTTGAATTAGACCTAGACTTTGTTGTGATGGGACTATCCCATTATCTTTTAAATAGTTTAAGGCAGAAGAGATTACCTCTCTCCTACCTTCAACTGAATCTGGTTCTAAATTGTCCGGAAAGTTTTCGATAGCTGCATCATAAGCAGCACCGATTTCCACTAATTCGGAAATAGCTCTATACCTCATATCTTTCTATTTATCTAAAAACAATATTACCAATTTTTTATTATATTGTAGCATTAAAACATACCCACAAATATACATTCAATTCTAAAATATACCATTCTTCTATTATGTTTATTGGCATTACTAGCCCTATTTTATCATTTATATAAAATTGATAACAAAGAAATATTATAGGTTAATAGAAAAGTTTGCTGTTTATATTTAAAACAGCAAATGAACTTCTTCAAATGCTGTTTTTATATATGGAAAGAGTTTTCGAATACTCTTTACCTACCGATAAACCTGCTGCTAGACCTATACCTAGCCAAATATTAATACTTCCAGCAATTAACATCACTAAAAGATTAACTAAACAATGTTTTAGTTTATCACTTTGTTTTAGGAAGTTTACTATTTTCTTCAGAATTTCCTTCATTGCTTTTAAATTTTTTCCAAATACCTGTTACTGAATCTATTCCTAATAAAGCCATAACACATATTAAAAATGTATCTATCATTAATGGTGCTTGTATACACATTATAGTACAATATATAAGTACTGCAACTGCAACAACCCACCCTATTACTCCACACACTCGCTTAGACGAGATTCCTGAATGTGAAGTAAACATTTGTCTTACGAAAGTTATGAATCTCATTTATTCATGAGCATTTGTTATTATATCATTTTAATTACTATCTTTGCGATTATTAATTTTAAAATTGTAAGATTATGCAGTCTCCTTTTATTCTCTATGGTAAATCGGGGAAGAAATATGAATTTCATTCTATTTACCCTATTTCCACTCTTCCAAATCTAAAATTTCAAAAGGATTTTGGAATCATATATGTATATCTCCATATTGATTCTAATGATAATATACGTCTTATTTACTGTGGTAAAGACGAAAACCCTCCCAAGAGATTTAGAGAGCATGAAGAAAATGATAAAAACATAATCGGCAAATCTAATTTTGTTGCAATATGTCACTATCTATATCTAAAGGAAATGGAAAATGACGAAATTGATTTAATAAAAGGTAATCCATTCGAGGAGAATATTCAACATAATTCATAGATTTTTCAATATTTCTACTGGAATGTAAGTTGCCAATTTCCAATCTGTACTATTTATTTCCGCTTCGTTGAACGTGTATGCATTATCTATTTCACATACACATATCTTTTTTGTATCATTTCTAAATATGGCTATTAACGTTCCATATACATTATTATGTAGTCGTATTTTAAGTCCTTTAACCTCCGTGTCTTTAATCCATTTATTTAATTCATTTTCCATAATTCATTTGTTTAATTATTAATACGATATCTAATATAATGAATGCCACAACATCTTGTATATCCCAAACACAAGGCCCTTTTAGTATTATCTCACATGCCTTATCAAACATAGTAATTATAATAGCTATGAGTATTTGGGCAATAATTATCTTTTTCATTTATATCGTCTTATTAGTTGGTCAACTTCTTTCTTAGCCCATTTTTGCAATGGACTAGCATTATATGGCAAGTATCCGTTCTCAACTTTATAAAGTTCAGGCTTAGCATCTTTAGTCCATATAGTATCTCTAATTTCTAGTTCATAACCTTTGTTCCTATCTGGAATTGGAATCCAACTAGGATAATCATAAGTATCTGCTATATCGAATATCCCACTGTTATTGTTATTACGCAATCCAAATTTGCCCAATCCAGATAAAGCATTACCTGTTCCTCTTTGGTCTCTGCTTCTTCGAACATTGTCCTTAACCTGCGCCCAAACTCCTTCTTTTAGTTCTGATTGCATATTAGTAACCACATTGTCTCTAATAGCATCCTTTTGTTCTTTAGGTAATCCAACATACTCTTTATTAGGATATGCATTATCAGTTATATCATAATCCCTGCTAAATCTAATTGAAGTTTGAGGAAGTTGTGTAGCATCCCTCTTACCTCCTAGGTATCTTAAATATAGTGCTTCTTCGTGTGGAGTACCTTTATTATCTCTGCTGGAATCCCATAGAGTTCTCCACCCATTTGATATCCAATCACCAGGACTATAGAAGTTTCCAGTAGGGTCAACGTTTGCATATCTACTCTGTCTTTTATTAAAGTTGTCTTGTCCTTCCCAACCATAATTTAAACTATCAGCAATAGCTTTCTGACTTAACCTCTGAATCCCATTAGAAGGATTCTGATATTTAATAACACCGCCATTCTCTAACTGCTCACTTTGAGTAGGTGTAGTTTCTGGCTTAGGTTTATTAGATTTATATCTACTCCAATTGAAGCCAATTAATTGTTCTTCATTTCTGTTGGCAGCTTTTTCTCTATTGAACTGTCTTAATATTCTAGCTCTTAACTCTCCTGCCCCCTTTAATTTAGGAATCTTCATTCCTTCTTGGGCTTTAGCTATCTGATTATATACATTAGATAATGCTCTCTTATAATTAGGGTCAGTAGCATATCCTCCTTTAACTACTCTATCAATAAAATCTCCACCACTAAAAGCTTGATATCTTTTGTTATTTAGTAATGATACATGATAATTGGCATAATCATTTATATCTTTAAAGTCTCTAAAGCTATCATTTATATATACACCAATGAAAGATATATCTTCAATTCGTAACACCATTGTTTTTACAACTCATTTATTGAGACATATTTGAATATATTTGGTAAAAGCTTCTCTACCTCTTTTCTTCTTGAATCTGTATACTTTAATTTCACTGTTACAACAATCTCACGTTCATAAGCTTTTTTACAAGTAGCTTTACCGTAAAAACATCTACCCCCCTTAGTATTGCCTTCAATAGTATAACTATGGTCTGTAATATCTTTCTTGACAATTCTATTACCTTGTTCTAATTCTGTATCAATCATAATATCAAACCATTCATGAAGCGAATAATCATCTTTAAAAACATCGAAGTAAGTAGCATACACATTCAAACAGATTGTACTATCTTCATTTACGAAATGATTGCCATTACTTAAATCTGATTCTTCTCCATGCGTAAAGCTAGAAGGATATACCAAGAAATAATCAAAAGTTCTATTCCAATAAAACCTTGTATCATCATATTGGTATATCCCATTTCTGCAATCAATCAGTTTAACACCTTTTACTCCTAATACAGAATCTACCCATTGCAAATGCTTAGCTTCTGATATTTTCAAAGTAGGATGATTGTCATATATAGATAAGCTATCAGTAATCAGTGTATCAGTATTCTTATTACCAATACATAATAGTAGTATAACTATGCATAAATATTTCCTAATCAATAACAACCACATTTATTCCACAAGTCATTCAATTCTTGTTCTAATTCTGTATCATTAGTTAGATTATATGCAATCTGAATGTCTTCACAAGCTACCTTTTTCTCATTCAAATAGATACGACAGATAGCCCTATTATAATACGCCATTGCATCTCGTTTAAAATCATCTGTACCCAATGCTTTAGTCCAATCAGATTCAGCTTTATCCCACATATTCATATCCATATAAATAAATGCCCGTTGAGCATAATTATCTGGCTGTGCATTATTCAAATTTATCGCTTTTGTTATATCTTGCAAAGCTTCTTCATTCCTTTTTTGAGACCTATATAGGTGACAACGGTTTATATATCCTATTGGATTATTAGGATGATATTCTATTGCTTGACTGAAATAAGATTCTGCATCTCTATTGTTATCAACAACATAAGATATTATACCTAAGGCATTTAGAGATTGAATATCTTCGGCTTTCTCATTTAATATACTTGTAAATATATCAATAGCTTCATTAAAGTTTCCTTCATGCATAGTAGAATAAGCATATTCTTTTTGATAACTATCCATATCAACAGTAAAATTTGATTTGTATTTATCTAAATCAATATTTCTAAATTGCCATCCTCTTGAGGTATTTCCATAAGTAATACTAATTTTATGCAAAGTCGATTTGATTGGTGGAAAAAACACTTTGAACTTATAATTAGAAGCCAAAGATACTTTTGTCCCATTCATTTTATCTACTCCTATCGTTGATGAAGTAACATAATATTTACTATTGTTATCTAAGTCATGAATAAGAAAACCGTCATCGCCTTTATCTATCTCGCACCATATATACATTTCCCCCATAGATAGATTCAGATTCGTATATGAAAGATATGCGATTGTTACATCATCTTTAAATTCTATAGCATTCAAAACCACTTCACTATTCCTTTCATTAGGTATATTCAAGATAATAAAATTTTCTTTATTGTTAAATTTGGGATTAAAACGATTAAAATCATTACTCGTCAATGCAGTAAGTCTTTCTTTATTTATAGATACCCCAAAATTAAGATTTTGCCCTCCTGTACGATTAAATGTCGCAACAGCAAACACTTCACCTTTTTCATTCAATAATGCACTACCACTACTTCCTGGAGAAATAGGTGCAGTTACCTATATAATATCACCATGTTGTTTATCATTCCTTAATGACGCCACAATTCCATCAGAAACACTTTTCTCTAATCCTAAAGGACTACTTATATTATAAACTCTATCTCCTTGTTCTATGCCTTTAGTAGCAAATTCTAAATAAGGAAATTTTTGATTAGATAGAGCTATTATCGAAAACTTAATAATATCCCATTTTTTATCAGAAGCCAATACCTTATCTATTTCGTACTCTTTCCCATCGCTAGTTTTAAGCATTGCTTTTACAGCACCATCCAACACGTGGTAATTTGTTATCCCTGTACCATCACTATCAATAAAGAAGCCAGAGCCACTACCTAATGGAGCTCCGTATTCATCGTAAGTATAGATTATAAATGTTGCACTCTCTGTATCATGTATAATATCCTTCAGATTCTTTTGACATGAACTAAAGAATGCTAATATAACACCAAGTATCAAAAATATATTCTTATTCATATTTATTCAATTTTAAAATTAGGATTCTTTTGTAATGTTCTCCGTTTATTTGGTGTATTTGAATTCTTTGATTTGGGTGTATGCGTTTTCACATTTTTATCTTGTTGTATAATATCCATGCTCCCTTGAATCTCTGTTGTGTAATACAGAATATTATTATCTGTTGAGATTTGTACAAAAGCCATATTAGTATATTCTCGTTGACCTATTGCAACTAGTGCAACACCTGTTTTATTATCATAAGAATTTTGATAGTACCATTTTGCATAACTAATCTTATCTATACTCCCATCATTAGTTCTTGCTCTCTCATAGTCTTCAACAATCAGTTTCCCCCATGATTGGCTGTTATGTAAAGGATGTACATTAGCCAAACAAAGCTCACCGTTATCTAAGTATAACGTTAAATACGCCCTTCTGCTCTTAATAATAGAAGTAATGTCTCTGTCATTTTCGTAAGCGTTAATAATACTAAGTCGACACAATTCCTGTTGATTAGTATTATTGCTTTTTAATTGAACTCCAAAGAAATGCCAAGACCCTGTGTCTCCTTCAATTATATCCAATTCTTCTGTGTTTTCAGGTATAGCCTCAAAAATTGCAGAAAATTCAATTTCTTGCCCTGGGTGACATACCGTTTGTCCATCTTTATTAGCTATTCCATTAGTAAATAAAAGTTTATACTTCATATTCTTTACCTTTAAATACATAGAGTTGTTTCCATCTTTAGGGAGTGATAAATAGATATAACGTGAATTACTCTCATTAGACCTGTACAGGAAATCCACTTGTGTATGTGCACTCAATATCGTTATTTTCTTTATAAAAATATTATTTTGAGATGCATGTTTTACGTTAGGAAATACAATATCTTTAGAATATGAATAGGTACATTGCCATATTGCTAATATGAATGTTATAACTGATAGAACTTTTCTCATAAGTATAAAAATTGATATTCTTTAATAGAAATGGATTACGATTGTTTTTCAAAATTGGCAACATTGCTTAATAAGCCTTGCTACAGTAGGTATAATTATATATTTGTTTCCATATTATTCAACACATTTATGTACCCTATTCCCTTTAGATACTGTTATACAATAAAAAAGGTGTGGGAACTATATTTGTTTTATCCTTAGATTAGGTCTTCGCATTACCTTTAGCATGGATAAAACAATAGCAACCCACACCAGTTTGATAATATCTAAAACCTTATAAAACATATAAGATAGGTATATACCAAATGATGTGGTGCTATTGCTATCATCTTCATGCTAAAAATTAAAGTTGCGAAGTTTAATCTAAGAAGATAATTTCAATAACACCTTTCGTAATATGTCCTTTCAGTCCTAACACATTAGGCATCTGAAATTGCCACAAAGTTACGAAAAGCGTTTGTAATAGCAAGAACTATTGTTTATTAAAAAGTAAGGCAATCATAAGTATTTAATAGCTCTTCTTGTCTCAACCCTAAATATCTCTTAGTAATTGATACACTAGAATGATTAAATAATTCCATTAGCTTAACAAGTGCCAACTCTGAATTATCGCTATTCATATTATACACCTGTCTACCAAATGTTTTTCTTAATGAATGGCATGAAAAGTTTTTAACCGATAGCTTGTATTTGATTTGCATTTTTTTCAATAATACATCAATACTTTGCACTCTGTAAACCGTTCCTTTCTGACTTACTAAAATAGGTGCATTTATTCCAATCGGTTGTATCTGTTTATAACAATCTGCAATGTGCCGTTTTAACTGCTGATTAATTCTGATAGTACGCTGCTTTCCTGTTTTCTTCTCTACTATCGTAAATTCATCAACATTTAAAATCTGTTTCCAATGTAAGGCAAGCATATCACTTATTCGTAGTCCCCAAAAACAACCTATTGCAATAAGTAGGGACATCTTATAATCTTCATCTTTATAAAGAGAACGAACTAGATTCATAGCTTCTCCCCATTGTAGATAATCGGCTGTTGTATTACTATATTTCAAGCTCATAAATATTCAATTTTATAAGTAAATAAATAAAAGTGAATATTCCACCAATACCACCAAGCAACCTATAAAGCTAACTTACTGATTTATAATGAAACATTCACTTTGTATATTAGTGACGATTATTTGCTTCTTCAATGTCCCATAAGCCAACTAAAAGAATAAGCAAGATTAACGGAACACAACCTGTTATAAAAGACAATACCACCCAAAAGAGC